>Ga0194115_10006174_pt1 | contig 12221 bp, 3 predicted proteins | sample TA2MahsurfametaG_3_FD_148656 | JGI IMG/M metagenome (GOLD analysis project Ga0194115, IMG submission 148656) | Freshwater microbial communities from Lake Tanganyika, Tanzania - TA2015002 Mahale S4 surface | ecosystem: Environmental > Aquatic > Freshwater > Lake | place: Tanzania: Lake Tanganyika... | reverse complement strand
GTCATACAATTCATGTCTCTTTGACAGTTAATATAGCTCGATCTGGGTCAATCCTTTCTTCCTGCCTCTATCAAACATATTCTGCAAGTGCGACTCAGTTCCCCACTTCTCATAGTCGTTTTGTTACATAAAACAAACCAAATCATAATACTCAGTAAGGTAGTCTTTATGGAAGTATTAAGGCTGATTAAAGTCTCGATTGTAAGTATTTGCCAACATGTATGAACCAAGGGTAATTTTAACTAAATTAAAACAAAGGAACTGAAATTGGAAAAATGTCTATATCGACTGTTGTACAAAAATTTTTGATTATGAAGGAACCTAAGTCTATTCCAAATTGCTATGGGATATCTAACTAAAAATTGGTTGCCTTGTTCCAACAAGAGTTCGCCACCTATTTTATATTTTTATCTTAAAGCCCGAAATAATTGCATTATAATTAAAAATAATCATTAAGTATCAGTTTTGCCATTTTTTACAACAGTAAGTCTGGTCAATTGAGTCGTCCTAACATTTCTTAGCATTAGGATTGAGTTTGATAGTTTGGGGCTTTAGACCTATTTGTTCTATTTCTCCAGCTGTTCATCTTGTTGCCTACTTTACCATATCTTTTTCAAATTATTTATTTATTTTTATATTTATTACTTTTTTAGATCGTTTTTCTTCTTTAGCTTTTCAATATGTAAGTCTTTTTTAGTAATCTGCTACTGCTTATCTTTTATCTCTTTCTTATAGTTTTCTATACTCATAAATGCCTTATCTAAGCTCTACTTCAAAATTTTTGAGTATGAATTTGCATGGGATAATTATTTCTTAAGTTCTTCATTTTATCTCATTAAAATTTAGTTGTTGTTTGGAAAAAGGGCAGTTTGACTTTTGGTTCTAGCGATCATTCTTGAGACTGAGCCCTTTTTTGAAGAAATTTATTAGTCAGGAAATATTTAGTCTTATTAATGTTTGATGCTGCTGAATCTTACTCCGTTCGAAATATGTTTTTGAGACACTATAGATGATTTGACAAGTGGCTCATCTATCTTTATGCTCTTTTGAGTCACAGCCATTTTATTCTTCTTTATGTAATCCTTGAAACCACTCCTGGAAGAAGCTTGGCTTTCTTTATCGTAATTAGAATCAACTTCCTCATCTTCATTATCATACAAAATGTGCATCACGATAGGTTTGTCTATATTAATACCCCCATATCCTCCTATTCTTTTTTTCTTGTTGAATTCATCAATTATTTTATTCTGTGATTTTATCTTCAATTCTGCCTTCTCAAGCAAAACCAAAAGCTGCTATACCGTATACTATTTGTTTATTTTAGGTGAGTTCTTGACTGCTTTAGCTCTATGTCCAAACCTTAAGGAAGTCACCGTTTATGTTTCGTTGAAAGTTGAGGGTGAAACATTAACTATTAACGACGTCATGGAATTTCCGCCAAGACTTTCTTGAAGCAATCGAGTCAATTTAGAGTCTCTGTAAGGTACATGCCCGCCTTTATTTTATGAAAGAGAATGAATAACATTTCCTAGGGCTGATAAACTAGTATTTATCTTAATCGCTTCTGCTAAAGACTTTCCTTCTGCACCAGTTTTCGACAATTTTTAGCTACCTGCTAAATCGATGACGGTCAGTCTCCCACTTTTAGCTTAGCCAGATGAAAAATCATTTGACATAAGTGTCACTATGAACAACATGTGAGATCTTGAAGATACTGAATTCATCTGAGTGCAACCAACCGATCTATTCTCCAGACCCAGTTTCAATAACTGGTATCCTTCTTACCGACAGGAAATATATCTTTCAGTCACGTGTTAAATGAAAACTCCTTTGCTTTTGTTTTATCTAAGCTTTAAATTATTCTTTTTTAGGTCCAATAAATCTGTTACTTTTTCGTTATAAATTTCTACTAACGACACTTTCGCCCTCAAATCTACATTCGGAGGCCTTTATTTCATTTTTTATATAATGTCTTAAATTATTCTTGGCAAAAGACCTCGCCTTTATCCGTTAAGTTAAGGCCCGACGCACGTATATGTTTTTCCAGAAGAAGTTTGGCCATAACAGAAAATAGTTCCATTAATTCCCTCAAAAGTAGATTTTACAATGTCCGCAGCTACGGTATCGAATATATGATGCTGTTAGTTGTCCTAATCAAAAATTTTATCGAAGGAAAAATTTAAGTATGGAGTGTTCCCAGTACCTTAGAAATTAGTGACTCTCAATGCTTGATTGTCAATAATCTATATAGTTCTATTGTCTCTTTAGAGCGTTGTTTATATTTAGTTCAAAGGCCTCACTCTCACATAAACTTTTATGTTATTCCTTGTTTCGCTCATTGGATTATTCGAAAACTATGATTATCAGATATTATATTATAAATTTATATGAGTAGGATTTTAAAAAGAAAGGCAATTGATCGTGCCATATCGAGGCTGCAGTCTAACTAAAGTACCTTTAGGCTCCCTTCTATTATTCCTAGAAGTTTGGATAACTTTAATCTCTCTATTAAGAGACATATGACAGACTCTCAACATAATAATAAGGAAACTGTTGATAATCCGTCCCCAATGAGATATAGTGACAAATAGTAACTGAAACATCTAGATAAATCTATATCAAAAACTAATATTTTATCAAAAAGGCGATTATCTTAAAATAGCCGATATCGAGACTAGGAAAGTATTTATTCAAAATCGCTGCTTCTTCGATAAAGATCACAAAGTTAGCTTTATTCTGAAAGAGTTGAATAAAATCTGAAATCTTATGGTCCTGGAATGATGAAAAGATAGTACAAAAACTCACTAAGCGTAAAGCAAAATGAAAAAGCTCTATTGCAATTACACTATAGACTAAAAAAGTAGAGATAAATGAACATAATCAGAAAGTTAGAAGCTATTGAGGCTATAAAATTCAAAAATTTAATAAATAATTTTAAAAGTGTTTGAGACTAAAGATGATTTTATTTATTACTTAATAATTTCTTCAAACATTAGTTATGTGATTTGAGTATCTAGGAATGAAATTAATTTATTGATAAATTTATGCCAAACACTATCAGTTGTCTTTTTTGACCATTTTCTTTGGAGAAGATTACTCTTAATTTAGCTAGTTGTTCTCGAACTATTGATTACCCAGATCCACATCACTACGGTATTTCAGGGTGTAGTGTTGGCCGAGTCCTTTACCGTATTATTTTATGATTTGTTATATCTGAGGTAATACTGATTCGTCTTCGATAGTGGCCGGGAACTTGTAAGGCTGTCCTTCGATCATCTTTCTCAAGACGTTTCTTAGAATTTTTCCACTTCTAGTTTTGGGAAGTTTGTCGACGACTAAAACATTCTGGAAACAGGCAACAGGACCTATTTATTTTCTAATCAGGGCAATCAATTGCTTTTCAATGCCTTACCTTGAGTGTCCTGTTTTGATGACAACAAATCCGATGGGAATTTCGCCTCTTAGTTCCTAAATTTTAGCCACTACTGCAGCCTCAGATATAGATGGATGGGAAATCAACTGTTCCTACATAGCCGCAGTCGAAAGTCTATGCCCTGCAGTATTGATGATATCATCTAATCTTGTCATAACGTTGAGGTATCCATCATTGTCAAAGTAACCTGCGTCTCCAGTTGTATAGTAGCCTGGAGTTTACCTCATGTATTTGTCCAGAAAGGCCTAGTCGTTGTTGTAAAGAGTGCTCATGAAAGAAGGTGGCATGGGCAACTTAATACATACTTTTCCTAAATAAAGAAAGAATTACCTAAAGTGTTGACTGGCACTACTTCGTTCTGGTGATTAAGGATTTGGACGACGAAGCCCGGGGCTGGCTTGGTGGCACTTCCAGGTTTTGAAGGGAAAGTATGCAGATTCATATAATTGCATGAAATTATCCATCCAATTTAAGTCTGCCAGTAATTATCATTGATGACAACTTTAAGTTTGTTACTGATCCACTAGTAAGTCGGAATATCACACCTTTATCCAGCCATAGAAACTCCCCTCAGCGAGCTTATATCATATTTGTCCACATATTATCCATTATTATCTTCTTTTCTGATAGCTCTCAAACCCGTAGGACTTGTATATAAAGCATTCACCTTGTATTTCTAAATAATTGCCCAAAGAGCTCCAGGATTGGGTATAGTTGGTTTGCCCTCATAAAGCACTGTAGTAGCGCCTCGGAGCAGCGGCCCATAGACAGTAAAACTATGGCCGACTACCCACCCGATGTCACTAGAAGCAAAGTAGACATCATTAAAGTTAACTCCCATTATGTGATTCATCGTCCATTACAAGGCTACTGTTGTTCCTCCTTGGTCTCTTACTATTCCTTTCGGAGACCCTGTAGTCCCTGAAGTATATAAAATATATAGATAATCGGTACTTCTCATCTTTTCAGCAGCTACGTCTTCAAATTTCATCAAATCCACATCAAACGTTTCCCAATTAACACTGCATTTAATTTACAGTCCTGGTCTTTGATAGATGGATATTTTAGGATTTTGGCCAGATATTTGTAAAGCTTATTAAAGAATTTACACATAGTTCACTTTTTTGTTAGGTTAGAGTCCACAGCTGGCTGTCACTATCAAAGTTGGTGAGCAATCTACGATTCTGCTTGCCAATTATTTAGCAGCGAATCCTCCAAAGACTATAGAGTGAATCGCTCCGATTCTAGCGCAGGCCCAAGCTGTGAACAAGGCCTAAGGGATCATGGGCATGTAGATGATTACTCTATCACCTTTTTTGACTCCTTTGGATCTTAGCAATAGAGCCATCACGCAGGTTGATTAATAAGCCTGTCGAAGTGTCCATACTCTCTATTTGTGAACCATGTTGGACACCCATACTAACGCTTGCTTTCCTCCATGTTATTGTAAAAATCTATCGAACATATTGTATGTGATATTTATCTCTCCATCTGAATACCACCTGGCGAAAGCTGGCTACTTTGAGTCAAGAATATTTTGAGGAAATTTGAACCAAGAGACCTACCTAGCCTGTTATTCCCAGAATTTTTCTCTAGAATCAGCTGAAGAAGCCCTTTTAAAGGCTATGTCATAGGGGTTCGAGTCTTACATCATAAATCAAGTTCTTATGGGCGGTAAGATTTAAACCAAATAAATCGATATAGAGTATATTCAAAAATCATCTGATATTTCTCTATCCAATAATTCAATATTTTTTTATTTTCAGTTTATAATAATGCAGAAATTGTACGGAGGAAGATACTAACAACTTGAAAGGGTGGGCAACGGAGCCTTTGGAGTGATTTATAAAGTTCAATAGCTCAAAGAGAGAAAGATTTACATCGCAAAGCATATTCCTTTGCATCAAGTTTAAAAATAAAAGGCGATGCAATAGGTATCAATAGGATGATATAGTTCTAAATTTTAAGCAAGCTTCGACACCAATACATCGTTCAATATATAGAGAGTTTTATCGAAGATCATGAATTAATACTGATAATGTAGTATTGCGGCGGTATATATTGAAAGATGTAGAGAAAGATTTGGCCTGGCATATATAACAACGAAAAAAATCAAGAAAGTATTTTAATTAGTCTCTGGTCACCAACTGGATTCTTCAACTCTTCTTAGCAGTCAGCTGCATGCACAAAGAAAAAATACTGCACAGAGACATCAAGCCCCAAAATATTTTTGTAGACTCCTAAATGAACCTCAAAGTTGGAGACTTTGGAATATCGAAACTGCTGGATTCAACGACATAAAATTGCAAGACAGCAGCTGGAACTCCGTCTTACATGGCCCCAGAGATGGTAGATTCTTAAAAGTATGATATGAAGGCTGATGTTTGGTCTTTAGGCTGTGTAATACATGAAGTTTGCAGTTTAGAACGATTGTTTCCTCCTCGAGATAAATAGGACAAGCCTATAGGAATTTTTAAGATGATGGAAATGATAAAAACTTCTTAAATAAAATAAATCCCATCTTTTTACTCCAAAGGACTCAGATAAATCGTCAAGTAAAGTATTTTCTATTTAGAAAGATGCTGAACAGAAATCCTAAGAATCGTCCAAAATGTCAATAACTTCTTTCAGACAATCTGTTGGTTCAACTGATGATAAAAAAGATAAACAGCAACTAGAATCTAAAGAATTAATATCCGAAAGCTATAGAACCACCGTCTCTTTCTGACTCTCTTTTGAATAGACAGGCCTAGTCTGTAAAATAGCAAATGAAAAAGATGGAATAATAGGTCAATATGAAAATTTTATCCCTTAAAAATAAAAGATTAGAAAAAAATCAGTTGAAAGATTATGAAAAATAGATAAAGAATAAAATGTAGTAAGTGTAGAAGGCTATCAAAGCTGCGTTTAAATAATTATATCAAAAAGGTAAATTTTCGTAAAAAGATTAAAAAATACCAGCTACCAACTTGAAGCCTAAATAGGCTTAAAAAAATATTTCTAAGAATGTATCAAATTCTTTATCTTCGTCTTAATAAGTAGTTTCTAGACTAGTTTCTTCATCATCAAAACAAAAGAATATGGACATGAGTTAATCTAGTATTGACTTTGTTTAATCCCAGATGATCAATTCAAAGCCTCCGAAGCAAGAAGTATTTAATAATAGTAGTGATTTAAGTTAGACAATCAAAAGTCAATTTTAAATCACCATGAAATCTAAAAATTCAAAAGAGGATGTATTTGAGAACACCATTCAGTCATAATTCACTTCAACCAATGCCAATGATCCTATAATGAATACGATGAATAAATTATAATTGCTTCACTAGACTATAAAAAAGAATCCTTAGGCTTTGCTGAATCAAACTTTTCTCAATTGCACACTGTAACTTTCAAGTGATCCATATAAATCGATGAAGAAGACAAAAAAGTAAGAATAGTCTCTCACTGGTACTTTGGAATTTGAGTTTACCAAAAAAAGTGAGCACAGTAGGTCTTAAAAATAAAAAGAAGCTATAGCTGAAGAAGCAGAGTATTAGAATGAATATTAATAAGACTTTGAGCATTATGAATAGAATGAAGATATTTAGAACCGAAGGGCTAATGAGCTGCAATCTATGATATCTCTTTACGAAAAGACCCTTTTGGATTTGACAAAAACCTAGAGCCAAAGTGAGACTCAGCAGTTTAGGAACAAATATCTTGTGATGTCTGAGATCAAAGAGCAAAGCAACGAGGGAGGCTCCATGATCAGCCGTGATTAAATTTGAAATATTTTACTTCTTTTTCTTTATTACAGGACATATACCATTATACAACCAATAATATTAATTTTATTCAATGAAATAATAAGACTGCAGATGCCTTCAATCCTACTACAACAAGAAGTCGCACCTAAAGTTATAATCAGACACCACTAATAAATTGCATTACAAAGCCTATTAACTGGAAAAACCTATAAATATTGCCCCTCCTAAGATAGTCCAAAAACACTATGATCCATCTGTTTTACAGTCGAGTTATAAAAGTACTTATATAAAGCCTGTGGGAGGAGCTGGTCAAAATTAAGTGAATAATAGCGATTTAATTAACAGTTATATGAAAAGTAAGCCGAAAAACGTGCCGTTTTCATCAGAAACATAGTATAATAAAAGCTATCTGAAGAACGATGTAAACATATATTGATTTAGATCAAGGCTTAACCAGTCCCAAAGTATTAGTATAAGCCTAAAAATACAAAATTCTAAGGATAATCAAGTTACAAGTAACAATATACAAAACCAAATGTCAATAATAATTTTTATAAATCGAATGATTCAGGATTGATCTAAAGCTATACGTCTAAGAAACAAAAAATTCCTTTTTAGGGAAAATCAGCTTACAAAGACTCTTTCGTAAATCATGAGATCAAACCAGAAAGGCAGCCCTAATACAAATATCAACCAAAAAATACTAAGTTTTAGGGATAGTCTAGCTATAAATAACAGTTTGCAAAGCCAAATGTGAACAATACTCATAATAAATCAAATGATGCAGGATTTATTCAAGACTATTTGTCGAAAAAGCCAAAAATAGCTTTTTAAGGAAAATCTGCATACAAAGATTCTTTCGTTAGTCATGATGTAAAGCCTGAAAGACAGCCATAGTATAAGTATCAACCAAAAAATACTAAATTTGAAGGATAATCTAGCTATAAGTCACAGTTTTAAAAACCTAATGTCAATAACTTCATGAACAAATCGAATGATTCTGCTTTAATTCAAGACTATATGTCCAAAAAACCTAAAATAGCTTTCTAAGGAAAGTCTTCCTATAAAGATTCTTTTGTAAATCACTAGGTGAAACCAGAAAGACAACCTGATTATAAATATCAGCCGAAAAATACTAAATTTTAGGGTTAATCAAGCTACAAATCTGTAAAATTTTATTAATATAGACATTCAAATAGATGCCGAAAGAAGTATACAAGAACCATAATGAATATTGCCCAGTTCACCCAGATAAAGTAGCAGTAATCTGATTGTCTATATCTTCAAATTATTAACCATATTTAATTAAATTAATATAAATCATAAAGCCTCCAGAGATTAAAAGTAGATCTTTGCCTTTTCGTAAGATTCTATGGTTATGTTGTACAAAGGGTGTATCTAATTCAATTTCACAGAATTGAGATTAGTTCCTAGTTGTTAAGATGCACTTAAGCCTGAGAGAGCATAACAAGTGTGGTAAATGTCTCTGTTCTTGCCTGGTTTATCCCACAAACCTCCCTTTTCTAGATCTTGACAGTAAAAAATAATGTATTTTTGCAAATCCTACTCTGAGTACAAGAAATGATTTTCGTGTGATATGCTGCCTCCGAAATAGTTGTTTACAATATTGAAGATACTACCGACCCAGAATGAATAACAAGAATCAATCAATTTGTTTGTCCTGCCGCTGAATCCTCCAAATTAAGTCTGTCTTTGTGATAACCACTCCACTAATCTTGATATGTCTAGTTCCTAAAGACGATTCAGGAGAGCCAAAGCGGCTACGCCACAAAAGGTAAACCCACCATGAGCCTAGCCTCCAATTATATTTGAGATTCCCCCTTAATGGGTTTGAGATTTTATTACGGTTTCTGCAACTCCCTATAAAATATCTTCAGGCAGTTTCAGTGATTTTGTTATTAAGACCACTATATATATGGCTCTCAAATCGCATTAGCCATGGTTATGCATCATGAATTTGTTCTATTTTTTGCATTTTTTAAAAAATTGATAGAGCTTCTGTCTGTCTAGCAGATGATAAGCCGACTAACCGAGCTCAAGAATCGCTAAAAAGGCTGAATAAGTCGTGGCAAGATGAGGTAATTGCATATAGCCACCTCCGAATCCTTATGAAAAACAATAAGACAGAGCTTTTATCATTTTTTATTGGTCTTAGTTCTAGAGTTTCTGTCCTAAAAGGTGAATGACATGGATGATATAGTAGTGGACCCATGGCTGAGAAGTCTAGAAATAAATAATGCTTTCGCCTAAGTTGTGCAATGTATATTGAACATATTTTGTATGCAGATTAGTTCTTATAGTCTGATTGTTATTGACTTTTATTTTCTTCAAAAACTATATCATTTTTGTGATTTCTTACTAAGTCTGCGACATTTTTATTAAATAACACAAACAATTGAAATTGATTAAAATGATAAATTAAACATATATTCTTATTATTTGATATTTATTACAGAGCTTAATACTAATTTGAAGTTCCACTCGTAATTTTATTTTCAATCTAACAATATTTTATCTATTATGTTGATTTTATTTACTAATTGAAATGGTTCTTTGATGATTAATTGGAATATATATGTGAGAAATAGGACAACATTAAAAAATATGCACATCAATGAGTGATAGAGTTCGATACCAACAAGTTTTTAACAAGCTGATAAGTTCCCCATGAAAGTCCTGAAGAGGCTGATTGCATCAAAATCCTCAGCTGCAGACCTTTGAAAAAACCCCTAATTCCATCTTCTTTCATGATAGTTTTGATTGTTCCGAGGACACCTCTGTATTTGATCTATCTCTTTTAATAAGTGCTCATTTAGTTGATGTTTGGCATAATAAGCGACATGAATCTAATTCTGCCAACTGATTGAGCAGGTTGTTAGCTGATTATTTCAGGCCTTTCCTTCAGGATAGAGCACATTTTATTGTAGCACTTTTAATTTACACAATCTTGGGTGTTTAATTTAGTCTTGATCACGTCTATAGGGGTTGTTGGAATAGATGAAAATCCACCTGCTATAGCTCCACAAAGATAGTATTTCCAGCTATTATCTCCTTATTTAACGCCAAAGGAATGCTTGAGCTTTTCGTTTAGCACGACTATGAGTGATCCGAAGGGAAGATTCATGGCGTAATTTATTGGGAAGCTTCTATAGTAAGCTAGGAATCCCTCACTTTGATAGATCTTTCTGGCTACATCTCTAATTGAAATAAGAGAATTTTCTGATCTCAAAAGTTGCATTCTTTGTTTCAGTGTCTCAGTTGGAGTCATGATCAGGTCATGAAACATGCTAGACATGGCTCCAACCATAGCGAACTTCACAACGTCAGTTTCAGGGTTGCATTGGAAGTAGCTCAAAGCTTTTTCATAAACTGAAAAAAATATGGCATGGGCAGGAGCACATCCCATAAGAACGACGGAGGATCCTGAGTAGAAATTGGAAAGCCCTCCAGATCTGTATATTTTTTTCATAGCGTGAAGAACTGAAATTCTTTTTCCGACTTGGCAGTGCGTTTTTACATTATCCACGGGAAGCATGAATAAATGTTCACCCATTCCAGCAGCTATACCGGCTAAAATAGTATAAAATGTACCTATCATGTGTGTTTAAACTGATGTTGTTTCTTCTCTTTATTCCCACTAAAAGACCTACATTTTATTTTATTATTATAGTTGATGTTCTACTTTTCAATCAATACACATCAGAATTATATTACGGTTTAAAGTAAAAAAAATAACCAAAATAACGTAATCTTCTTACATAAAAGAATAAACATAATAAATTCATAATTATTTTTTACTTTCATAGGATTTTAAAATTTTTCACCATTGTTTTTAGGAATTTAAAAATAATAGCCGGATTAGGTGATTATTTTGTTTTTTTAACCTATTTTATGCCTGGTTAAACTTTTTTATGGTAAAAATGATAAAAAATTGGTATTATCAATCATATTTTAAAGATATTATTGTATTTTATAGTTCAATTTGTACGTTTAAAGGCAATTAACACGCAAAGTATACATCAAAAATGAATAGAATAAAATAATATCACCAATCAAGAAAAGGGTCGTTGTCTGGTTTTAAGCCTTGAGCTACATTGTCCGAATCAGGATAACTTAAAAAATTGGTCGTATCTCCTTGAGATTTTATGCTTGGTTTGAAAGGCATAGGGATCTTTTTGGATAAAAGAGCTTTCCATTATATTTTAGCAAATAGCTTATGCTGTTTTACATCATCAGCTCCGCCTTTCAGCATCCCTAACCTTTTGCTCACGTCAGCTACTAAAAGGTGTTTTATTATTGACTTAACTTATTTGTCAAAATCCTTCGGAAATTTTACCTTTCCTTTAAGGATATTTTGATAAATAATCATAGGATCATCATCAGTAAATGGATCTATTCCAGCATTCATCTAGTAGATCAATATACCCAAAGTCCACCAATCTACTCCTTTTCCATGACCTTGATTCAATAGTATTTAAGGAGCTAAGTACTATGGAGTCCCGCATAAAGTAAAAGTTCGCGTTTAGATATTTTTAGCAAAGCTAAAATCTGTCAATTTTAGATACCCGTCTTCAGCTATCAATAGATTCTCGGGTTTTAGATCTCTGAAAATTATACTTTTTTCGTGCAAATGCTAAAAAATCAAAACAATTTGTGCTGCATATAATCTAAATCAAACAAAAAATACGCAGAATGGTAAGCCTAAAGTCTCGATACGTTTCTGAGATGCCCTAAAAGCTCTCCTCCTGGCACAAACTCCATGATAAAATACAAATAACGGGCATCTTGTGTAAAACCTTATAACTGAATCTATAAAATCTATAAAAAATTATACGATAAACGGATGCTGTATTTTGTTTAGTATGACTGCTTCATTCTGTACGTGATCTATTTGCTTGGATTTCATTATCTACATCTTCTTTAATATTTTGGCTGCAAAGTATTTGCCTGTTTGTTTATTTTTGACCAATCTGACTCTACCAAAAGTTCCTTGATTAAAATATGATTGTACCGATGCC
>Ga0194115_10006172_pt1 | contig 12223 bp, 10 predicted proteins | sample TA2MahsurfametaG_3_FD_148656 | JGI IMG/M metagenome (GOLD analysis project Ga0194115, IMG submission 148656) | Freshwater microbial communities from Lake Tanganyika, Tanzania - TA2015002 Mahale S4 surface | ecosystem: Environmental > Aquatic > Freshwater > Lake | place: Tanzania: Lake... | reverse complement strand
CTTTTGTAACTTATTTACCAACGGGTACCGGTGCGGTTACCCGCAGCGCGGCGAGCAAGTTCGGTGAGGTCGTAAGTGTTGAAGATTTTGGCGCGGTTGGAAACACGACCACGGGACTTGATGGCAACGATGACACTGTTGCAGTGCAAGCAGCGTTGACGGCGGCGGTGACACTCAACGGACGCGGCTTCGTCCGATTTACTGCGGGCAAGGCATATCGCATTACGGCAACGCTAAACGTACCAGCAAGCGTCACGGTCGATTTCAGCAACGCATTCCTTTATGCGCCTACGGTTACGACGCTGTTTAGTCTTGGGGGGTCGGCATGTTTGAACGGACAACTCGGGTTTGTGCAAACAAGCGGCAATGCTGGTGCAGCAATCAAGAAGGCGACTCCAGGTACTGGGTCTGCGAACCACATCACCGGGCTGTTTGTGTTGAGTGCATTGAACGCCCGCGTAGCTGGCTCCATTGGCATTGACGTCACGGGGTTCATCAACTCCACGATTTCCGCAGATGTTCGATTCTTTGAGAAGGCGTTCGCAAACGACACGTCAGTCATTACGGCAACGACGTACTACAACCAGTTCCTGAACAGCCGATGCCTCGGTTGCGTTCGCGGGATCGACTTGTCAGCAACAGCCACGAACATCATCAACGGAACCGACATTCATTCGTTTGACTTCAACGGACAAGCCAATGGCGTGTGCGGAATCAGGTCAGATTCTGGCGGGACCATCACAATCATCGGTGGTTACATTGAGGGCATGAATCCCACGGACGTGAACGCTAGAGGCATTCTGGCATTGAGCACGCTTGGCTCGGGAGCAACCACATTGTCGATCATCGGAACCGCCCTAGACACCTCAAGTTCGGTGGCGAACTACGCCATTGAGTTCGGTGCCAATACGACGGGATGCGCCGTTCATGGCGTCCGGTTTGGTGGTGGATGGTCTTCAACGGCAAAGACAATTCTTGCCGACGCGACGGCACCATACATATTCACCGGGGCTGGAACGAACACGCATGCGCGATTCGGAAAGACTGGTGCCGGAACAGCGGGTAGTGTTGGCGAAGTTCTCTGCAATCAACTGACGGCAACGAAAGTCGTGCAATCCGCAGCACTTGCTGCTGACAATGCTGCGACATTCAATAACACAGCAGACGGCGACGGGATATCAATTACTACGGCATCGGCCACCACGACACGGCCCAGCATTGCTTGTGCGCGTACCGCTGAAGGTCGCGTGATTTCCACAAGTGTCGGTGAGAGCGCATACCCCGCGATTTTTGTTGGCACAGGCTCGCCGGAAACGGTGTATTCGGCGCAGCCTGGGTCAATCTTCCTTCGTCGTGACGGCGGGGCAGGAACGTGTTTCTACGTCAAGGAAAGCGGAACCGGGAACACTGGGTGGGTCGCCAAGTAAACGGATCAAATTATGCCCATGACCTCCCCACACCACGACGAACGAGCCTAACCATGCCCATGATCTCCCCTTATAATAAACTAACAAGGAATATATTATATGTCAATGACTAAACCAACTTCAGAACAGGTTACATTCCAGCAGGCAATGCCAGGTTCGTTGCAGGTTCTTGCATACGACAAGTTGCGGGAAATGGCAATCAGCATTGAGGAGTTTGCGGTTGGCGGATGGACGGTAAATTCTGCATCCGACGCGACTCCGACCTTCAATGCTGCGCTGGCGGCGATTGCAGCTGGGACATCCAAGACGCGAACTCTCTATCTGCCGCCCGGCTTGTACTGGTTCAACACGAAGCCGAACAACATCACCGCAAGCACGCAGATTGTCGGCGCGGGGATGAATCGAACGTACGTCTACAAGAACTTCGTCACGGCCAATCCGGGCGATGGCATCTTTAACTTTCGCGGCGGTCCTGGGATCGGGTCGCAGTCCTCTGGGGTGTATGCGCTCAACATCACCAGCCTGGCAAGCCCGACAAGTTCCGGCGGATGCCTGATATCCGGGGTTTCGTCGCCCAACACCGCGGGCTTTACGGGAATCATCGGCTACGTGATCTGCCGCGATCTTTACCTGACCAGCGGTGGATCGGGGCATGACTACGCGATCTATCTTGACGGATCAAATCCGGGCGTGTATGTCCGCACGTTTTACATCACGAATTGTGTAATCTTCGGCGGTGCGCTTGGAGCCATGTACGCATATTCATGCATCAACCTGAATGTCACTGGCTGCGACTTCGTGAATGCCGGAGGCGCCCTTAACACTGGTGGAAAGGTCGTGCTGTCTGGACCGCCGAATTACCCGACTCAAGCCTTCATTCAAGCCCACAAGCTTTCAGGCGGGGTCGAACTGGATCGATGCCATCAGACAACGATTATTGCAGGCGGTATTGGAAATATGATCACGAACACCGCTAACACGCAGTACGTCCATGTATCTGCTGGATATTGGACTGGGGCGCAAAACAACTGGCAGTTCTCCACGACCAGCACGGGAAATACTGGCATTACCTCGACGGCGGAGATAGACGTCAGCGGACGAATCAATTCCTCTCAAAATATTACGGCTAGCGGAAAGGGCGTCACAGGAATCTCCTATCCGACTGGATCGACTGCATGGGGAATAGTTAGTGCTGGCGCAGTTGATACTGGCGTGCTGAACACCACGATTGCCGTACCGGCAGCGGAATCCGTCAGGTTCTCGTGCGGATCATCAAAGTTGTTTACGGTCAACACTGGTGGTGGTGATGGTTGCCTGGCATACGCGGATTACAAGTCTGCAACCGTATCGCTAGTAAGCAATCCTAGTGGCACGTTCACCAATGCAACCGGCACGGCAAGTCGCATCAGTTTGACCAAAACGTCAAACAGCCATGAAATCCGCGTGATGAATGAATTCGCTAGCTCGCAGAACATAACGATATGCGTCTTTGGTACCATCCCGATTAATTTAACCCTTGGAGTCTGACATGGAAACAAACGAACAACCATTGCCAACTATGTACCGCAAGCACGATCCAAAACACGTGGTCGATATTGACAACGTGTGGCCGTTGATTCCGGTTACTGACGAAACTTACCAAGCGTGGTTGGCTGCTAGCAATCAGCCACTTGAGCAGGACGCCACATGACCTCCCCACACCACGACGAACTGTTCCTCGCAATCGGCAGGCTAGAAGGTAAAATGGATGCATTACTTTCTATGCAGCAATATCAACAAGACCAGCTCAAGGATCACGACTCTCGCATCCGATCCCTTGAGCATTCCCGTGGCTATGTCATGGGATGGTCAGCTTCTATTGGCGCTTTAACCAGCGCCATTATTACGTTTATTATTAAATCTTTTTAAGGAATCTAAGTAATGCCTATAGAACTAATTTCATTATTAGGCGGCGGATTAACTGGGTTTGTGTTTCGTTACTTGGCTCAAAAAGCACAAGACCAGAAAGAATTATTTGAAAGAGCTTTATCAAGTAATAAACAAACAACAGAAAATCAAAACGCAGCAGCAGCTCGTGTATCTATAGATGCAGGCAAAGTTGTTCGTCAAGTTATTGTATTAACTGTTTTGTTTTCAACCTTAGCTGCTCCTTTTATTCTACCTTTCTTTGGTGTACCAACTTTTGTTGAAGTAGATACCAACAACCCAGAAGCGTTGTTTGGTTTAATCCCAGAAACCAGTCGTAAGATCTTTATTGAAATCAATGGATTCTTATACACATCTGAGAACAGGCAGATTCTTGTATCTATTGTTGGTTTCTATTTTGGTTCAGCCGTAGGAGGTAACAAGTCATGAAGTATTTATTATTTTTATTTTTGGGTGCTTGTTCAACAGTCCCCCAAGTCATCCCCGATGTATCCCGCCCCAGTGTTATGGAAGAATCCATTAAACACAATTTATCAACTTCGGGTGAATCAAGTTACCTATGGATTTTATGGTATATCCCAATACTGGTAATAGCCCTGAGTTGGACATGGAAAACATTCTTAAGAAAGGATAAAAATGAACAACAAAGAAACTGTGAACAAAATCTACAGTAAGTTCTTATCAGTTCTTTTAGAAGACCTGAACGATAGCTCCAAATGCGGTCCAGGTCTTTACCAAGTAATCAGAGGAGTAATCCAAGATAACAAAGAGTTATTGGACAACTTGCCTAACGACTCAATGGCAGCTATTGAAAACAAACTGGCATCTTCGGTACCCTTTAAGTTTACCTCTTCCAAGGCCGTATAAGCCCTAGGAAGCCACCGAGCTTTGAGGCGGTACCTAGATACCCCCCAAACAAGAAATCCCTTATAAGGAAACCAGCGCAATGAAGGTACCTCCAGAGGTTATAGAAGACTTTAGAAACCACCTATATTTTTGTTTCAAGTATTTGGGATTGGGTCAACCCACCCCCAAGCAGTACGCTATGGCTGAAGAGTTACAGAACGGTTCTAATGACTTTCTATTACAGGCGGGGCGTGGGGATGGGAAATCGGTTATTAATGCTTGTTTTGTTAGTTGGAAGTTACTGAAGGATCCTAATAGAACTCAGTTGGTACTGTCGGCAGCAGGCGACAAAGCCATTAAGTTTGTTGCCCAAGTCAGGCAAACCTTGTCTTTGGTTCCGTATATGCAACATTTAATACCCCAAGAGTTTGAAAAGGACTCGGCTTTTGGTTTCAATGTTCATGGTCGTACCCGTATTGGTCAAGATCTATCGGTATCAGCCAAGGGTATTACTTCCCAGATCACAGGATCCCATGCCGATGACATCCTGTGTGATGACATAGAGATCCCTGAGAATTCAGACAGTCCCGCTGCTAGAGAGAAGCTGTGGGATAGATGCATGGAATTAGAAAACATTAGAAATAAAATACCTAGTTCTACTATTAGATTCTTGGGTACCCCTCAGACCAAAGATTCAGTCTATAACAAACTTGCGGGTATTTATAAAGTTGTTAAGTTTCCTGCTGTTATGCCAGATATAAATAATTCCAACGAGTGTGATAATGTTCACCAATATATCTTAGGATTGCAGTTAGAACCCGGTCAATCAACCCAACCAGAACGATTTTCGGATGAGCAAATTTTAGACATTGAAGCTAAGATTGGACCCAGCTTATTTGCATTACACTATAAGTTAGATACCTCAACCTCTGACAGTAAAAGGTATCCACTCAGGTTATCTGATTTAGTTGTTATGGATGTAGACATTGAGGTCTTTCCCCACAAAGTAACGTGGGCTAATGCTGTTCAAAATAAAAGGGTTCCTTCCTTTGGGATGCGTGGTGACATATGCTATGAACCAATGTGGGTATCGCCTACCTATGTTCCGTATCTTGAAACAGCTATGTTCATTGATCCATCAGGTCGTGGTGCAGATGAAACATCCATCTGTATAGCCAGCTTTGCCAATGGATATGTTGTTGTTCATGAACTGTATGGTCTTCAGGGTGGGTATGATTCAGGAACCTTGGAGAAGATTTCAAAGATGGTTCTTCAGTATGGGATCAAAAAGATTAATTATGAGTCTAACTATGGCGATGGTATGTTTGGTCAAATCTTAAGACCAGTCATTGCATCCCAGTGTGGTCAGGTTGCTATTGAGGAATTCAAAGTAACTGGTGCCAAGGAAAGCCGTATCCTCAGGATACTGGAGCCTGTGTTTGCCCAACACCGATTAGTCTTTGATACCAAGGTAATCAAAGATAAAGAAAATCAAACTCAGATTACTAGGTTGTCAGATCGTAGGGGTGCCCTAAAGCATGATGATCGTGTTGATGTTCTGGCTTCGGCTGTTAACTATTGGTCTGAAGCTATATCAATTGATCCCGATAAAGCAATAAAGAAGAACCAAGAAGAAGAACAAGAAAGAATAACTAAAGATTGGTTATCCAGTAAAAGATCTATTGGATTATTGGGTGATCGTATCAGTGGAGCTATTCTTTTAAATAACAATGAGATGAAACCACCCGGTAAGTTTGGCCAATCAATTCTTCGATATAAACGAATATGAGTAAAAAAAGTATAGCCGTAGTAACAGGAATAGGTCCACGTACAGGAACATCTTTTGTTATGCAACGTGCAATTCTAAGTGGTCTTCCAATAACAGGTAAAAAATTTATTGATGGTTATACTGTAAAAAAGCATAATCCAGATGGTTATTGGGATACAGACCTTGAAACAATCCAAAATAACAACATTAATAAAACAGTAATTAAACTGTGGTATAATTCTCTTAAGTATATAGACCATGATTTAATATCTTGTATTGTTGTTCTAGAAAGAAAAAACAAATTAGCTCAACTAGCCAGTATGTACAAAGTATATCGTGATGAATATAAAATGACAAACATGGACGTTAATATCTCTGATATTTTTTACGACCACCACACAAAGTTACAACAGTGGTTAAATCAAAGAAACCAACAAACAATTCTTAAAGTATATACTGAAGACTTAAATCAAGAATATCCAAATATTATATCGTTTTTAGAAAGAGGTTTATTATGCCAGTAATAACAGCATCAGTAATAATGGGCGGTATGGCTTTAGGTCAGGGAATTATGGGAGCTTTGGGCAGCAGCTCACAAGCAGCAGCCCAAGCTAAAGCAGCAGAAATCCAACAACAACAAGCTAACTTTAGGGCACAGTGGGAAAACGAAGCTAACAATCGAAATATGATGAGAGCTTACCAAGCTAACTTGGAAAGAAATATTTTGATTGAAAAGGGTGCAAACATTGACCGTGCTTTACAAGAGTTATATTTAGATAAATCCTTTTCAAATCAAAAGGGAACTCTCAGTAAACAAACAAACGCAACCAATGCCCAGTTTCTGGGAACAATGAGCCAGCGTAATATTGGATCTAACTCAGGAACTGCTAGAGCTTTGCTAAGGCAAAATATGTCAAACATGCAAGCTAATCTAGTGGCTTTAAAAACTAACCACAGACAAGCTTATAAAGACATTGAAAACCAACAAAACCAAAAACTAAGTCAACGTCAGTTTTCATTCCAAGAACAACGAGCATTCTTACCAACACTGGGTGGTATTGCTGATAGCTCTTCCACAGCTTTAACAACTGGTTTAATATCAGCAGGGCTGGGTGGTATCTCTGCGGGAGTTGGATCGTACATGCAGTTTAAACCCAAATAATAAAACATCATGAACAACAACCTATTTAACCAACTGCAAACTATGGCAATGCAAGCAATGCCTCAGAACTACAGTCAACCAGAAACAGTTGACTCAGTTGTTGACAACGAACAAATTCAATTACTAGGGAAAAAAAGAAAACAAGTTTTTGAAATGTTTCCAGATAATTCCCAAGAAAGATTTAACTATTGGAAAACACAAATTGACACAACAGGCATGACCGCCAAGGCTAAACAAACTTATTGGAAAGACTATGAAGCAATGCACCCCGAAGGTATTGTTGGGGCTAAAAGAGACTTTGTTGATGTAACTAAAAGAGAATTAGATTATATTGAATCACCTGTAGCCAAAGAGTTTTTCTTAAGAGAACGATTGGATAACACACCTGAGTGGGCTAGAAAAGAACTAGATCCCATCTTAGGTGAACTCAGTACTATTGTTGCCAACTCTAATTATGCCAAAGCTCAACAAGTTTATATGAAAGACTTGGATCTCAGGATTAACAGGTTTGCTGTGTTGGCTCAACTGGATCCAGATGTGTCAGTTGAAAACCACACCACCGATATTACAAAGCTAGAGCAAATGAATCTTCTTGAGGTTGCTAAAGTTGAACAAGGTAGAGTTGGGGTATATTCTAAGGGTGGTAAATTTATCCCAGCCTTTGGTTTACAAAGCAGAAATGATGTTTTTGAAAATGATTCTAATGGTTCTCCATCACTAGAAGAACAATCTGTAATCAGATCTCTAGCTCCGACTATTATTAAAAAAGCAATCCAAGGAAACCTTGCCGTTGCTAGAAATAAAATCATGGCAGACGAAAGGGCTGGTATTGCTGTTGCTGAAAAATATCTAACTGACGGTGCTTTTAATTTTGATCAATGGGACACAGCATTCTCTATGTTACACAATGTTCCAATGTACGATAAAATTAAACTGGGACTGAGGGGTGAAATTACAGCTGGTAGAATTAAAACAGAGTCTGATCTAAAATCTGCTATATATCAATCCGTATCTAAATACAGCTCTTTTCTAGAAAAGAAAGAAAATAATAATGGCTCCACTTAATCCAATACAGCAACAAATATTTGAAGAAGGTCCCAAGTCCAGCGTTGGTATGGGCAGTGTTACTCCTTTTGTTTATCAAGAAACATATCCAATACTGCCAGCACCAATCAACCCAAACATTGCTGTTACAGACCAACAAGCTTGGTATAAACTAGGTGCCGAAGCTTTTAATATTGCTGGTAAGTTATACGAAGAAGTTTTGGATTATCAAATCAGTGGACAAGAAGCTAATATACAAGCACTTACTTTTGATTTAGAAGATAAAATAAATGATGCATCGGCAGCAGCAGAAATTAGAATTTTAAATGGAACAGAGTCACAAAATCAAATTGCTAAAGATATGCAAGATTTTTATAGTAAGGAAAAAGAAACATTTAAAAACAAAGCAATTGAAATACTTGGGCAAAGTTCGTACGATTATTATATAGGCGAAAATTCTGACATTAGTTTATTAGGCACTAAATATAGAAGACTAGCATTACAAACAAGAAAAAGTAATTACGATATTTCTAATACTATGCAAAAAGCAATGTTAACTTTAAATACAACATTGTTAAATCAAAACCAAAGAAGAGCTGCCAGCAATGAATTTTACTCAGGTCAAACACCCCTAGGACAACGGTCGCTTTCAACATCTGAAATATCAAGAAATGTTCCACTAGATCAAATAACAAGTGGTATAAAACCTTTGCAAGTAAATGAAAAAGGTATTCCTGTTGTGGGTTTTGACCCAAGTGGTAGAGAAGTTATGGTAGATTCAGCAGGGAATTCTCTTGTTACTAAGAAACCGGATGGGTCGTGGTACATTAATCCTGCCGCTGATGTAATAACAACACTGTATCTTCAAAACCCAAATCAGTTAAGAAGCTTAGCAATTCAAAATGTAAATTTTAATCCAATTACATCGCAAGATGGAACAAGGATACACCCAGAGTATCAAAAAAACCTTCAACTTGCACTAAGAGGAAATATAAATCCTCAAAATTCTTTTTATTATTTTCAACAACTGAGTATGGTTGACCCAAAAGCTTTAAGAAACCTAGTAGACGAACCAGGAAACTCAGATTTTACGAATATTGATTCTTCTATTCTAAGTGTTATTCAAGCTCTTGTCTCTAACAGTGCTACACCCCCACAAATTGAACGTGTTATACAAGAGTTTGAAGTTAGAAAAGAAGATGTAAAGCGTGTTTATAAAGTTTTTGAAGATCTTCGTTTTAATTCTAGTAGAACGATAGAATTTCAAGGGCAACGGGAAATACCGGAAGATTATAAAGATGTATTAACAGCTGCTAATGCCGTAGTTACCTGGTTACAAACCAGAATAAACGAGCCTGGGTTTCAAGAGGAATATGGATTATCAACCGATAAATTTAAAGACGGGGGCGGTAAGAATGCAACTTTACAAGATTTAATAGAAAACAACCAAATCTTTAAAGCTATGGTAACCCGTGCTTTTATAGCTGTACAAAATAATCCCCGTATTCCAACCATCCAAGGACAAGAAAGAAGAACTGAAATAGCAAATTTTATACCAGGGTTTCTAGAAAACGAATTTAACCATGCTCAGTTTTCTTTTGTTGAAGGTAAATTAGTTCAGGGAAGTAGTGTTAAGAATTTTATGGATGACTCAACCATAGACTCTATGATGCGAAACCTTAGAGGTTTACCCTCAGAACAACAAGAAACAATACGCAGTCAACTTGCAGCCCTTACAAACAAAGAAAGATTAGAAACAGCAGCCAGTGCTGGTTTGCTTGGTTATTACAATTCGGGTATTATACCCCAGAATCTTGATCCCCGAACACAAGAAGTAACTGGAGACAGCGCAGAAATAATTCGTGAAAAAGCAATAAAATTTATTAGAACAGTAAACTCAAAAGCTGACCTAAATTTAGCAAGTATATTTATTAGAAACCTTAGTGATACTCAACTTACTAGGACTGGTTTAACCACATCCACAAATGCTTTAAATGACGCAACTCTTATTAGAATTGCTTTTGCCGTAGATCCTTCACTGCATGAAGACATATTAAGGGATAACGCTTACGTAGCATTTGATAAGTTAACCGAAGAACAACAACTACAAAGAGCTGTTGACAGTTTTAAAAGGCTTCCATCCAGTGAGTATTGGAATTGGAGGTTAGATACATTTGATGTAGACACAATGGAAACACCAAACTTAGAAAACCAACGGGGAGGAATTCCTTTGGGTATTGTTAGCATACCATTACTTGATGAAAATGGAATTCCACTAAAAGATGATACTGGTAAAGTAATAACATTCCAACCAGTAACTAAAGATAACTTTTCTTCTAATGGTTCTTACATCCCACGATACAGTAATCAAGCTGGAATCGTGCAACCATCTATTTTAATGGGTGGCTTACAAACCACCGATTTTCCTAAGTATTTTATAAATAAAGGTGAAGAAAATTTCGGACACCTTCCCGCCGTGCGAAATAGTTTATTATTTCCAGCGGGTGTTTCCTCATCTTCAAAACAGCAAACAACTGAATTTTTACGAAACCCATATTTTTGGAACGAAATTACTGAAAATACACTTGACTATAGAGCGGATTTGTTTAAACAATTTTTAGCAAGCGAAAAAATTGACAATAAGGAAATAACATCAGCAGGTAGATTGGTTACGTTATTAGAAATCTACCCAACATTATTAAGTCAGTTAGCTGCTGGTGATTTTTACTTTAGGGATATTCCAGACCCAGTGATTACTAGAGCTGCTCAACACTTTGCAGATGATAAAGGATTATTTAGTAAAGATGTAATGAACACAGTGTTTGAAAAGGGAAAATCACTTGGATTAAAAACATTTGATCAATACCTATCTCTTATGTTTACAGTTGCATCAGAATACTCTGATAACCGACAATATGATTTTGGTTATAACTTTAGAGAAGCCGTTAAAGATCCAAACTTTGATGTTAATAATCCACCAAATAGAATGCCTATGGGATCTGCCAAGCAAGGTTTAATTTTATACACCCCTACATCCGGTAGTTTTTCCAATGTAGGAGCTGAATTAATCAGTCAAGGTTATAACATTTATCAAAGTAAAACTAATCCAAACGAGTTCTACGCTTTTTCAAGCGACGAGTTTGCAGAAAATTCTGTTGAAAATTTAAACAATTTTTCTCCTGTATATATAACTAGATACAAAGCTGATGAGCAACAAAAGTCTGAGGATATTTCTTTACCAACTTCACAAACAAAAGGAAAAAACCAAACGGTTCCTGGTTTGCCGGGTTGGTATGGTTGGTCGCCAAGTACAGTTATTAGTGGTGCAGCACAACCATCAAAAGAAATATCAGAAGGTACCTTTGTTGGTCCTCCCGATACAACTGGAGCTGCTGAAGAATTCTTGTCTGAATGGAAGACGCGGAAAGATAAACTGTTTGGTGCTAGTAGAGATGATCAACAAGATGCTATGTTTAGTGATTTGTTTAAGAACATGGATAAACAGAAAAAATCAAGTTATACCAAACCACCCGTAGGAAATTTAAAAAGACAATGGCAAAACTTTAAGAATAAAATATCAACTATATTGCCCGATATTAAACAAGGGCTAGATAAAATGGAAAACTGGAAACAAGAAACTCCAGTTGGTGAATTAGAGCAATCAAGAATTCAATCCGCAAGAGATGCTGGTAGGCTGGTTAGAGAATTCCTAGAAAGAGCAAAGGGAGAACCTTTGGGTACATATAACCCTGTAACTGGAAAAGGCGGTATTGAAGGTTTATTGCCCCAACCCCAGCAGTTACTTACACTACCCCTAGTGCCAATGCTTTTTATGTTTGATAATTTAAAATCAAAACAAGACTCAAACAACAAATTGTCAGAAGAACTACAAGAAACTATAGATGCTATAAAAAATAACACACTGACTAAAGAAGAACAAAAAGTTTTAGATAGTATGTCTAAAATATTAAATAATTTACCACCTTCTAAAGATACATCAGTAACTAAAGAAATTGGTTCCTTTGGAATGATTGGAGAAAAAAACAATCC
>Ga0194115_10006169_pt1 | contig 12226 bp, 12 predicted proteins | sample TA2MahsurfametaG_3_FD_148656 | JGI IMG/M metagenome (GOLD analysis project Ga0194115, IMG submission 148656) | Freshwater microbial communities from Lake Tanganyika, Tanzania - TA2015002 Mahale S4 surface | ecosystem: Environmental > Aquatic > Freshwater > Lake | place: Tanzania: Lake... | reverse complement strand
TTGGTGGATAGATTATACATATGACCATCCCTGGTTTCTTCACCGGCAAATCCAGCAATCGCTCCAATTTGTGTCCCATTGGAGAAGGGTAAAAGATTCGTCCCACCTCGACCACGTAATTGAGAAGGTCCAAGATTATACCACGTAGAAAAATTTATATCAAATCGATACAAATCGGCCAAACGTCCTGATGCACCACATCCTCCAAAGACGTACAAACTAGATCCGACATTGATCATCTTATGAAAGGATCGAGCTTCAGGTTGAAGTTGGGTGGTGGTCTGGACATGTGACCATGTTTCACTTCCGGGTGGACCAGAACAATCTAACTTCCATAAGTCATTTAATGCCTCTTCATTCATAGCGATACCTGCACGGCCACCAAAGATATAGACACAATCTTCATAGACCGCTTGAGCATGAGCAAGACGAGGTGGAGGAATTTCGGATGATGACGGTTGTTGTTTCAATCGACGCCATTGCCATATACCGTCGTCGACGATATCTGCAATCCAATAGGGACCATCTTCCTCCTTACTAATCGGTGTCCGAGGGATATGTTCACCACCTAAAACGACGAGACGTTTTTGATTCGGTAAATACGAGACACCATGTGAACTTCTTGAACATGGACTTCCATATTCCGGATCAGGTTGAGGAACAATTTTTGTCCATTTCATTGATTTGGGTAGTTTCATTATCGTCGTCGTAGTTTGTGACTTCACCCAGTCGTAAAACGAGATGAAGGGGGCGATCCAAAAAGTACACAAAGCAACGATTGGGACCCTGAAATCTCTCAGTCGACTTCATGCCATGAAGATCGGCTTTCAAGCTGCGAACGTGACACGCAACGTGGCGCTTACGAGTTACTACGGTAGGCATAGGGCACTCTCTACCGTAGAAGCGTCCCCCCAGTCAACAGACGTGAATTCCCTACTGCTCCTTTGTGCGGGCCCTCTGCTAGTAGAGCCACATAAAACGGAATTGACTGTGTCCCAGTCAACGGCCATCGGGCTGTCCGACCGTGAACCGGAAATCCGAGGGACATCGACGCATCGGACATCGGACAGACGACACAAAGGAAGCAGTTTTCCTGTGATTTTCTTGTGTTGAAGGACTCTGTACTGACTGTGACACCTGATACCTTCAAAGTATTCCACCGTCACCGTACTCTGTCCTTCGAAACAATGGAAATACTGCGGAGGAAGCAACCCAATGGTTTGGGGATTCGCGGTCTGTAGCCTTCATCGTCAGCAATGCTAGGATATGTTCACCTTTGAATCAAAGCGGCCAAGATCTCCGCTCTGCTAATAGGGAAAAATCCCCAATTTTCTTGTCATGAGAGATGTCAGATACAAGGCAAATCCGGCCTTCTTTTTTGTCTTGAAGGTTCCCCGTCTACACCATGATCAAGCAGCATCGACACTATTTCGACGGCATACGTCGATGTTCATGTCGATGTTCATAAATGGAAAAACTTTCACGATGACATTTCAACTGGAAAAATGGTTGCGTTTTGAAAATGAAAAATAGGACTATCTTTCCGCTATCATCTTGTAGATTTCCGTTCGGCACGTCTTCCACCGTTCACATCTATCCCGGTCTATTGACAAGACATGGATGGTTGCTAGTTTGTTTTCGGAGTGAGAATCTCCGCGACGATAAGTCCCTGCAAGGCTGTCTTCCCCCGCTGTTGTCTTGGGGGAATTCAGATCTGCAAGTAAAATGCAATGAAGCTTCGTGATTCTGTGCGGTGGGGCGTCAAGAAACACAAGAATATATGCCACGTAAAGATGATTGCTGATTTCCCATCTACATCTTTGATGTTCACGCCAGAAAACACGTGTGCTAATCTGTTAGAATTTTAATGTACTGCCTTGTTTCCAGCCAGAATATGAATACTGTCCACAGCCATTCATCTTGGGGACTTCGGGTTCTGGGCATTCATTTCAGACGGCAGTGAAGGAATAACAGAAACGACTACTGAAAAAGAAATGAAGGAAATGAGTGAAAAGGACGCTGGTGATGCCTTTACGAATACAGAAGCTGCTGATGACGCTGGACCGTTCAAAGATCCGTTCACCCAAAATGTAACGGTACAAGTCGTCCTTCAATATACTTACATACTGCTCGTGTCACAACATATCATGACTCCTTATCGGGTAGTGATGACACCATCGATCCAGGACATTGACAGTACTGTGGTCGCGTTTTTGGTATCACTCTTTCCATCGAGTATCCATGAGTTTCTCCCCGAGGAAAGTCGTGTATTATTACTCATATTCCGATCTCTGGGGATTCACCCCCTCTACGTGAATAGTTCAGATCCCAAGGAAACCCTGCGTAGAAATGAATTGTTTGGGGATTAGTGGAAGAAAATGGGGCACTTATCCTCAGTTGTTTGGTAGGAAGAAGGACACCGGAAAACTGGAGTTTTTTGCTGATGTTGACCAGATCGAAGCGCTGAATGACTGCAGAGTTTTGAGACAAACGTTGGATACTGCCCTCAATTAATGAGAGATACGATATCGAGATTCAAGAAAGGATCGGTTTTTCTCCTCATCGCCATGTAGTCGCATGAGAATTCCACCAAGAATATTCTAAATATAAATCAAATTGTTTACGGTTTTTGGCATTTGGCGGTACGCTTTTTTGGCATTTGGCGGTACGCTTTCTCAAGACACTAGCGGCTCAATACGACTCTAGCGCAAACAAACGAAAGTGCAAAGCTTTCTATTCGCATTAGTTCTGTATGCTACGAGTTCATCGTACAGTTATGTTTCAATCTTGAGCTCCCATAGATCATCCAATCGAATGGGAGTTGCATCATCACCCGCGAGGCCACCGAAGACGAATAAGGATCCTGTTCCATCTCCCCATTCAACGGCGGACCCATCCGACCATCCTCGTGCCATAGGCCATGGTGAAACCGATGATGATGATGATGATGACAGGAGGAAGGATCCATCCGTTTCGTTGAGTACGACGATATCATTTTCGAATGATCCAGCTCCTTCATGTCCTAGATCGGATGGGTCAACCTCACCACCAAAAATGATGGAATATCCCAAGGAGGGGAAGGATCCTGATACGCAGACACTTCGAGGACGCATCTCGTGTAGATGGAATACCTTCTCATCCCAACCTTCTTTGGTGGATAGATTATACATATGACCATCCCTGGTTTCTTCACCGGCAAATCCAGCAATCGCTCCAATTTGTGTCCCATTGGAGAAGGGTAAAAGATTCGTCCCACCTCGACCACGTAATTGAGAAGATCCAAGATCATGCCACGTGGACGAATGTAAATCAAATCGATACAAATCGGCCAAACGTCCTGATGCACCACATCCTCCAAAGACGTACAAACTAGAGCCGACATTGATCATCCGATGAAAGGATCGAGCTTCAGGTTGAAGTTGGGTGGTGGTCTGGAGTTGTGACCATGTTTCACTTCCGGGTGGACCAGAACAATCTAACTTCCATAAGTCATTTAATGCCTCTTCATTCATGGCGACACCTGCACGTCCACCAAAGATATACACACTGTCTTGATATGCCGCTTGAGCATGAGCAAGACGAGGTGGAGGTTTAACTGTCGCCATTGTCGATGAAGGTTGTAATCGACGCCATTGCCATATACCGTCGTCGACGATATCTGCAATCCAATGTGGACCATCTTTCTCACTGATAGGCGTCCGAGGGATATGTTCACCTCCCAAAACGACGAGACGTTTCGGTAAATAGGAGACACCATGTGAACTTCTTGAACATGGACTTCCATATTCTGGATCAGGTATAGGAACAATTTGTGTCCATTTCATTGATTTTGGTAGTGTCGTCGTCGTCGTCGTCGTCGTCGTCGTCGTAGATAGGGTTCGAATCAATTTCGACGAGGAGACGACGACGGTCGAGATTGATCTGCCATTCATTCTCATCATCGTCAACATTGTGACGATGATATCTTGTTCAAACACTGTATGTTATCCTGTTATGTTGAAGCTGGAGGTTTGATAAGGTTCAGAGGGTCTCAACGCTCGACGAAGCGCAAGTGCATCATCAAAAAAATCCTGGGTCTTCTTCCTGCAAGGGTAGTGGCGGAGTTCCGAAGGTGTCACAAAAATTTACCGATTGGATCGCGGGGCGGCCAAACACCATCACAAAGGTCAGTTTGAGGCGACTTAAAGAGCCTACCTAAAGGCCCTACGGAGAACAGCCTCCTAACTCTAAACGGGGATTTCTCCGGGGGTTGTGCTCCCCCTGTCCCCTTCACGAAAAAAAAAGAGGGGCATTCCCCCCTTCACCTATGTTTACAGTATTCGTACAGTCAAGTCAAAGAAAGCATCAAACGTTCGCGGCAGAATTAAGCGTAATAAATTAGTACCCATGCCTGTCTCTTCACAACATAGCCTAATGAAAAGGACCCATGCTACTGGATCAATAGAATCGAGAGTGTTCCGATCCGTATCAAGAAAGACCCATTCGGATAGATTACGACAGGAACATCGGAGGGTCTGCAGCCATGAACTAAACAGCTTCTTCTGTTTGGTGATTTTCTTGTTGAAGGATTACTCACCCTACTAGTATCCCACCGTCACCATATGTCGAAACAATAGAAATGCTGCGGTGGAATCAAATTTTTTCGGATCGCCTAGGTAGTTCAGCGGTAGGTGGCCTTCATTGTCTGCGATGGTGGGATCTGTTCCACTTTCAAGTAAAACGGTCAGGATCTCCGTTCTGATAGGGAAAACTTCAGACTTTCTGGTCACGAGATGCAAGGCAGTCCGGCCACTTTTGTCTTGAAGGTTCCCGTCCACACCCTGTTCAAGCAGAACCGACACTATATTGACGGCGTGCTTCCATTTTAAAAAAGGGAATTTCAGCGATACTTGATGAAGACGACGTTCAACTGGAAGAATAGTTGCGTTTGCAATGAAGACCTGCAGGGCTGTCTGTCCGTGCTCATCTTGCAGATTTCCGTCCACACCACACCAAAGAAGAAGTGATACTAGTTCAACGGAACAGTAAGGCGATGCAGTGGCGACATGAAGAGCGGTCCTCCCCGCGTGGTCTGCCACGTTCATATCTATCCCGGCCTCCGACAAGAGATAGATCGCTTCTAATTTGCGTGGAGTGAGAATTTCCGCGACGAAGCCATGCAAAGCTGTCTGGCCGCCCTTGTCTTTGGAATTCGGATCTGCCCCAAGGTCAAGAAGCTTCCTGATTCTACTCGTTGGGAACTGAACAGAAGAATTTGTCGCATAGAAAATGGCTGATTTCCCCTTGGTATCTTTGGTATTCACGTACAAGATTCGCTCCGGTTCATCAACAAATCTCAGCAATTCATCAGCGAATTGTTCGAAACTAACGCACTGCCTCGTTCCAGCCAAAAAATGCAATACGGTCTGTCCTCCCGCATCTTGAGACTTCGGATCGCAACCAGATTCCAAGAGCTTGGTGACTACCCGCAGCGACTCGTCTGCATCGGTACAGTAACCCATCCCGTGTAGTGCCATCGAAAGAAGAAAAATCATGGAACTCTGAGGATCCTCCACAGACGGATGCGATACGACATCAAGTAGTTTAGGAGGCTTGGGAAATTTGTTATGTCGACATGCTGTCACGTAGAACATGGCAGATTTCCCCTCAATATCCGTGGTATTGATGAAAGCAATTCGTTCCGATTCATCAACGGATCTCATGAATACATGAAATATTTGTTCGAAATCAACGCAGCGGAGTCGTCTAGCCAAAAAATGAAGAGCTGTCCGTCCGTTTCCATCTTGGGCTCTCGGATCACAACCAAGTTCCACGAGTCTAGCGATTACTGGCAGTAAAATATCATCATCGTTTTCCCTTTTCAGTGGACGGTCTCTATCGAAAAAAGGATTACGATAAAAACGACTCAGATTTTGTACGACTCCAAAAAGAACTGATGAACCACTCGAATCCCCGACTAATGGATCAGCTGAAAGATCAAGAAGTGCATAAACTTTGTCAAGGGTTTGACTGGAACGGGATTGAGCGGCATAGACAATTGCCGTTTGCCTGTGCTGTCTGTAGCATTCACGTAGTTACTTCGTTCCGATATATCATCAGATTCTATCAATGGAAAACCGACAACGGAATTGTTCTTTGCCCAAAAATGTAAGTCAGTCTTCCCATCTTCCTCTTGTTCGTTCTTGCATGGATCAAATTGTTGAAATAATCCTTCAAACACGAGTTTTATACCTTTCTTTTCGTGACTGTCGTCACCCGCCACCGATGGAATGTCATCGACGTCCATTGTTACGACGTCGTCGTCGTCGTTGATGATTTCGTTCCTATCCATTCGGTACAGTAAAGGAAACAAAAATCGTTGGATGGTTCAATCTTTTTTTCTGGATAGGTGATACATTATGGCATTGGTCGTGAAAGAGTTTGTCTATACCGTATGGTTTTTCGAAAAAGAGATGTACTCTCGAAAACTGGGAATGACAGTTGATGACAGTGATGACAACAACTTCCGCCAACGACATTCTGTAGTTTTGCGCGGTACAACAGAGTATCTTGTCTGGTAGTGACGAAGTCATATCTATGACACATAGTCATACTACAGTTCTGGCAGTCGTTCCGCATATGATACTGACGATGACGTACCACTCCATTCTGTCGGTGCATGTCAACGTGCCACTTGGCATCACTTCCATGGGTGTGGAGTTGAAACCACATGATAGCCCAACTGTAACATCATATTTCCATCGGATACCTGGATCTACCCTTGTGGACAAAACGGTTTGTGTCGATGATCCTCGTGGAAGTCGCTTAAAAGAACTCTTCGACTATACTCTGGAAATCATTTCTTGTTGATATTGCCTCAGGATGAAGACTACAGTAGGTTTCTTTCTTGTATTCTTGTCTTCTTCGAACCCCAGTATTGGTGGTGGTTGTGGTTTGGCAAGTGCTGCGACCAACGCCACAGATCTCCCAGGTACACTCCTGACCCAGACTCGTCGATTATTGAATTTCGGTGGATTGTTCGGTACCGCCACATCCGCAAGTCCATATGAACGGATTTTGGGACATCCCGTCTTCCAGGTAACGACGGCATGGGGGAGTGCCTACATGAATATGGAAAAATTGACCGATCTTGGTGATTCTACCAAGAAGATGGAGACTAAAAAGGGAGCAGGAGGTGGATCACTCCGATCGATAAGTGATGAACAAAATCAATATCGAACCGTCTCACTGTACTTTATGGATCCAGATGATGCCCTAGCGACCCATGCAGAATTGAAACAGATGCAACAGATGAAAAAGTCCGATATTCGCATTACGAGTGTCAGTTTGGGGAAGGCTCTCCGATCGGCATCGAATTTAGGGAATGGTCTTGTGACGGGATATCCAGTCGAACCTTTGACAGGATCCTTGAAATCTGTGGAAGAGGGTGGATCTCTCCGTCATAAGATCTTACCACCGAAACGACAGATTTATTATGCTGCACGATGTATTGGGAAGGAACGTGTAGGATTATTCGGTGAGAATCCGACAGAAGATGCCTCCACCGCTGTCATGGGCAATGCCGCGTTAGAGGGCCTCAACTTGATCCGACGTCGTGAAAAGACTACAAACAACAATAGTGGTAACAAAAAGGCAAAGACAGTAATTCAAGCTCAGAATTCGCACATGGAAGGTTATACAGGTATTCCCGTCTTTTGGGCACAGGGAATGTATCGTCGTCCTCCACTCCTTAAACGACTCATCACAGGCAACGGTCAAGAGACGCCCATGTTTTTCAACTATGAAGATCTGATAGACGCATGGGGGAAACTAAGAAAACATTCCAAGAATCTTCCTGCTGAACCATCTGTCGAAGTCTTTAATCTATGGGATCTTTTAACATCGATGGATAAGGATGCCTGGAAGGATAAGAAGAAGAAGAAGAACCAGAAGTTTGACTGGGCTAAGCCACTTCGTAATCGTCTTGGCGGGACAAAGACGACACCTGAATTAGCCGATGTGACCTTTGTACCCTCATCCCGAGCGATCGACTACAAACAAGCCATCACAGCACGGGGTAATGGAAAAGCGAGACTCCGACCAATGCGTTAAAGATCTATCAAACTATAGTCACAGTATGGTTCCAGCGATCCTACTATTTGCTTGTCTCTCTAGTATTCGAAAAATCATACGTTTGCTAGAATTGGTGATAAACTAGCATTTAGTGATTCTATTTGGATACGCTTGTTCCATCGTCACTCTACCCCGTTGACGAGGACTTACCCCATTGACGCGAAACGACCCCATGACAAAAAAGAGTGTGTCAGCAAATGTAAGAGGGCTCGACAACGCAAACGTTGTTATTGCGTATCGCGAGTTCCAGAATCCATCGAAGATCTAGATGATTCCTCGTCATCTAATTCCTCTATTGATGCTCGTCGTTTGGGTGCATTTAGACTATCTAGACCATTTTCACCAATCTTCCTCGATGTTTCATCAGGAATAGATGTAACCAATGGAATTGAATAGGTTGAAGTAGAAGACGAAGAAGCGTATCTTCGCGCCACCCGCTGTTTGGAGGTTGCGTAATCTGGAAGCGGGACGGCCAATCCAACGGCTGGGGATAACGGCAGCTGCCGACTATTGAAAGAAGAATTCAATGTTCTTTGAGTCGACCTCTCAATAGAAAGTCGACGAGCCGGTCTTTCAGCTGTACTATCCCAACTATCGCTCTTCTGTATGGTCTTGCTCGAAATAGTTGGAGAACCTTCCCATCTTGAGACAGCAACTTTCGCTGTATCCACTGGAGGAGGCATAGGAATTGGCCGTCTCCCTGAAGAAAGATTACTACCTTTTGGAGAGTATGGTCTGTCAGCTTTCTTCCACAAACTGCCTTCTCGCATGGGAGGCGTTGAGATGGGTCTTGGAATGGAAGGTGAGTCAACCCCAGCGGGTGGAAGCTCCGGCAAGTACGGTGTCCTTGCGTTGTCAAAATGGATACAGACCTTATCACTACTACGCTGCCTTCTCAGTTCATCCATGAAGACTGAGAGAGGGGACGAAACTGAGTGATACATGATGCCTCAAATGACTTCGGGTTTTTGTGGGATTTCTACCTCTAGCTAGAGAGGTGATCGGGATTTATGCCGGACGATAGAAGGATTGGTTTCCGGTGAAACGGAAGTTTACGGCAAGGAGCCGAACCTTCGGACTTTTTGTTGTGCCGCAAAGGCCCGTTCTTGTGTTCTCATTACATTACCCACATGTTCATGAAAATTCTTTTTCCAATGAACACGAATTCACTTCTCCCGTTGGAAATATAAGCCTGGGATTTTGAATAATGTACAGGGTTGAGTATTGACCAAGGTGCGACATACCCTATATAAGTGACCTTCCGGCGAAGCATCGTGCAGATTCCGGTATACTATCAACAGAACCCTGCACACCATCAATAACTGTAACAAGAATGCATAGCCCGTTGGTATTGCATTCTTCATGGAGGCGATGGGGTTTTGTGCTGCAGTACCGTATCTCATGCCAAACATGACCACCGCGACTGCGGCTGTACAGTCGGGGTGACGGGCAGGAGTCAGTGAAATAAGCAGTAACAGGACCTAATCAAAACTCTGATGGTATACTAATCGTTCATACCGAAACGGGACAGGACATTCAACCAAGAGTTGTTTCTGTTCATCCATAATGACTTCAATTATCATTGTTATGCCGAAATCTACTGCGGTAAATCTCACCTTGTTAGGTAGTTCCACAGTGTTGCCTTTGGCGTCGCCTCCTGCCATACATGGCACTTCCAAACAGTATTGATACAACAGTCCATTGTAACAGTTGTATCGGTAACCAGACCTGATGGATAACTTGTCTATCCTCCGACCGTTCTATGAATCGGACTTTATCAGTTGTTGTTGTACATCGTAATTGTGATGTCCTTGAAATATCCGTCAGATTGACAGAATGATCTGACTGGCATCCAAATTGTGATCGCATCGCCTGTAGAAGAAAGGTCGTATTCTGGAAGATGTCGTTGTCGTCGTCCATCAAATCGATAGTAGAACATTTTTGACAGTGTGTCCAGGAAAGGTCCTGTGGATAAAGAATCTTTAATCGTCCCTTCCTACGAAAGTCTTCCAATTTAGATTGATAGATACAATCTCGTTGACGAAGGATCCAATTCATTTCATCCAATTGTGTACTTGAAACTCCATTAAGGGGACGGGATTTGGGATTCATGACAAGAGTCCGATTAATTCCACGGACCCAACCATCGGTACATGGTAATCCCAATATATGACATGCCGAAACATGGGAAATGTCGAAACCATGATCTAATACTCCTCCCATATCAATCAACCAAACTTTGACTCTTTCTGGAAGTCGTTCCAAAAGGTGTAAGGTAAGTCCTAATGGATTCGAAACACAATCAAGATATTCCCATACTTTCGCTGTTCCTTTCTGATCGATACCTTCCTCACAGATCCATTCGGGATACGACACTGAGGATATTTCGTTCTTCTCTTGTTGTTGTTGCTGTTGTTGTTGATCTTCTAAACTCATTAATTGTTTCCAAATAGAAATCCATTGTGTATGACGGGGAGAACGAAAATTAATTACGATATCAATTTGTTTCACGGGGTTTGACCAATCGATAATCTGTTGGATGGCTGCCGTTCCATTCCTTCCACTCCATGGTACAGATCCAAATCGATCAAATTCTTCACTTCCTACAGCAACATTCGATGCTTTTTCAAAGGCTTCCCATAGAGCTTCCTTCAATCCATCCTTAAGGGATATGATAGTATCGTTCCTTATCATTTCCTCATCTCTAAAGGCAAGTCGTGACCATTGTTTCCTTGGAGGGATGTGACTGGATCGTATGACAGGCCATCTCCAATCACGAAAGGCTTTGAGTTTACGATATTTTGGACGACCGGTAGCATATTGGACTAAGAACTCTTGGACTGTTGAACTTGCCGATTTATGTGGTCCAACAAAAATGACAAGTCGATCCCTTGTCATATTGGGTTATGTAGGAGGAGGCCGTAGTCTTCTTCTTGTTCGTTCAACAGTTCTTGGCCTTCGAAAGAAACATTTATCTTTCCATCACGCGATGTCTGTAACACTCAAACACAGATGGGTGGACATTTTATCATTAGATGACCATGTATGGATACAGACAAACCCCATTCCAGTTGCTGAAGTTAAAGAGACGACTGCACGAAGAGGTCGGAGGGAGATCATGTTGGAAGAAACAGTAAGCGATCTTTATGACTACCACCCCCATAGATGGAGGAGGAGAAAAGTATTGTGGTACGGTCACCAAAGCCTAGGGGGGCACAGATGGGTTCACTGCAGAGCTTCCAACTTTACTTGATTCGTCCGAATCAAACTATGATGCGTAGCAAAATACTGTAGACGAAACCAATTCATTCACGAAATGATATCTGCAGTGGTAGCCTTCCCCTAACAATTCTATTCTTACCACTATTTTGGGTACTACTAGCAGAAGTATAATGAGGGGGTTCTCTACTACTAGATTCGTGGATATGAAATCCAAGGAATGGTAGGATTCGATCTTGGGGCTGTGGTCGTCGTATTGTTGGAAGTTGTGGATGATCCTCCCCCCAACACCCTAATGGATTGCCATTCATTGTCGTCTTGTTGTTGTTGCTGCTGTTGCTGTTGATGAAGTTCTAAAAGTTGATATTCCAATTCTTGACATAACATGGCAAAAGTCGGACGGATCGTCGGATGGGCATAACATCTTTTCACAATCGATTCAATCCGTCCCGGCATCCCCTCGACGGGGAAGGGTGGGTATTGACCCTTGATTGTTTCTTCTGGTGAGAGTCGATTCCGATCTCCACGGAATACCTCCCAAACGATAATTCCAAAACTGTACACATCGGCCGCTAAGCCATATGGTTGACATTGCAAAACTTCTGGACTCATAATCCGTACCGTCCCCGTAAGGCCAGTCATCTTGTAGGTGGCATAAATATCAATGGACCTCCTAATGATCATCGATTCAATATCATCACCATTATTCCGTTGAGGTATACAACGATCAGGATTCATGATGATTCGATCCTTTTCCTTGACTTCCTTGGCAAGTCCAAAATCCAAAAGTTGAAAGACACCCAAATGATTCCGTGCAACATTCTCAGTCTTTAGATCTCGAAAAATCATTCTGATATTAGGGCAGGGCGAAGACAATGTGAATTGGTGAGAGAGA
>Ga0194115_10006167_pt1 | contig 12226 bp, 15 predicted proteins | sample TA2MahsurfametaG_3_FD_148656 | JGI IMG/M metagenome (GOLD analysis project Ga0194115, IMG submission 148656) | Freshwater microbial communities from Lake Tanganyika, Tanzania - TA2015002 Mahale S4 surface | ecosystem: Environmental > Aquatic > Freshwater > Lake | place: Tanzania: Lake... | reverse complement strand
ATCGACACCGTGTCGGTCAGATACAGCTCGCCCTGGTCGTTGTCGGTGGTGAGCTCGGGCAGCACCGCCGCCAGCTTGGGCCAGTTGAAGCAGTAGATGCCGGCATTGATCAGATCGATGCGGCGCTGCTCGTCGTTGCAGTCGCGGTGCTCGACGATGGCACTCACCTCGCCGGCCCCGTTGGCCACCACACGGCCGTAGCCACGCGGATCGGCCAGCCGGGCGGTGAGCAGGGTCACCGCCGCCCCACTGCTGCGGTGCCGGTTCAGCAGCAGCTCCAGGGTCTCGGGCCGCAACAGCGGCACATCGCCGTTGAGCACCAGCAGGTCGCCTTCAAAGCCCGCCAACGGATCGAGCAGCTGCTGCACCGCATGACCCGTGCCCAGCTGGGGCTGCTGCAGCACAAACTCAAGCCCCTGCTCCCCAGCGCCCTCGAGCGTGGTGCGCACCCGCTCAGCCTGGTGGCCCACGATCAGCAGGCGCCGCTGCGGCGCCAGGCCCCCGCAACTGGCCAGCACCCGCGCCACCAGGGTGGAGCCGGCCAGGGGCTGCAGCACCTTGGGCAGGTCGCTCTTCATGCGGGTGCCCTTTCCGGCGGCCAACACGGCAACGGCGAGCATCAACACAGCGGGTAACTGGGCCGGAATCTAGGCGGGGCCGACCACAGAGCTCGGCGTCATGACAACGTCAGGCAATTCGACTAGGGTCACTGGGATCACCCAGCAGCCTTTCATGGCCATCGCAGGACAAAAGCCTGAGCTGCGCTCCGAAAAGCTTGACCTGCGGCTCACCCCGGCCGCCAAGCAGACACTGCAGCGCGCTGCGGCTGCCGCCCAGCGCAGTGTCACCGATTTCGTGCTGGAGAGCGCCCTGACCAGCGCCTCAGAGGCCCTCGCCGATCGCGACAAATTCTCCTTGGATCCTGAGCGCTGGGACGCATTCCTGGCAGCCCTGGATGCCGCACCGCACCCACAGCCGCGGCTCAACCAGTTGCTGCAGGAGCCAGGTGTATTCGATTGAGCCGCTCGCGGCCCATCACAACCTCGACGGTTTCGATTGCGGCCAGGAAGCACTCAACCGTTTCTTGATTCGCCATGCCTGGGTGAATCAACGGGCCCAATCCAGTCGCACCTATGTGGGCCTCAAGGGTGATGTTGTCGTGGGCTTTCACACCCTTGTGGTGGGGAGTGTGCGGCCGGAAGAAGCCCCTCAACGCATCAGCCGAGGGCTGGCACATCATCCGATCCCGTTGATGGTCCTGGCCCGCCTGGCGGTCTGCCGTCAACACCAAGGCGAGGGGCTAGGAGCCGGACTGTTGAAGGACGCCATCAGGCGAACCCTGGCTGCAGCAGAGATTGCCAGAATCCGGGCCCTCGCTGTGCATGCCAAAGACGACAACGCGCGGGGCTTCTACGCACACTTCGGATTCAGGCCTTCGCCCAGTGATCCCCTGCACCTGTTTGTGCTGCTCAAGGACCTGCGGGCTTAACCCAGCCCCCAGCGGCGCCGCCAGGCGCTGGTGGGCTCAAGCTGACCTGCCACCAGCAGGTCGCGCTGGCGTCGTTCGCGGTCGGCCAGGATCGCGGCCGCGGTGCCCTGCCCCGACGGATCGCGGTAGGTCACTGCGGCATTGGTGGCGAGATGCTCGCGCTCCATCGGCGACAGCGGCCTGAGCGAATTGAAAGACCCGTCGTCCTCAGAGGGAAGACCCTCCCCCAACAACGGAGCCGGACTGGCCACCGTGCCACCGCTCCAGCGCTGCTGAGAGCCGCGGATCGCCGCCAGCTCCAAGCCCAGCTGCTGCAACGCCGCCCGCACCGCCGCGGCCGAGCAGTAGGTGAGCAGCCGCCCCGTGGGCGCCAGCAGCGCCGCCAGGCCAGCGAGAAACTCGAGCGTCCACAGCTCGGGGCAGCGGCGCGGCGAAAAGGCGTCCATCAGCACCAGGTCGACCTGGCCGCCGAGCTCGCCATGCAGGGCCGACAAGCGGGTGCGGGCGTCGCCCCACAGCATCTGGCCGTCGCCCAAAGGGGACGCCCAGCAGCCACGGGCATCGAGCTGCCGCAGCGGTTCCAGGGCGTCGGCCTGCCACTGGGCGCAGAAACGGGAATCGCTCAGGGCTGTGCGCAAAGGCTGAGGCTCAAGCTCCAGGCCGCGCCAGAGCAGCTGCAAGCCGCGCGCCGCACAGGCCTCGAGCAGAGCAGCGGTGTTGCTGCCCGTGCCCACGCAGACATCGACCACCACCAGCTGGGTGCCTGGGCCAAAGCGCTCCAGCTGGGCAGGGCCCACAAAGGTGTGGCGCGCCTCGCTGAGGGCACCGCTGGCGCTGTGAAATCCCTCGCCAAAGCGCTCGCTGTAGAGGCTGAAACTGCCGTCGCCGGTGGTGCAAACGCGCAGCTCAGACACGCAGGCGGGCCAGGTCATCCCAGAAACCGGGATACGACACCGCCGCCGCTTCGCTGCGCTCCAGGGTGGTGCTGCCCGTGGCCACCAGCGACGCCACCGCCAGGCTCATGGCGACCCGGTGGTCGGTTTCGCTGTCGACCGCAGCCCCATGCAGCTGCACCGGAGCTTCGATGCTCATGCCGTCGTCGAACTCTTCAACGCGGGCGCCCATGGCCCTGAGCTGACGGGCCATGACCGCCAGGCGGTCGGTCTCCTTGACCCGCAGCTCCTCGGCTCCTGTGATGCGGCTGACCCCGGAAGCGCAGCAGGCGGCCACCGCCAGCACCGGGATCTCGTCGACCAGGCGGGGCATGATCTCGGCCCCGATTTCAAAGGGCTGCAGGGGGCCATGGCTGACCTGCAGGTCGCCGACTGGCTCACCGGCCACATCGCGGGCGTTGAGCACCGTGATGGGCGCGCCCATCTGCTCGAGCACTTCGAGAATGCCCGTGCGGCTGGGGTTAAGCCCCACATTTTCAACGATCAGCTCGGCGCCGGGTGTGATGGCGCCCGCCACCAGCCAGAAGGCAGCGCTGCTGATGTCGCCCGGCACGATCACGGTCTGGCCCTTCAACGCCGGGCCCGGACGCACGGCCACCTCGGTGTTGCCGGGGCCGCCGATGCTGAGGTCGGCGCCAAAGGCCCGCAGCATGCGCTCGCTGTGGTCGCGGCTCTGCACCGGCTCGATCACGGTGGTGGGGCCGCTGGCGGAGAGCGCCGCCAGCAGGATCGCGCTTTTGACCTGGGCCGAGGCCACCGGCGTGCGGATCGTGGCGCCATGCAGCGCCTGACCGTGCACCGCTAGGGGCGCAAAGTTGCCGTCTTTGCGGCCGTGGATCACCGCGCCCATCTCGGAGAGAGGGCCGCCGACGCGCCGCATCGGCCGGCCCCGCAATGACCCATCCCCGGTGAGCACGAAATGCCGGCCCGCCCGGCCGGCCAGCAGGCCCAGCATCAGGCGCATGGTGGTGCCGGAGTTGCCGCAATCGAGCACATCACCCGGCTCTTGGAACCCATCGAGCCCCACCCCCTGCACCGTGACCGGCTCACCAGCGCGGATGGGCGAGACCTCGACCCCCATGGCCCGCAGGCAGGCGGCTGTCGACAACGGATCTTCGGCCGGCAGCAGCCCCTCGATGCGGGTCTGGCCCTCGGCAATGGCGCCGAACAGCAAGGCGCGGTGCGAGATCGATTTGTCGCCCGGCACCCGCACCGTGCCGCGCAGGCTGCCGCCGCCGCCAAGGCTCAGGGGGGTGGAAGCGGCGTCGGCGTTCGACTCGGCCAAGGCAGACAGGAAGCGGATGGAGCGATCCTATGGAGCCCGCCCGTTGCCGATGGCCTGGTTGCTGCCGTTGTTGCTGTCTCTGGTGCTTCTGGTGGGCCCCGCCTGGGCCGCCGGTCCCGAGCCGCTGCAACAGGAGAAGTACCTGTGTGACGGCGATCCACTGCTGGCGCAGGTGTTTGCCGGCGCCGTGGATGCTCCTGGCATCCCGCCGGGTGCCTACGTGGTGCTCAATTGGAGGGGGGTGAACCTGCAGTTGCCGCGCACCAACAACGCCGGCACGCCCAGCTACACCGACGGCCGCTGGTGGTGGCGGGCGGCCGATCCGCAGCATCCAGAGTTCAAGCAACGCCGCGGCAGCACCTTGACCTACAGCTGCCAGTGGCAGAGCGGGCCCTGACCGGCGCCGATCGCCAGCGAGGCGCGCAGGCCGCCCTCCACGTAACGCTTGGCCGCCACAACCGCCTCGAGCACGCTGAGACCTCTGGCCCGCTGGGCGGTGATCGCGGCCCCAAGGGTGCAGCCGCTGCCATGGGTGTGGGGCGTGTTGATCAGTTCGTGCTGCAGCCACTGACCGGGTGCATCGCGCCGCAGCAGGTAGTCGCGCCCACGCAGTTGCGGCAATCCCGCACCTTTGATCAGCACGGCAACAGGGCCCAGGTCCAGCAGGCGTTCGGCGGCCCGTTCGACGTCAGCAGCCGCTTCGATGGCGATGCCACTGAGCAGCCGCGCTTCATGGATGTTGGGGGTGAGCAGCTCGGCCAACGGCAGCAGCAGCCGATAGGCGTCGATCGCCTCGGGCTCGAGCAGTACCGCCCCCGCGCGCGACACCATCACCGGATCAATCAGCCGGGGGATTGCCAGGGGCGTCAGGGCCGCAGCGGTCGCCTCAATCAGCTCGGCGTTGAGCAGCATGCCGGTCTTGAGCGCCGCCACCGGCAGATCGTTCAGCACCGCCTGGATCTGCGCCGTGAGCGCCGCAGCCGGCAGGGCATCGACGCGGCTGACCCCGGTGGTGTTCTGGGCTGTCACACAGGTGATGGCACTGCAGCCATGGACGCGCAGGGCCATGAACGTCTTGAGATCAGCCTGAATGCCGGCACCACCGCCGGAATCACTGCCGCCGATGGTGAGCGCAATGGCTGGGGTCATGGAGTCAGGCTCCTCAAATCCAGCAAAGCGGTCACCATCAATATGATAAACCGTACAATGTCCGTACGTCATGGGAGACTCTTGTCGTGCCCAGCGCCAAGATTCCAGCCAGCCGCTCGGCCAAAACCAGCCGGATCGAGCTGCGGGCCACAGAAGAGGATCGTGAATTGCTGGACCGTGCTGCCTCGACCCTCGGCACCGATCGCAGTGCGTTCTTGCTCGCCCAGGGGCGCCTTGCAGCCCTGCGGGTTTTGGCCGATCGCGAACGCTTCCTACTCCATGACGAGGCTCAACAGGAGTGGGAGCGGATCAACAGCCGCCCCGCACGCAGCCTGCCGGGTCTGATGCGCCTGCTGGAGCGGCCCTCGCCCTTCAGCCAGTCGACATGAGCCTGTACCAGCCGCCTGTGCTGCTGGCTCCCCATCACCAGCTCGCCGGCTTTCGCTGCCGCTCTGAGGAGCAGACCAACTGGCTAGTGGATCTGGCCAGGCAGGCCCATGGCACAGGCACCACCCGCGTGTTCGTCGTCACGGAGCGAGATCAGCACGACGTTGTCGCGTATTACGCCTGGTGCATGGCCAGCGTGTCGAGGACTGATCTGCCTGAGCGCATGGTGCATGGCGCCGGGCGCTACCCGCAGCCCCTGGCGCTGCTGGCCCGGCTGGGGGTGGATGTCAGGCATGAAGGGCAGGGCCTCGGCGCAGCACTATTGGTGGATGTGATCAGCCGCGTGTCGAGCATCAGCGATGCCATCGGCTGCCGGGGCTTGGTGGTCCATGCGGAATCGGCCGAGGCATGGCGCTTCTACATGCACCTGATCCCGGAATTCGAACCCTCACCCACCGATCCGCTGCACCTGATGTTGCTGCTCAAGGACATCCGCCGCACGCTCGCCTCACACAACGGTTGATCGCCGATGGCCCCAGCCGAACCCCTGCCACCCTGGCAGCCGACGGAACGCCAGCCAGGCGCCCATGCAGGGGCTGGGGGTGCAGGGTCTTTCAGTCATGGGGCGAGGTTCAGTCGCGATAGCCGAGCTGAGCAATCAACACTCCCCCGTGGCACTGGTTTGGCCCTTCCCCTCCAACACAGAAAGAGCCAATCCCATCAGCTGTTTGACCATGGCCGCATCGGTACCAAGGGCACGCAGGGAGGCAGCCAGAGCCATCTGCACAAACAGATACTCAGCCGCCAACTCTGGCGCGATGCCGCCAGACCATTGACCATTGGCGAGGTTGGTTCGGAAGAACTCCCTCAGGATCGCCTGCATGGCAGCCTCGATCTCAATGAGGGCTGCCTGTGTTTTGGGGCCAAGATCATGGCGGGCAGCACGCATCTTAAAGAAGAGACAGCCGTGTTCACTGCGCGGTGCCTCGCTGGCAAATTGCAGCAGGCCTTCAATTTTTTCTGCAAAGCAGAGCTCGCCGCCCAGCAGTGAGGCCAACTGGCCATTGACCTCAGCGCCATAGCTTTGCAAGGCAGCACTGGCCAGACCGTCCTCGCTGCCGAATTCACGGTAAAGCGAGGGTTTGGAAACTCCGGCACGCTGACAGATGGCATTGACTGACACGGACGGACCTTCTTGCCAATAGGCCTCAGTGGCAACCCTGAGCAGCGCATCGGGACGCATCGTCCGGGGGCGACCACGCCGGGGCTCAGGCGCTGCGGCACTCATTTTAATACTGCATGGTATCTTTTTCTCGAAGTGGCCATTGATCGTCGCTTCCTGCTGGCATCCTATGGCAAGCCAGAGTCCAGTCCTATCAACAGGTCAGCGTTCATGGAGACCACACAAACCAGCGTTGTGATAACAGGGGCCAGCAGTGTATTTGGCGAGTGTGCCGCCGCGCTCTTTGCCCGCACTGGTCATCGTGTCTGGGGCACCATGCGAGATACGCAGGGGCGCAATGCCGCCAAAAAGACAGCCCTTGAAGCGCTGTCTTCAGACATCACTATCCTTGAGATGGATGTGACCGACGATGTCTCGGTTGCCTCAGCCTTTGAATAGATCCTGAGCCATGGCCCGATCGACATCCTCATCAACAATGCGGGTGTGATGTTTGTTGGCCTGACCGAAGCCTTCAGCATTGCCCAGGCCCACGAACAGATGAACACGAACTATTACGGGGTCATCCGCACCACCCAGGCCGTTCTGCCAGCCATGCGCAAGGCAGGGCGAGGTCTCATCATCAACACCAGCTCCATCGTCGGCCGTCTTTCGCCGCCATTCTTCGGCACTTACACGGCGACCAAACATGCCTTAGAGGGCTATTCACAAGCCCTGCGCTACGAAGTGGCAAGCAGCGGTGTGGACATCGCCCTTGTCGAGCCCGGTCCTTTTGCAACCGAATTGCTCAACCGCAGCCAGCCACCAGCACTGGAAGCAGTGGTTGCATCGTATGGCGACCTCTCTGAGGTTCCAGTAGCCATGAGCAAGAACTTCGAGCAGATGCTGCAAGCGGGAGATCCGCTCACCGATCCTCAAGTGGTGGCGCAGACCTATCTGGACCTCGCCTCCATGCCAGCGGGAACCCGCCCGATGCGCACGGTGGTCGGCCTCACCTGGGGTGTCGACGAGATCAATCGACTGACCCAACCGATCCAGGACAACATCCTGAGTGACTTTCAGTTGGACGGGGTTTTGGGAGGGGCCTCAGCCTGATCCCCCTACCCCAGCAGCAGCCCTGCCTCACTGCCGGTGCTGGCCTCGGCGCTGCGCAGGTCAAACAGCAGGTCTTCAAGGCTCGATTGCGCCAGGGCCTGCTGGCGGGCCCGCTCCAGCCGCCGGGCCAGGGCCAGCGTCACCTGATCGGCCGGCGCAAGGGGCGTGGCATCGCAATCAGCCGCGGCCGTGGCGCCTGAAGCAGCAGCCGGCTCTGCAGGTTCACCCAGGGCAGCCAGCACCGCCGCCAGCGACAGATCCCGAGCCGGGCGCGCCAACCGGTAGCCCCCCAGCCGCCCCCGCCGCGCCACCAGCACCCCCGAGCGCCGCAGACGCAGCAGCAGTTGCTCGAGCATCGGCTCGGGCAGATCCTGGGCTGCCGCCAACTGGTGGGTCGAGCGCCACGTGTGCGGTTCGGCTGCCAGCAGCAGCAGCGCCTTGAGCGCGTGGGTGGCCTGCCGGCTCAGCACAGCCCCGCCAGGCGCCCCAGCACGTGCTCGAGCGTGTAGCCGAACAGGGCTGGATCCGGCGGCACCGTGCCGATGTCGGCCAGACCCAACTCGGCCCAGCGCCCGTCGAGCCGGGCTTCGAGCTCGGCCGGACGCCGCAGCGGCTCACCCCAGGGATGGCGCTTTTCAGGGCCGATCTTGGTGGTGGCGTCGATCGCCAGGCGGCCGCCCAGGCCCAGGCGCTCGCTGGCGAAATCGAGCGTGTCAAAGGGAGTGTCTTCCAGCACGAACAGATCGCGCGAGGGGTCCACCTGGGCGCTGATCGCCCAGATCACCTGACGCGGGTCGCGGATGTTGATCGCCTTGTCGACCACCACCACAAACTTGGTGTAGGTGAACTGGGGCAACGCGCTCCAGAACGCCATCGCCGCCCGTCGCGCCTGGCCGGGATAGGCCTTGTCGATGGCGATCACAGCCAGCTTGTAGCTGAGCCCCTCCATCGGCAGAAAGAAATCGACGATCTCGGGGATCTGCTGCCGCAGGATCGGCGTGTAGATGCGGTTGAGCGCGATCGCCAGCATCGCGTCCTCTTTTGGAGGCCTGCCGCTGAAGGTCGTGAAGTACAGCGGGTCGCGCCGCTGTGTGACGCAGTGGAAACGCACCAAAGGCGAATCCTCAACGCCGCCGTAGAAGCCCATGTGGTCGCCGAAGGGGCCATCGGCCAGCTCCTCGCCGGGGGTGATCGTGCCCTCGAGCACCACCTCGCTGTGGCTGGGCACCTCGAGGTTCACGGTTTTGCACTTGGCCAGCCGAACTCCTTGCCCGGCGTAGAGCCCCGCGAACAGCCATTCGCTCAGCTGCACCGGAATCGGCGTCGCCGCGGCCATCACCAGCAGCGGGTGCACGCCGATGGCAATGGCGATCTCGAGCTTTTTGCCCAGTGCCGCAGCCTTGCGCAGGTGCCGCGCCCCGCCGCGCACGCTGAGCCAGTGCACCGTCATCGTGTTGATGCTCTGCTGCTGCAACCGGTACACACCCACGTTGGGCGTGCCGGTCTCGGGATCCTTGGTGATCACCAGCCCCAGGGTGATGATGCGGCCGCCATCGCCGCTCCAGGGGCGCAGCAGCGGCAGGGCGTCCAGATTGACCTGATCGCCTTTGAACACCTGCTGGTGGCAGGGGGGCGTCAGGTCCAGATCAGGGCGGGCTTTGAGTACATCGAGCAGCACCGAGCCAAAGCGCACCGCCTCGCGCGCACCCTTGGGCGGCCTGGGCTGCTGCAGCAGGGCGAGGCGCTCGCCTAGGGCTTCGAGCTCTTCGGCCCGCTCCATCCCGAGGCTCCACAGCACCCGCTCCTGGGTGCCCATCAGGTTGATGGCCACCGGCATGGAGCTGCCGATCACGTTCTCAAACAGCAGCGCTGGACCGCCTGCGGCCAGCACCCGATCGGCGATGGCAGCCAGCTCCAGGTCGGGATCGACCGGGGCGCTGATGCGGCGCAACTGCCCGCGCTGCTCCAGCAGTTGCAGAAAACCGCGCAGGTCGCGCCGACTGGCCGGAAGCGTTGTTGCCATCGCGGTGGCGACCCATGCCCTAGGGGAGGTGCCTACTGTGACGCACCTGCCTCGGCGGTTGCGACACCATGCTGCTCAGCTATTTCCACACCTCCGAAGCCGTTCCTGAGGTGCTGCCGGTGGCCGAAGGAGGACCCGATGCCGCGGTCGTGATCGACGTCCTGCGGGCCACCACCACCATCGCCTGGGCGCTTGAGAACGGTGCCGAAGCGATCGAAGCCTTTGCCGATCTGGCAGAGCTCGACGCGGCGGCGGCGGCCTGGCCCGCAGGCCAGCGGCTGCGCGCCGGTGAGCGCGGCGGCAAGCGGGTGGAGGGCTACGACCTGGGCAATTCGCCTCTGGCGGTGACCCCCGAGCTGGTGGGCGGCAAGCGCATCTTCATGAGCACCACCAACGGCACCCGCTCGCTGGCGGCGGTGCGAGCGGTGCCCCTGCTCATGACCGCCTGCCTGCCCAACCGCATGGCGGTGGCCAAGCGCCTGGTCGAGCGCGGCTGCCAGCGGGTCTGGATCGTGGGCAGCGGCTGGGAAGGTGATTATTCGCTGGAAGACAGCCTGGCGGCCGGCGCGGTGGCGTCAGCGGCCACCGAACTGGCGGTGGCACCCCATGTGGGGGTGCGCTTCGGCAATGACGAAATGCTCGCTGCCCTGGCCCTGTGGCAGCAGTGGCACCACGACACCGAGACCTGCCTGCGGGCCGCCAGCCACGGCCAGCGCCTGATCGGCATCGGCGACCACGACGCCGACTTTGCCTGCTGCGCCGCAGTCGACAGCCTGCAGGTGGTGCCGCTGCAGGCTGAAGCCGGGGTGCTGCGGAAGAGCTGAGCGACTCCCTTACAGTTCGGCCCAAGCAAGACCGGAGGGGTGGTGAGCAGTTTTCTGGCCGCTGCAGTGCAGCTCACCAGCACGCCCGATCCCGACGCCAACCTGGCCGCTGCCGAAGAGCAGATCGAGCTGGCCGCCCGCCGCGGCGCCGAGCTCGTTGGCCTGCCTGAGAACTTCGCCTTCATGGGCGATGACCAGCAGCGCCTGGAGCGTGCCGCCGAGCTTGCCGAGCGTTGCAGTCGCTTTCTGGTGACGATGGCGCGCCGCTACCAGGTGACTCTGCTGGGCGGCGGGTTCCCCGTGCCTGCTGGCGCTGGCGCCACCTACAACCGGGCCGAGCTGGTGAGTCACGAGGGTCAGGTGCTGGCCCAGTACGACAAGATCCACCTCTTCGATGTGGATCTGCCCGACGGCAACACCTACCGGGAGTCAGCCACGGTCAAGCCCGGTGACAGCCTGCCGCCGGTGGTCGATGTGCCTGGGCTGGGCCGCATCGGTCTATCGATCTGCTACGACGTGCGCTTCCCTGAGCTCTATCGCCATCTCGCCGCAGCCGGCGCCGATGTGCTGATGGTGCCCGCTGCCTTCACCGCATTCACCGGCAAGGACCACTGGCAGGTACTGCTGCAGGCACGGGCGATTGAAAACACTGCCTATGTGGTCGCACCGGCCCAGACCGGCATCAACCACGACCGGCGCCAGACCCATGGCCATGCCCTGGTGATTGATCCCTGGGGCACCGTGCTGGCGGATGCGGGCACCACAGCAGGGTTGGCGGTGGCGCCGATCGACCCTGACCATGGCGCGCGGGTGCGCGCGCAGATGCCCAGCCTCCGGCACCGCAGGCCGGCCTTGTTTTAGAGCGCCCGGGTGCTCGCCATGGCGCGGCTGCCACACCGGTTGAACGCTGCCCTGGCCGCCGCCGTGGGGGCAGTGCTGGTGCTCGCTGCGCAGAGCCCTGCCGCCGCGCGCTCGAGCCTGGGGGCCTGGCGCGTTAGCCCCAGCGGGGTCCTGGAGTTGCGCACCAGCCCGGCTGTTGAGCTCAAGGCGTACTTCGAAGCCGGCACCGCCTCAAGGGGGGCGAAGCTGTGGGTTGACCTTCCAGGTGAGCCCAACCGCAGCCGCAGCATCGGCGGCAGTGGTGCCCTCAAGGAGGTGCGCATCGGCCGGCCCGATGGCAACACCACCCGCTTGGTGCTCGAGTTTCAACCGGGCATCAGGCTCAATCCTCGCCTGCTGCGCCTGGTCGGCACGGCCCCAGATCGCTGGCGCATGCCCTTGCTGGGTCTGCCCACCCGCGGGCTGATCAGCATTGGCGAAGGCGACCTCGAAGCCAGAGCGCCCGCTGCAGAGCAGCGCCCCAGCTTCCCCACCTCAGGGGCACCGCTCTCCCCTGACGGGCTGCCGGTGGTGCCCAGGGGGCGCTTCAAGGTGGTGGTTGATCCCGGCCATGGCGGCCCCGACCCCGGCGCGATCGGCATCGCCGGCCTGCGTGAAACCGATGTGGTGCTCGATGTGGCGCTGCAGCTGGCCCGACTGCTCGAGGCCCGCGGGGTCACGGTGGCGATGACCCGCACCAGCGACATCGATGTCGACCTGCCGCCGCGGGTGGCCTTGGCCAACGGCGCGGGCGCTGATGCCTTCATCAGCATTCACGCCAATGCCCTGAGCATGGCCCGACCCGATGTCAATGGAATCGAAAGCTTCTATTTCGCCGGCGGGCCCCAAGCAGAACGCTCGCGGCTGCTGGCCGATGCGGTGCAGCGGCAGATGCTGGCGATTTCGCCGCGCACACCCGATCGGGGCGTCAAGACGGCGCGTTTCTTCGTGATCCGCCGGGC
>Ga0194115_10006166_pt1 | contig 12227 bp, 16 predicted proteins | sample TA2MahsurfametaG_3_FD_148656 | JGI IMG/M metagenome (GOLD analysis project Ga0194115, IMG submission 148656) | Freshwater microbial communities from Lake Tanganyika, Tanzania - TA2015002 Mahale S4 surface | ecosystem: Environmental > Aquatic > Freshwater > Lake | place: Tanzania: Lake... | reverse complement strand
CCTGACCACCGACGAGGCTGATGAGCGCACTGGTGCGCTCACGAAACCTCCACGGTCGCTGGAACAGGTACTGGCCGGCTTGGTTGACCACCTCGGCAAGCCGCTCGGCATTGGTTTGGCCGGCAGCGAGCGACGGGTACCCGCCGACCGCGAGCAGAACATGACGCTTGACTTGCGCGAAGGTGGGCATGGGAAACGGCTGGCTGAGGTTTCCCCCAGCCAGCCGGAAGTTGTGGGGTCAGGATCAGACGTCAGCGCCGAACCAGATGTCGTGAACCAACAGGACGTTGATCACGGCAGTGGTGCCGATGGTCTTGGCTTCGAGAGCCACAGCCGCAGGGTAAGTGCTTGCGAAACCAGTACCGGAGTCGCATTCAAGTTGGCCGGCGGCGTTCGAGATCCCAAGCGAAGAACCAATGCTGATGGCAGTGGTGGCCTTCGACTTGGCCTTGACGATGCCGCCGAACTGGACGACGACTTCGGTGCCGTTGGCACCGTTGGCGCTGCCAAGATCGACCACGGCGCCAAGGTAACCAGCGGTGACCGGCGAGCCGTCAGCCAGAACGACCGACGAGAACGGCGTCAGGCGGGTTTCAGCGGTGGTCGTGGCGGGGTACACGACGCTCGCGTGGGCGAACGACGTGACGACGAGGTCACCGATGGCGAGGGCGCCGCCGGAACGGTTGATGACGCGAGCGGTGTGGCCGTGGGGCTGGACGCCGATGTCACCTGAAGTGGGAGCGAGAAGCATGTGTGTTGATTCCTTTGGTTGGAGGTAAGGGGGGCTAGTTGACTAGCCCCCCGTTGTGTGACTCGGTTCGGATCAGATCTTGAGAGGAGCAACGATGCCCTGACGCTGACGGCTGTTGCAGAACAGGTTCCACCAGCAGTCCACCACCTGAACGTAGGTGAAGGGCTGGTTGGGGTGACGCAGGACTTCATGCTTCTCGAAGTACCGGCGGCTGTGGAAGATGGGGGTCAGGTAGTTGCCGTTGACCCACCAGTAACGAGCGCCGCTGTCGATGGTCGAGGCGCTCACTTCCGTTGCTCCGGCGGTCGTGCTTGCAGCGGAGATGGCACCGGCTGGCGCAGTACGAACCGCACCACCCCCAAGAGCGGGGTAGATCGCAGCCGTGTCGAGGTTCGAGCAGTACATCAGTTCGATCCCGCTGTAGGTCGGAGCGTTGTACGCCGGGTCCTGATAGGACACGAGCGTGTCGTTCGACGAACGGAGGGCCTGCTTGTAGTTGTTGATGCCCAGACGCGAGCAGAGGATCATCTGCCGGTTCATGCTTGGCTTCTCGAAGTACTCGGCCCGGGTGGACGGAGTGCGGAAGTCCAACTTGAGGAACATCTCATCGAACGCCGTCAGGAGACCGCCGATGGTGGCGCTGTAAGTAGTGCTGCCATCACGGGCGTTCTCGATGCCGGAGAACGAAGCCAACTTGAGGTTGGGATCCGTCGCGCCGGGGTCGTAGTACGAAATCTGGTTCGACCAGCGGTTCTCCGCCGTCGGGTCCAGATTCATCACGTTGGTCCAGCCCAGCGGAGCGCCGCCACGGGGGTCAGCAAACGCGCTGCTGAGAAGCGGAACTTCGGAGATGAACGAGGGGAGACCGTACGGCAACTTGCCGGCGTTGCCTTCCATCTCGCTGTAGTTGCCGAAGGGGGTCGCCCAGAGGTCGTTCTCGAAGCCGTTGGTCAGCGACGTCCACATGCGCTGTTCCTTGATCCGCTTCAGGCGCTTGTACTGCGCCTTGACGTAATCACGGGTCGAGCCGTTGCCGCTGTTGAGTTCCACTTCGTGATCGGTCCACGCCATGTGGTCGATCGAGAAGCGCCACGGAGCGCGGACGGTGTCGGTCACGTTGGCGTTGCGCCACGAGAAGGTGTCATTGGGGAGGTAGTGGTCGTAGGTCGATGCGTCATCGAACATGATGACGTCACGGATCTCGTTGCCACCCTGCACCGTCGCCTCGCTGGTCTTCTCCTTGAGAAGGCGGCTGAAGGCGTAGGTGTTCTTGACGGCCTCGTTGATGACCTGATCGGCGCTGGTCAGGTAGGTCGGACCAGTCGCATTCATGAAGTCGTTGAAGGTCTGAATCGGGGTTCCGGGCATTGCTGCCTCACTTTCTTGTAAGTCGTCGGGCCTCGGTCACGTCGCGTCCATCCAGCAGTGCCTCAAGCACGGCGTCCTCGGCGTCAGAGGGAGTCGTTGGACGCTCGCTCCTGCCTACGGTCGGTCGTGCCGTCGGCTGGCCGACACGGCGGGGATCCGCCACGGGGCCTGCCACGTTCGCGAACGCTTCCTGCGCCAGATGAATCATGGTTGGGAAGGTTCCGGGTTTCGCTCGACCCAGTCGATCCATCTCGTTCAGCACTGCCTGTGAGTCAACAGTCTTGTTGCCATACTGGCCCTGCACGAACGTGATGGCTTGCTCGACCTGAGTCTGAAGCACACGCATTTGCTGCTCCTGCTGTTGCAGTCGCAACTGCGAGACCTCGCTGGACAGCGCCTTGATGCGCGAGTCCTCGGTCTCATCCAAGTCAACCTCGTCTTGTTCAAGCGCCTTGGAGCCAGCCTCGGGTTCCGATTCCTCGTCGAAGGTCTCGTCCTCGGCCTGCTTCCCGCGCCCTGACTTCAACTGGGCGTTCTCGGATTCAAGCGCCTTCATCCTCTTCCCGTATCCATCGACATCTGATTGACGCTTGCCGGCCTTGGCCGACCACGCAAGCAGCATGTCCTTGGATGCGGTCTTCAGGATGTCTTCAGGCACACCATCGCGCTTTAGTATCTGGTATGCCCTGTCGAGGTCAGCATCCGGGGCTACGGGAGCGGGTTCCTCCTTCCGCTCCTCTGCACCCAGCAGTCGATCCAAGACATCGTCGTCGGCGTCCCTTGCGGGGGTTTCTTCCGACACGCTGTCGGCAACAGCATCTTCTGCCGCTGCCTCGACTGGCGTTTCGCTCGATTGTACCGGCTCATCCGGCGTCAGTTCAACTTCCGTGTCATTGGGTTCAGCCACGCTGTCCTACTCCTTCTCATACCCGTGCCTCGCCATGACTTCCTTCTCATGCCTACGGGACATGATCACTGGCTTGCCTTGGCTGTTGGTCGTGCATCCTTCGAGGTTTCGAGGGAGGCTCGACGAGACGTACGGGTACTGGGAGCGGTTTCGGGCATCGTCAACCTGATAGTCAGAGACCACTCTGGTCAACCTTCGCCCATCGACCTCGACGGTTGATCCAATGCTCGGCGCGTTCGCCATCGAGTAGTGCAACTCGACGCTCTCGCCGGTGGACTCGTCAACGAAAGGATACATCGGCATTATCGGCGGCTCTCGATCTCGTCCAAAATCTTGGACATTCCGCCGGTCGGCGCCGGCTGGGCAGCGGCCTGTTGGGCCTGCTGGACCTGCTGGCGGATCTGGTTTACCGCCCGCATGTCGATCATGTCGCCCAAATTGGGCATGTTCATGGCGTTGCCGACGATCGACAGGACCTGCTTCCAATCCACATGCGGGGCCTGCACGACCGCCTGAGACACGTTGCCGACGACCTGAAGCAACTCGATTGACCGGCGCTGGAGCAGGGCCTCGCTCACGCGCTCCATGCTGTACGCCTCAACGTCAATGTCCAGATCGTCGAACACGCCGACCATCGCGCCGGCGCTGAAGATCGGCTCAGGCTCGCCCATAATTGCAATGCCGTCCTCACCGACCGGGAACACGACTTTCTCGTCGTGGAACATGAACCACGCAGCCGACCGCATGACCTTGTTCACCGACTCCTGAAACTGGCGCTTCAGGTGGCTGATACGAAGCCCGCTGGCGCTTTCGGCCACGCTGACCTCGGTCGCCGTCGCCGTGCCGCTGATGTTGCCTCGCATGGCGTCGTGGATGCCAGAGACCCGGTCCAGACGGTTCTGAGCCATCGAAGCGTACTGGACCTGCTGCTGGGTGATCCCGCCGACCTCGATGGTCCGCAGGTTGTCCGGGTCCATGTTGTCCGCCAGCACGACGTACAGGTCCTCTCGGTCACGGATGTCCTGCGCCATCTTGGCGTTGCGGGCATCGACCGCGAGGATGCGCTTGTACGCAGCCGCGCTGTAGCGCATCGTCCGCAGGTGCATGTTGACGTCGTCGATCTGCGGCATCAGCGCCATGATGGGAGACAGTGGATATGGGTCGTCAGGCACCGTGTAGCCGCCGAACAGGCTGTACGGGCCACCACGAGGTCCGTAGTACGGTCGGGGCGCACGGGCCATGCCCATGTTTGCCTTCTTGCCGCTCTGCGACTGGCCCTTCACGATCGTGTAGATCGTGCCGTTGAACATCGCACGGTCGGTCATGGCGTCAATCAACTGCGCCGCCTCATCGTGCAGTTCAGGCACCCAGACCTCGTAGACCACAAGTTCCTTGCGGTCGGGGATGTTGCGATCGATGTCCAGATCGCCACGGGTGTCAGACACGCCCGTGTTTGCAGCCACCTGCTCGATCACGTCCTTGTCCCACGTCTTGTCCCCTTCGGCCTGCGCCAAGAGGTCGTCGCGGTCGGTGATCCAGCAGTGGCCCATGTATCGGGCCTCGTCAAGGTGTGTCGCGCCGGGGTCAATGAAGAACCGATCCGGCGTAATGCGGTAGACCCGTGGAAGGTACGGGTCTTCCTGCGTTGACGGCACATAGCCCTTGCGAGGCTCATTGACAGTCAGGGCCACACCGTACGCGAGCAGCATGTCCGTCGCGATGCGCTCAAGCACGTTGCGGATCCCGACCATCTTCGACCAGCGATTGAGTCCCACCTGCAAGACACCAGCAGCCATCGACTGGCTGACCGGACGCGCACTCTTCACGCGCACCGTCGGGTTGTCATGCACAATGCGTGGCAGCAAGAGCGCCACATACTCAAGGATGAAGTTCTCAGGGTCGTCGAGTTGCTCGCGAGACTCGCGAAACGACGGCCCGTGGAACCTTTCGATCAGGCTCCGCCACTCCACGAGATGACCATCACGGAATGACTCCGCGCTGTCAATCTCGCGAACCAGCGAATCCAGATCGAACTTCATCATCGCTTCGCTCCGCCCTTCTTACCGCCACCCTTGGCTCCGCCGTATCCGCCACCCTTGGCTCCGCCCTTACCGCCGCCCTTGCCATTACGTTTCGACGCGCAACCGCCACCCATCTTCTTGCCGTACATCACGCCTTCTTTCTGCCCTTGACTTGGGCGAACTCGTTGACCTGCTCTGACTTGTACTGCTGGTGCTTCGGCATCAGCAACTCGACCTGATGAAGCACCTCAAGGCGCCCATCTCCGATCGCTTCATACGATCGACCAGCACTCCACACCGACATCTTCATGCCGTTGTCGTCGATGCGGTCGATCGCATCAACAGGTAAGTATGTGCCGCCGACCTTGATGATCATTCGCCTTCGGCGCCCTTGCCGCCGCCAATGTAGCCGGCGCCAACATTCAAAGCAGCAAGGCGAGCCGCCTTCATAGCCTTGCTGCTGCCGGAACGCCTTGCGGTCGCAATCGTGCCGCGCTTCCCAGCCATCTTCTTCGTCGCGGCGCTGCGAGCGCCAGCCTTCTTCTTCGTTGCCATTGTCAATCCTTGATCTGGGGCGCGGACCCCGTTTTTGTGTTCGCTTGCCATCCGCGTTGGCAGGCACATCTAACCAGACGAAACGACCAATCCATCAAGAGCGCCGAAAGAATCACGACGCCTCGACGAAAGTCGCGACCAGACGCATTCCTTCTGATACCCCCTGAACCAACTGCAACCGCATCCACATGGCTCCCTGCGGCTTCGGCGGCTTGCCAGTCTCGACGTGCCACCCGCCCGCAGGATCCCACTCCTGCTTGTACGTCGGCGTGCGGACATGGTGCTGCTCCGCCAGCCGGATGTCGTACTTGCCCTTGAACTTGACCAGACGCTCCTGCATCAACTTGACGTGCCAGTGGTCATGCGTGTGGCCGCACACGACCACATCAGCGTCCGGCAACCACGAGGCCATACGCCGCGTGGCGAGAACCCCGTGGGTCATAGGTCCACCCCCGCCGCTGCCGTGGAAGTAACGCAGGCGCAGCACGAACACCTTGGTCTTCTGCAACGTGACACGGAACACCACCCACCCGCCGTACCCGCCAGCCTGCACAGGCACCCCACTGGCCTGCGACATGCTCGCGCACAGGCGTTCGGTCAGGTCAATCTCGTGACGCTTGGTGATCGCCGTCTCGTGGTTGCCGCGCCCAATGACCGCGAACTGCTTCGCATACGGGCTGTAGAACTCCGAAGCGTGCCGGACAACGGCGTCAAGGTAGTCAGGCGCTGACGCTAACTCCTGACGCAGACTGCCTTTAGGTGATCGCGGGTCCCACTTCCCGCCCATAACATCGAACAGGTCCCCATAATCGACCACCGCAGCGTTGCGGGACACCGCCTCGTCTAGGTGCTTGCGTTCCAAATCCCACGCGGCCCGCGTCGAGTCATGGTGCCTGTCGCTCGACAGCAACGCCCAGAACTCAAACCCCGGCACAGACATGCCGCCATCGACCTCAACGACGTGGACGTTGCGACTCTCGCGCCTGACCGTCCACGGGTGGGACACTACTTCCAGCCCCTCTTCATCGCACGGTACGACTTCGCGCTGACCGTGGACTTCGACTTCGGACGGCTGATCCCCGCCTTCTTGCGACGGTTGATGTTGCCCACCAAAGAATTCTTCTTCGCCATGTCAGCATCCCCACCTTCGACGCGCAGCCTTGCCGCGCTCCCCAGTCCACGACCGGGAGCGAGCGCAGAATGACTTGTGACGCGGGTTGTCCTTGTCCTTCGTCGGGGCCTTCAGGTTGCTGCCCGTCTCCCGGTTGTGCTTCGCACGGCCCTTCGCCGTCAAACCAGCACCGCGAGACGCAGGCAACTTCTCGCCACGACCAACACTCAACTTGACAGGTTTCTTTGCCATGCACACCACCGTACCGTCACCACTCGCGAGTTACATCGTCGTGCTTCAAAATTGAACCAAGCGTGTCCGGCCCGTACTCGCTCTCCTCCTCCACCATCGGACCAGCCTCGCTGCACAGCATCAACGCGCCAGCCAACGCGATCACGCGGTCGCCGTGCGCCTCACGCGCCCCGCTTGCCTCGTCCCGCCTGCTGCCCGCCTCGATGCTGCCATCGTCAAGGATCACATACTCCAGCATCTCGTCCAAAGCCTCGCCGCTTGGCACCACCACCTCGCCCTGCGCCAAGGCGCGAGCGAGGTCGCCCAGCAACTGACGCTTCGCCCGCTTCGTGCTGGTCCACCCCACACGACGGGTCGCCCGCTCGCTCGTGGTCCCCGTCTGCCGCTGCCGATAGATCGCCGGGTACTGCGCTCGCTCAAAGTCGTGATGCAAGGTCGCACCCGGCCCGTTGGTCTCCCACCCCACCAGCGTGGCCCGCCTGCCACGCCACACACGCCGCGCCGCGTTCGCCACCTCCAAGGCAAGGTCGTAGGTCGAGATGTTCGGGTCCACGAACTCCGCCACCACCCGGCGAGCCGTCGCGTCCATCACACACGCCGCGCTGTTCGCGCTGCCCGTGCCGTGCGATGGGTCGATGAACACGACATACTCCGTCGCCCGCGTCGGGTCGCCCCACACCCGCCACCGCCCCTGCGGCTCGCGCACCAGTTTGCCGCGCACGATCTCGCACCGCTTCGGGTCCGCCGCGTGCGCGTCCCGGTGCTTGGTCACGATGTGCGAGGGGAAGAACGCCGCGCCGCTGCCGACGCTCTCTGCGAACACATTCTGCGCGAGGTCCACTCGATCGCGCCGCTTGGCCTGCTCCTCCAACCACGGCGACCATGTGTACGGCGAGCCTGCGAAGCCCGTGACCGTGCCGTCCTCGTCGATGCGCTGCTCCGCGCCCGCGCCCTTCTCTGGGTGGTCCCAGTACATCAACTCGACGAGTCGCGGCTCGCCCTTGGTCCGCGCCGTCGCCACCAGCCGCGAGTATTCGCTGCCCGCCCCGATCGGAGTGCTGTTCGCGACCCGGCACGATGTGCAGTCTGCCGCGCTGCGCCACGCCGCTGCCGCATTGTCGAGCGCGGCGAACTCGTCGAAGAGAACGAATGTGCGGCGACCACCGCGCCCGATGTGTTCGGTGCTTGCCTGCCCGGTGATCGTCGCGCCCGACTGCGGATGGCGCAGCACCATGTGCTGGCGGAACTCGCCGCCCTTGGCGAGCGCGTCCGGGTCGCAGGGCAGCAGCCACCGGGGTTGGCTGCTCAAAAGGTAGTCGAGTTTCCAAAAGAGACAGTCAGGGTCGCCCGTGCGATCGACGAGGTCCTCGACGCGGCTGACCAGCAGCGACTGCCAGCCCTTGAACATCCAGCCCCACACAGCGATGGCGGACATCAGCCACGATGCCCCCATGTCGCGGCTCTTGCGGATCACGACATCGCGCCCCGCCTCGATGCCCTCGATGACTTCGTTGGCCGCGCTGCGCTGGCAGGGCCACAGCACGAACGGAGCATGGGGTTGTCGCACCGGGCGTTCGCGCCCGTCATCGCCCACTTCCTTGACGCGGAAGGTCCACGCGGTTGCGTCGGCCCACGCGCCGAACGACTGGGCGAAGGCGGCGCGGATGTGCGGCTGCTCCGCCGCGCTGGCATTCAACACTCGCTGCCGGAGTTGAATGATCGCGATCGGGTCAGGGCTTGGCATCGGCCTGACCGGGCGGCAGCATGGCCGCGCTCCACTCCGCCAACATGGTCGCGCCCCGGCCAGCATCGCCCTGCTCGATGGCGATCGGCCCGCCGTTCGCGCCCGTGTGTTCGACCTGCGACCGCTCGCGGTAGGTCGCGGGCTTGAGGGCCTTGAGCCGGAACATCAGCACCTGCACCGCCGCGCTGTTCAACTCGCGCTCGCCGTTGACGACCGCGTCAGCGATGGCCTCCAGCCGGCGGGCGGTGAGCGGCTCGATCATGTCCCACGCAGCCCGGAAGCGTTCGTCGTTGGCGTACCAGCGGCATGGCGTGAACTCCGCCACGCCAGCGGCCCGTGCAGCCCCGCACACGCCTTCAGACGGCAGCGAGGCGAGGAAGACGGCCTTGCGGGCCTCGATCTCGTCGGCGTCCTGTGGCAGCACTCTGCCCCTCTCACGCTGTGGCAACTCCATGATGCCCCGCATTGAACCAACCCCGCGAAACCGCCTTGAAACGGCCCAAAAGAAAATCTTCAATTTCTTGCCACTTGCCTCTTGCAATTGCAGTACCTAGCAGTACCGTGCAGTCACACCTGCACCGTGCAGGATGCCTCGACACTCTCACATGGAGACCACTGACATGATCGAATACACGACGCTCAAGAACGCCCGCACCGCACTCCTCTCGCTGGACCCGCTGTGCGCCATCGCGAACTTCGTCCTCTACTACGCAGAACGCGGCCACACCTTCACGATTCAGCACACCGATGTTCCCGGCGACAATGACTCGCTGTGCAAGCCCAAGACAACCGACCTGCTGGAGATCATCCGCGCAGTGTACGAGATCGAGTCCGCGACATTCTCGATTCACAACCGCGACGGCAACCGCGCTGGTTATGTTGTGTTCATGTACCCCAGCGAAAACAACTGCTCGCCGCTGGAATCGGTGTCGGACTACGGCGTGACCCCGACTAGCGAGGCGTGGGCAAAGCAATGGGACGCCTTCGTCGATCGCCTCGCCTGACCGACGCACGGCTCGACCCCCCACGGGGGGTCCTGCCCTGCACCGTGCAGGATCACACCTCTCAACACATGGAGACAGCATGAAGATCACAAACGAAGACATCAAGGCCATCAAGGCCGCAGTCCGGGACATGATGGGCCGCAGAACGGTGGAGGTCGGCGTGAGGGCCGGGACGATCAACTCCACCCGGTGGAACGATGATGACGATGACTTGGAACACTGCCTCCCCATCAGAGAGATCGTCGGCTTGCCCAAGGAGACGGGCATGGTGCTTGATCTCTATATCTACGATGCAGATGGAAGGCTAGAGAACCTCGATGCCAAGTGGCACGAGAACCAATGGGATGTCTACGACCCATTCCGTAATTTCTTGCCACTTGCCCCCAACTTCCCTTGCAATTGAAGTACCTCATCAACCCCAACACATGGAGACCACAATGATCAGCGCAACTCTCTTAGTCCTCGTCGTCCTCGTTTCGACTCTCGCGTACTCCGTCCTCAAGTCCTGAACCACCCCAACACATGGAGACCAACATGAAGACCATCGACACCTTCGGCATCATCCGCAACGCGAAACTCATTGGCGAGAACACGACCAGCCCCGACGCTGCCAACGCGCTCGCGATGGAACTGGCTCGCACCGTCGCATCGATTCTGTCGGCCAACGATGCCCAGTTCAACGACATCGAGTCCGTGAGGCGGCACGGCGAGTTGCCCCACGGGAGGTTGGTCGAGACGGCCATCTGCCGCATCGCGGTCGCGACCCGGATGGTCAACGACCTGAGAGTGTTCAAGTCCAACCTGCGGTTCCAATCTGCGATCGAGAGCAAGCCGCTTGCGGACTCTCTGACCCCAACCGCGAACGCCCTGACCGACATCGTCAAGCAGGGCGAATCACTGCTCAAGACCGTGATCGACAGCCTGACCTGACCGACGCACGGCTCGACCCCCTTCGGGGGGTCCTGCCCTGCACCGTGCAGGACTGATTCGCAACCCCAACACATGGAGACACAATGAACATCAAGCACTTCATGGCTACCATCGGCATGAACGGGCATCGTCCCGCTCTCGCTTCCGCGAAGGCGGCATCACTCACACTGCGTGTGCAGCGCAACGGATTCACATGGTTCGCGGAGGGACGGCTCGATCCGCGGGTGTCGGATGCGATCAAGGAAGCGATCAGCACACACGGCATGGAGGTGGACGCGGCTGTGGTCTCCTACGGGACACCTATCGCCTATCGGGTTTGGTTGCAGTCGAGCAACCATGCAGGGAAGCGGATCCTGTGGATCATGCCACGGGACAAGTACAGTCAGACCACATCGAGACACCAAAACGCGCTTCGCGCAACTCTCGGCCACCGCAAGAAGTTCGTTCCTCGTCAACTGTTAGACATTGAGAGATTCGCGGATGTCTTCGGAGTTGACGAGCCGCACGACATCGCAGTAAGCGAGGCCATCGCCCCGACCCTCGCCGCCCGTGGCGACCGCCTGCCCAAGGTCCCCTGACCCAGCACCAGCCCGACCCCCCTGCGGGGGGGGAGGGCCTGCGCTGTGCAGGATTCGATTCACATTCACATGGAGACACTGCAATGAAGGTTACAAAGGAAGACATCAAGGCCATCAAGGCCGCAGTCAAGGCGGCGTGTGGCCCTCGCGCAATCAGGGTGGTGTTTGGTGTCAAGCCAAACAAAGAACCAACGATCGACACGACCCAACAGGAAGAGTTCAGTCCAGTTCACCACACGGTGACGATGGGGAAAATCGTCGGCCAGCCGAAAACGATGGGCATGGTCATACACCTGTATACCTCTAAAACACGCAGGGAACCCATTTACGAGGGCCTCCATGCCGCCCAGTACCTTGGCACCAAGTGGGTCATATACGACCCGTATGACAGCCAGCGGCGCACCGTAACGGTTTCGACGGATTGCTTGCGAATTGAAAAATCGTGCGGCCCTGCCGCCGCGTTTTTGAGCGTCCTGTCCAAGGACGCGCTGATCGATTGCTTGTTAGAGGTGATCGCGAGGGCGGACGGGCTAGCCTTGAATCAAGAAGTTGATTTCCTGCGGTGCTACGCCGCCTGCAAGCGAGCAATCAAACTAGAAAACCATCTCCACCCCTTGGAGAACTGCGAGTTCAGGGCCTACTTGATAAGGACGCGGCATCCGGGAATGTGCTTGGAAGACAGGACCATATGCGCGGCCTGCGCTGCTGCGTGTCAGGAAACAGGAATTCCTGCAACCCCCGAAAACTTTCCCGATGGATTCACCTGTGCTGACTGCGGAGAGGAACACCTCACATGACCTTGATGAAACTCAACATCAACGACGGTGGGGGCGCGTGATGTTCAATATCGTGTTCATCAACGCCAAGTACGCTGGCCTCGATGCCGACAGCGTTCGGTTCGGTCGAGGCGCACGAATCGCGTGGGATCGCAAGCGCAAGGTTGTCGTGACTTGCGACCCAGTCAAGATCGAGGTGATCGAGCGGCAGCAGGTGGCTGACCGATTTG
>Ga0194115_10006161_pt1 | contig 12234 bp, 6 predicted proteins | sample TA2MahsurfametaG_3_FD_148656 | JGI IMG/M metagenome (GOLD analysis project Ga0194115, IMG submission 148656) | Freshwater microbial communities from Lake Tanganyika, Tanzania - TA2015002 Mahale S4 surface | ecosystem: Environmental > Aquatic > Freshwater > Lake | place: Tanzania: Lake Tanganyika... | reverse complement strand
AGGGTGTCAAAAATGTACTTAATGTACCTTAATTTCGCCACTAGAAATTGGCGTGGTTAGTACGCATATGTGTCTCTGGTGCGATTCCAGAGCACGTTAATTTTCAACAGTCACGCGGTACGGTACATCAGCGAGTTCGGTCACGAAGCTTTGTTGCTAGTCGAGAAAATTATACCTGTCAAGGCTACCAAAGCTTTAGCGCAGTTCTGTATTGACTGTTTCACGAGCTAAACTACCCTATTCCTTCTCTCCTGCGTCAACATCATGGGACTTGGTCTCGTCGTCGTCCTTCTCCTTGTTCAGGGCAGTAGTTCCATCCACTGTAGTCTCCGGTTCTACATGAGACTCATGTGCTTGCAGCATTCCAAGCGCACTCGATAACATGGCTTGTTCATCATCTTCTGGTTTCTGAGAATGACCACGTTCCTCTATTACACGTTGCAGTGCTGTGGATAATCCCATGAACGAACGAGGAGGAGAAGCGATTGTACCATCCATGTTCATCGTCCTGTCATGATTACAAATTCTGTCAAATATTTGTTCAGCATGGACAAAGGCGGTATCCGCCGTAACGGTTGCACCAAGACTTGGACAAAGATGTAGATTTGACGGGTAATCATCGTTTACATCTGTTTCATTTTCATCGTCCATCACAATGTATGACAAGGTGGTGTTGTAGACTTCTCTATTTCCTGTGGACGATGAGGACAGAAGCATCGCAGCAGCATCGTCCAATAACTGTGTGATCGTCGCAATGACGGCGCTACCCTTGTTACTAGTGTCAACATTCTTCTCCGGTGTGGTCACTGCGACGGTTGTCAAATACAGAAGAGTAAAACCGGATGGAGCAACCTGAATTGCCTCATCGGCAGTCATCCCATAGATGACATGTTCTTGCCCGACTAACGTCTTTGGTGGTAGAATCATCAAGTGACGTTGATCTGGTTGATTCCCTTCTTCGGGTTGGTTCGAGACTAATGGTTTTTGCAAAAGCGAGATTCGACGGAAGACACGTTTCTGATGAGTCGACGTCGTCGTCGTAGACGATTCGATGGCTGTCCGGGGAATTACGAGATGAGAACAATGGATGCTTTTGTAAGAAGAAGAATTGAGTGGTGAAGATGACGCCGTCGATTCTTGGTCACTGTAGGGCAATTCCTTTTCCACCACAACAGCCAATACAGGCTGCTTGCCGTTCTTTTTTGGTTTTTCAGACGATTCCAATTCCTGTGTTGGTTGTCCGTCATCTTCATGGCGACCGACAATGTTGATACCCAAGGGACGACGACGCAACAGGTACGTCGCTCCGAATACGGCAGCTGACCGACAAAAGGCTTGAGATAATTCTCCACTCCCGTACATGGGAGTTAATAGGGCAGTAGATCCATACCGTCCTAGGGATTGTAAATGTTGTGACAGGTTGGAAATACCCTTTGCCAATCCAATTGAGGCTGTTGAAGTGGATGATGATTGGCTTGTATCTTTATTATCGTTGTTTGTGTTGGTGACACTCGTATTGGTGTCCAAGGCTAGAGCATATCGGATAATATGTGTCAACTTGGAAGAAAGACCATGTTGTGTGGTCAGATAGTCCTCTAGGGACATATCTGGATGCAACCGTAAGGATTCCTCCAAACGTTGTAGTTCCGCTGTTGCTACTACCTTATTTTGCGGACGTGCCAGTGATCGTCCTTGATTTAAATGACGTTCATTCAGTGATTGAACTACCACCTCCCCACTTTCCTCTTCGTTACTACTATTGTTGTTGTCGATGTTGTTTCCGGTCGACGTATCGTTGGTAGAATGCTCGGATTGGGCAGCAGCTGCTGCACCATAATCCATAAAGAGGGATATGAGTTTCATTAACTTTCGTTTTTCCATCGGAGATGAGACTAATCGACTTGTAAAGACATGATTCTTTGAACAGGGGACGGTCACAAGTTGTTTCCCCACAGCTGCGGTACTATCCCACCAAAGGATACCCTCCAGACTTTTGAATTCCATATAGTCGGCGACATTCGATTGGAGTAGAGAGTGAACAGCAGGACCATTGGCAAAAATTGCCATAAAGGAGATATCCCATAGGGTCCGATGCAATATCCTTGGAAGACGTGGAATAATCCCATGATTCGACTTCAAGTAGGCATCCAAGAGTATTGGGTCAGCATCTTTGGTTGGCAATGGAACATTCAGGATTCCCAAATTGGTCGAATCTTTGGGAGTCGTTTCAGGAATATTCGTAGTCGAAGAGTCCTCAGCTGGTAGGTTATTGATGGTGGTCGCCTCAGATTGTGTTGTCACTGTCGATGTCGAAGTTGAGTCGTTAGGTGAAGGAGGATTGTCCAAGGTAACTTGTATCGATGACGGATCTCTGGAAGTGATACGTCCATTCCCCAGGGGTGTTTCGACAAGACTGGAAAGAGTCAAATCAGATGCAACCAAGGGATAAATCGAATGAAATTCGAAACCTGATATACCTGGGGCTTTTGTCGTCAGAAGTGGAATGTCCACAGGGACGACTGGGCAAGTACTACCACTACTGCTAGATGGAACTTCACTTTCCTGCTGCTGTTGTTGTTGCCACTCTGCCAATTTGTCATAGGTCCATAGCGCTTCCAATTCTCCATAGACGTCATCACTATCCAAATGTAAACACGAATAACCCTGTCGGGCTAAGGCTGCGGCCAAGATACTTTGAATCAAACCAGTACCACATAAAATGACATCGTAATGCCTTTGTATCCCCTCCTCGTCAGTTTCGGTATTGGCGATGGTCATGATGGGATCCGGAGAGGACAAACGAAAGTGGAAACAAAACGAAACGACTTGTTTGTGCGAAAGAATGACAATGCGTCAATTACTGACAAAACCAAAAGAGCCTAGAATAGATAAAGAACGAGCTTACGTGAAAGTGGATGCAGTTCCAGACGGGATTGAACAATCGTCGGACGACGCAAGACGATTCACGTTCGATCGGAAGTTGACCGAGACCGTATCTATGCATACGACGTATCTCCGGACAATGGGTAGGTATGTGCATACTTTGCTACGGAAATGGTGCAGTTACAGTCATAGCAGTCCAAGAAAGTCAATTTTGGATTCCACCTATTAGTAGTAGTATTATTAGCGAGAGTGGTGGAAAATCCTCAAGTACTTGGGCTGCTCGGTTAATTTTTCCCTTAGGATAGAGATCCACCTAATAACATCTTGGAAAATTGTTCATAATCGACCATCATATCGATATCATCAACATCAATGATTGAAAATCGATCCCCCGTTCCTAAATCACGGATCCCACATAATACTCGATCCAAATCCTTCGCACGGACAAAGCCAGAATTCCGATGATCCAAGGCTCGAAAAGTTTCCAAAAACAAATTATAAAGTTCCACTTCGGCCATGATACCAAAGAAATCACGATACGTAATCACTTGTTTGTCTCGATCGTCATTACCCATCAGATTTGTCAATACCGCCGTTGTCGACGACGCACTAAAAGAGCTCGGTACGGATGATGCTGATAATGCGGATGTACTTGCAATAAAGTCCACCAGTTCATCTTCTGGTCGGGTATCGCCGATGGAATCCATGAGTCGTTTCAATTCGTTCAACGTAACTTCACCATCACCGTCTAGATCCAATAAATTAAAGGCATCACGGATATCGGCTTGTTGACCAAGACTCAATAGATTTACCAATATCATACGTCGTTTCTGACTTCCTTCATCGCCCAACCGTAAGCGATTTTCTTCGATGTAATCAAAGCATCGCGTGACCAACCGAATCAGTTTGAACCGTAACAAAAGTGGAACGATGATTTGTGGATCAACTCCAATGGTCGGCATCGTCTTGCCAATCGATGATACAATATCATCACTACCGCCGCTTGCCGTCGAAGCCATCATACTACTCTCGCTGTCCACATAGGATTGTTGCCGTTCCGGGGAAACCACATCGCGATCATTATCCACACCATCAATAATCTCTGGTCGATTCACACTTCCACGAGTTTGAGATGCCTGCATGGCTTGTTGGTATTGTTGGTCATTCAACGCCGTCATATCATTCAACGTCACACCGTAGCGTTCGTTCATGTTCATCAAATCTTGTTCTTTCGAGGAGGATGCCTCCCACAAAAATGTTGACTGGCCAGACAGAACACAATCGGATGGGAAATCATCCCGATCAAATGCAATACATTGAGTTTCTTGACTCGCCCGGATACTTGCCGCCCGTGGCTCTCCAGTGATGAGGGCTCTTTCTCCGAAATAATCACCAGCTTCGAATCGGTTAATCACGGTTCCAAGATACGTAGGTGGCGTCGTCAATGGATCTTCAAAGGACGTCTTCTGACAAATTTCGACCTCACCCCTTACAATGAAATAAAAGGTCCGTCCGGGATTTCCCTCCTTCATGATGATGTTTCCAGCATCAAACGTAAGGATGTTGGCCTTTGACAACACAGTTTCAAATTCTGATTCCAGCATCGCCATGAAATAGGGAATAGAACGCAGTTTACTCTTGGATCGTTGTATGGTTCGATCCTTCTCTAATGCAGCGTTTATGGATGCATTTAACTCGCCGCCCGTGGTACGAGGAGCCGAAGCAGGTGTCTTGTCAGTAGGGATGGGTGGAGGAGAAAGGGTGGAGACTACTGACGAACCCAGCATCACCGGAGACCCCCTGCTACTCTCCTTGACAAGCAATGTTTCCATGTCGACATAGTCATCAATAAGTTGTGTAAGTTTCCGTTTCAGAATGGGTAACTTGGAAGGTCCACATGGAAAGGTATCCAATGGTTGTTGATTGGCATAAAACTGAATGGTCGGTAGAGCTAAGACTCCGATCCTTTTAATATAGTCTTTGTTGTGTTGAATCGTCAAATCGGCCCATATTATCGGTAGGGATTGATAGGCTTCTTCCTTAACAAGCGCCTTGAATTTTGGCTCTAAACCCTTGCACGCCCGACACCATGGGGCGAAAACCTTTAGGACAAGTAACTTATCGGGATTTGCCTCCAATAGTGCTCTGTCAAGAGATAAGTTGAAAACGTTTAGAAGGATGACTGCGCATAGTAGAGATATCCTCACAAGTGCGCCTGTAGTTATATTCTCATCAACACGTCGTCAACTTACTTGTGTTGTTCTTCATCGAGAATGTGATAAATGCCATCCGAATCGAGTTCAGGAAACGCCGACGAAGAGGCGATGGGCGTCGCAGAGACCTTCATAATCAACGACGACCTCCATCTATCCTTTATGCTCATTTTGGTTGATGGCGGTGCTAATGGCGTTGTTGATGGTGCAACGAATGGCCAGGATATCTTGTCTGGCAAGGGATAGACGAAGGCCTCTACGAGGGTTATCCTTGAAGTACATGCAACCACACTACCAAGGAGGAGAGTGGTTCCATGATGGAAGAAGGTGATGCGCATTCTTCTACCTAGTGTGCGCCGCTTCTTAGTGCAACCGTGGCAGCAATAGAGTAGGGTAGAAACAGCAATAGAGCGGGGTACAAACAGCAGCAATAGCGTGGGCAGTTGGTGGTGGTAGCAGGCGCGAGAATGTGACTCCCCACCCATGTAGGTACGATGCTAGAGGGAGCCCGTGCCGTACCCGTAGAACGTCGATCGTCACTGCCACTGCCGACTGCCGCTCATGGTTCCAGCAAAGCAAATCGTAGACCCGCAAAAACGCGTGCTGTTGCCAAAAGCGATCGAGTGAATCAAGGAATACAAAGCGATTGTGACTGTCTACATAAACTGCAAGGTGCAATGCACATTACATCAATTATTGCAAAATAGGACGGTAAATATCGTCCCCCCCGAAGCCGTTGTATTCATCGTATCCAAGAGCTAAGTTGTGTAAAAGTTTCCGTTTCACAGTCAGAACGGGTAACTTGGAACGCTTGTAGCTGCAAAACGTGGTCGAGCGAATCCATATGAGTACGAATCGATTCCGAATTGCAACCGTCTACTGTACTGCATATCATATGTAATAGTACATACCTAGTACCGTACATACCACCGTATCTAGACACTGCCCCCGCACAGGCATAGCTTCATCCTCCCATATGGATTCACACCACGTTCTTGTAACACAAAAATTGACGCACTAGTTAAACTTTACAAAAAGAAATGTACCCCCATCCCCGAGGTTTTTCGTCGCCTATACATCAAAAGCGACGTGAAGTGCCTGATTGGTCCCTAAGGAGAGCCGCCAACGATGCTGCTATCCGTACTAAGGACGTCAGAACACGACGACGAAGAAGTAGACCCTCGACTAAGGAAACGAAGGGAGAACAAGAAGCGTCGACGCCTTCCCGTCTTGTCATCTTTTTCCTTCTTTGCTGGATCCTTCGTTTTGGTCGGACGTTCTTCTGGAATCTTGTCATGTTCTGCTAGACGAGACTTCAGGGCAGCAATTTTCCTCACTGCTTCTTTGCTGCTGTGCCATTTCTTTCGCCCCTTCTTTCCCTCACAATCTGACATGATATGTTCAATATCAGTCAATTCGACCAATATACCATACAAGAACGTTGGTCGAGAGTCTTCAAAAGCTGTAATTGCGGATAACCGGAAAACCGCCACTTCACGCATGCTCGCCAAGGGCGACATTTTCGGAATCGAACTCCACTTCAAAATAGCTTCTTCTACTTTCTCGAGCTCGATCAGCAACTCTTTAGTTCGTCGCTGGTTCTCTGTATCTCGACTTGGTCTCCAAACGCTACTGATGCGTCGCTTCGGAACAGCCGTTGTTCGTACTGGTGGCTCTTTGACAATACTTTGCTGTCCCAGGTGCTCTTTGTGTTGTTGTTGCTGCTGTGCATCCAAAGTGACTCGCAAGACTGAAACACGACGCAGCAGCTCTTGTTTTTTTTCATGGTTAGGTTGGAGGGACGATTTTCGGTTGAGGGCGGATTCGAATTTTTCCAGCTTTGTCGCGATATCGCTGTCGGAGGTACCGGCAATATTCACATCTTCTTCGTCATCGCTGCGAGTTTTCGTACCGCGAATACTGTCTTGCGCTCCTAAGTCGTTTGTTTGACTCAATGATAGCACGTGAGGCGTTCTCTCATGTCGTAGACTCCGTCAACAAGAGAGTTTTTCAACTTCGCTGCGAAAGAATCAAGCACCTGGCGTTCCAGAAGTCGCACTCGCTGTCTTGGAGTTTCACCCAGACTGATAGTATGTTGTCCTGCCGGCGACTTCAACACGAGACGTTGAGCATGCGATCGAGGAGATTGAAATCGCTCCTCCAGCGCCCTTTTGCGATCACGAAGGTTTCGAGACGCCGGAGCCACTAAACCCCTCTTTCTTTCCGACGGATCCTCCAAGAGCTTTTCATTGACGTGGGTAATCATTAAAGCACTCTATGGGGTCTCGATAACAATGATTATCGGAGTGCAGAGGGTATCCGGTGACGTTCAAGTTTGAGCTATGAAGATGAGCACCACGGGAAAGTTTTGCATCACTCACACAACGACCAAAATTTCAGCCGGACGGTCACGTCAATGGAAGAGCGATCCCGAGCCAGCCCCTAAAATTAGGATGAGAATGACAGTATCTCAACATCCCAGCCCCCGGGTTTTCACTAGTTTACCACGACTTCAAGTGATCAATCTCCTAACCACGAGTAGAGCAAGATCCATTTAAGTGGTTAACGGCATCTCGGTTGAAAGAACGAAGCGATCACACCGACAGAGCGAAGGGCGTTGGATAGAGGGAATAGGGAATCACAGTCATGGGGCGGGATGTACATAGCGCTACGCAGAGAGGAGTCACGAGTCCAAAAAATAAACCGTGACGGAGGGTATCTGTGGTACTGGTCTAGTAGCTTCTGAAAATCAGATTGAGCAGCGCCGATACACTGACAGCGGAAAAGATATAGGTGTTGTAGTTCGGGATCGTAGGGTTGTCTGGGGTGAGTGAGTTCTGATGTTGTTGGATGAGTGTTCGTATTCCAAATTTTGTAGCCACACACAATCCTACAGAGGAAGCTGGTAGTGTGGAGGGTGTTCTGCGCCAGTGATCTACTGAATAGAAGAATTATTGGCACCACGGTTGATACTCTGAAGGAGTTGGACAGCAGGAGCAATCTTTTGGTCCAATGTCCGTTTGTCGTATGAGCTACGTTGCATTTGGATGGAATGGCCCATGAATAGGGCCAGGGCTTCCAAATCCTTTTCAGAAGCATTCGACACTTCACGGACATGAGTTATAATCATACTCCGTAATAGATGGGGATTAGTACGCTTCCCGGTGTATTTGTAGCAAGATTGTGATACACGTTGATATACAGAATCTCCTGTCAAGGGTTTACCCGTCTTGGCTTGGACGAATAGGAAATTAGTCGTCGGAAATAATGCTGGTCGCCATTTCTCAATAAATTCATCCAAGGCAATCGTCACTTCAGGTGTTAGTTGCATCGGTGCACGATCCCCATAGGATACCCCCGTCTTGTAATCATCAGGCCCATGCTTAATCACCCAACAATTAAGGCTTGAATCTCGAATCAAGGTTCGTCCCAATTCTAATTCACGTATCGTCCGCTGTCGATCGGGGATGTTGGCAAAGATGGCTAGAATTAGATACCGCTGAAATGCTTGTGCAACTTCTTGCTTCTGTAAGCTGGAACTGTCAAGTTTGTTGTTGTTGGTGGTGGTGGTACTACCATCATCCTGACGCCGACGGTACCGATATTCCGCTGGATCCAACTGTTCGAAGGTGCGGCGAAGCTGTGCAACTTCATCCTTTGTCTTTTCAATGACTTGTAGATATTCTGACCAAGGGAGCCACTTTTTTTGTTCGTCGCTGGATCTTGGCCCATTACGATTCTTCTGTTCTGCAGTCCGATGCAATTTACGTATCTCTTGGATGACAGGAATGTCAACGAATGTAATGGCACTGCTGCCCTCTTCAGACTCTTTACGGAATCGAAACTTAAGAAGTTTGGTGATCCCCCGCAACACATTTGCCTCATAGCTAGCACTCACTTGCCGTTCTCTCCGGAGCCACATGACAAAGTCAATCACTAGTCGGGCCGATTCTTTTTCTTTAGATGGTACAATATCGTAAATGGATAGGTTGGTCGACCAGTTCTCATCGGGCCCTTTGTCAACATGGACTTTATCATTTTGCTTCTTCATGGTGCCAATGTACCATCCAAGAAAAAGTAGTGCGTGTCTCATGTACACGTTTGCGGTTGCCGGTCGTATGGGATCTTCACCTTGGTTTGAGGTTGAAGGTTCTGTCATAAATCCATAGAAGTCACCCATCTCGGATGCCACTGTTGGATACAAAACCTCATAGTCGCGGGGTAGTCCGTATTCATATTGATTACCAGACCTATTCCGCCTCTCTGACTGCTTCATATTGACCAAAGGTTTCCTTGTAGGTTTTGTGTTCGTGTTCGTGGATCGATCCGACTGATTTTGTTGGTCAGTATTTGTCGACTGTGGCATCAATCCTAGATTCGACGACGAGCCAGTGTTGGCTTTGCTTGTATCCCTTTCGTTCTCTGTGACGGGTTGGACTTCTGGTAGTGAGGTGACTTGATCAATCATCCTGCTGGTGTTGACTTTGCCCGTATATTGTTTCCTCAATGCATCCGATAATACGGTTCTTGTTTGATGTGCTAATAATGGGGGGAAACCAAAATCTGTCATCAAAACACTTGCCAAGATCTCAGGTCGGTCCACAAAGTCTTGAGCGAATAATAATGCCATGTCTGAATTTTCAAATCCACTCGTCCTTAGCTGCTTGATGATAGTCCGCTGTGTTTGTGAAGAGATGGCTCTATGTGATGCCATGACTGCCAGTAGAGGTTCAAAACCAGTATTTTCGAAAGGAGCAGACTCAGAGTGTTGGTCATCCAATGCTGTCCTCCAGACTTTCCTAGATCTGGTGAAGGTTTTCAGTCTGACAGGCGTAAAGAGAAAGGCTGTTACAGTTAACCCCGAGGAGTGGAGTGAATTGAGTTTCCCGGGTGGGGGATAAGGCAAGGCGATGGTGAGTATCACTGTCAGGGCCCATATCTTCTTTTGTAGTCCTCGTCGTTGGAACCCTGCTAGAGTGATGCAATTCATCTTTGCAGTGTGGACATTTGGGAGAATGAAGGTGAAATGGTTGTTCGTGGAATGCAGTGCAAGTGAATAAGGTAGCTTTCAGCCTAAAATGGATCTCCAATCGCCATAACAATGCTTTGCAGTCACTGTCACTGCCACCATCATTATTGTACACATGGCTTGAACCACAGGACTTACATGGGTACTATATCATGTATACGAGAAGACATACATGTATGCAGCAGACAATCTTGCTTTTCTCGCACTGTCCCTCTCGCTTGGAGATTTTTGCAGCAATCAGGATCAGACGGGACCAGCTATTCTAGACATATGATACACCGTAAAGAGAAGACAACAGCGTTGTTGCCCCAGGAGGAAAGAATAGATCACAATTAGTACGTGGCATTATGTGCTAGAGTAGTGTCAGCACCAAGTTGTCCGTATGGTACCGATTTCTTTGCTGTATCTTGTTGGCAAGTCATTTGCCAACAAAAGATAGGGAGGGGGAGTTGGGGCGGGAGGTCATGTTGCCCAATTCCAAAATGGGTGTTCAACAACATCTCATCTCATTTCGGCTTTTCTCAAACTTGTTCATGTTCAACAGCATTGGAAGATGGGGTACTTTCCGTCAATCGGATGAAATTGGGATTAAAGGTAAATTCGGGTGTCCATGCAATCTTATCTTCTCGACGGATCGCGTCCCAATCGGTAAATTCGGCTCTGCAACAGGGACAGGGTATGGCAGGTTGCATCTTGATGAACCAATCTATAATGCAGGGTAAGTGAAAGGCATGACCACATTCATCTCGAGTCGACCATACAACTTGATCACCGACTTCGTATTCACCCAAACAAATTGCACAACAATTGGGGACTGTTCGACCAGTTGGTAATGTCAACAACATTTGATTCGAGAGTGAGGAAGACGCGAAACTATCATCATCTCGAGTCTCCCCACCATCGGATGCCAAGGCTTCTGGATCGGCAACAAAGTCTCCTTCTTTCACAGTCTTTTCAGAGCAAGAAACGAAAAAAGACCGTTAGGGATGCGACTAAACTCCAGAACACGGGGAAGGCAACCCGTTGCCCAGGCAACCCGTCTCAGTCCCAGGGAAAACTCACCATCATAACACGATGCTTCTTAAAGGATGACAACAATAAACGTCTTAGTTTTTCAGGAGAAATCTCTTTCGCCTTTCGTTTTCGTTCTCGTCGTTCTAATTGATTTCGTTGAAATTCTAGATCCGTCTGTCGTCGTCGTTCATGGGCTTGAGTGATGCAGTTCCGATTGTGGTAACAATAACAACAGGTCACTACGACTGCAATCAAGAAACAGGCATTCACTCCCCAAAAGATTCGTGGATCAAAATTCGAGTCATCGTCTTGATCTGCCGTCGTCACGGTGCTGTTGCTCGTAGACGGCGTCAGAATTCTTTCAAGGTGGTAGTAAGACATGCCGGGTTGCGTAAGGACAGACTTGATCTGACTGTGTGACTGTGAGCGATGTGTTATTGACAGTGAACAACTTTGGCATCAAAACGATGAATCCTGGAGGAAAGAGATTCAACAAGATGCCCAAGCTTCACTATAATCGACAATGATCCGCTTCTCAACTCTGCAATTGCATTCCAACGGGCCTCCGGCGTGTGTGTGTGGGTTCTCGAGATTTCTAGTTAAGTCGTGGGTCGATCGCAAAAATCGAACAAAAGCTGACGTTTGCATCTATTTGTTCTTGACTTCTGTATCACTCGAAAGTCTGCTGACACAGACCAGACATCGGAGGCATATTTGAATATCCCAACTTCATCGAAGGGGCACTTTATCAAAATGGAAGTTTCGAATTCTGCCCGTGGAACCTGAAATTCCTTTTTCTCCGCGGACTATCGTGGTAGGGGGTTGACACGGGCGTTATCAGACCGCTTTTGGAAAGCCAACACCCGAATGTATCCCCCAGGTTTCCTTGGGAAAATGAAGAAGATATATGTCTAAGAAACCGTTGATTACGGTTTGGAAGGGTGCGTCGGTAACATACATACAGTCAGATCAGAGCCACAGAATGACTCTGACGGAGATATAGTCCAATTAGTCAGCGGCAGGTCGAGAATGATATCTCGACGGCAATTGGCAAGACTATTGAAATCGATGTAAGGTAAAGTGTTTACGATTGTG
>Ga0194115_10006158_pt1 | contig 12239 bp, 9 predicted proteins | sample TA2MahsurfametaG_3_FD_148656 | JGI IMG/M metagenome (GOLD analysis project Ga0194115, IMG submission 148656) | Freshwater microbial communities from Lake Tanganyika, Tanzania - TA2015002 Mahale S4 surface | ecosystem: Environmental > Aquatic > Freshwater > Lake | place: Tanzania: Lake Tanganyika... | reverse complement strand
CCGGATGGACTTATCCATGACGATCCATGGACCTGCATTTTCGAGATGGGCCTGTCCATGATGGACTCCATGGATAAAAGTCCATGGATATGGACTCAAAAATCCATGGAGCAAACCTCTATAAAAAAGCATGTGTGTCTCTCCATATCACGCTATTCACTGTGTCAAAAAATTGTCGGCGGTACCATTTCCCATCTGCGTCGGTTGAGTCGACTTTGTCGGAAAGGACCAAAAATTATTTTGTGCCCTGTTCATAGTACGAGCTTGAGATAGTCGAAGAGGTCATTTCGATCCGACACAGAACACAAAGCGCGACGGTGGTTGGAGTCTCAAGAAGGTGGCGTTTTCTTTGTGGCGGATCCACGACGAAGATTGCATGAGTTTTCACCCGTACGGTACAGTGACTCTCGTGGTAGGAGTAGGAGACGTGTCAGCCGTCACTTTAACGAAGCTGCGTGAGTGTTGATTCACCCGTCAACAAACACTATACGACAGTTGAAATCGTAACTGGAAGGACGATACGGTAGTTAGTACCGGTAGTAGTTGGGCGTAGGTTTTTGCCTGGAAGTGTTTTCTCTTTTTGGGGGGACGTCCTTCAACGGTCTCCATGTCCAACTCGCGTTTCTCTTCGGATTCCAATTCGGGGGGGAATCTCTATAGAGACGATCAACGAGGGTATGTCCAACAGGACAATGGACAACAGGAAGGTATCGAAGCATATAATCGACCATATGATGGATATGATTTCAGCGCTTCCTCTCGAGGTCATTCGACGAGTCGTCGTGAGGATTATGCTCAAATCCCTGATGAGTTGATTTTATGTCATCTATGTTCGACTGCACATGGTCCACGTGATTCCTCTGATCAGGCCAAGGAGGAAGCCGATTTATCTTGGGAACCTGTCCGTCGATGGATACGAGATCATAGTCCGGAAGAGATCCGTGAATCGGCAAGACAACGTGGACATCATAGTATGATTGCCTTACATATGGCATGTCGGAATGTCCCCCCATTAGATGTGATTGAAAATCTATTACTGGCAGCCGAGGGGACAGCGGAATGGCAAGATTCCGTCGGTTGTTTACCCATCCATTATGCAGCCGCATGTTCCGCAGGATTCGCTGTCATTAAGACATTGACAGATGTCTTCCCCGAATCACGGACGACTCTAGACGTTCAGGGAAAGTCACCATTACATTATGCCGTGAAGGCATCGAATTTAGATCCATCTTGGGCTGATGTCGTCCTTCAATTGAGTTCGACAGGTGCTGCCAGGATTGCAGATCTGGAGGGAATGTTGGTATGTATACTTACCCTCCTGTCGGATGTTGTTACACACACATTTCCATCATCCGCTAACACCACGATAATGAACTCTTCCCTTTCTTCTCTTCCCCCCTGGCAGCCATTGCATCATGCCTGTGCCTATGTACGTTTTCCTTTTTGGTCCTTTTTTTTCCTTCCCATCTGCTCCTATATTGGATATTTGTATGTGTTCCCCCCTCACCCTTTGTATTTGCCGTTCTGTTGCTATCGTATATGATAGGGCACATCGGAAGAGGCTCTCCGTGTATTGACGAGTGCCTTTCCACTTGGAATCGTGACAAGGGATTTCGAGGGTCGGACTCCATTGACGTTTGCACTTTCGAATGCTGGTCGTCGGGCATCACCCGTCGCCGTCCGACTATTGTTGAATCTAAATAATGATTTAGTGAATGCCAAAGATGATGGCCCATCACCCTTTCGGTCCTTGGCAGAGTATGCCCAAGCTAGAACCTTTGGACCAGAGGAACGAGAATCGGTGTTGAAATGTCTAGAACTCCTATTGAGTTTTGATCCTGACCCGACTCCAGACTTTTTTACTGCCTTACAATCCTTGCCGGAATGGTTGAGAGAACGTGCTGTTGTGATGAAGAATGTCCAGACGTTGCTCAACACTAAAATCGCACAACGTTTCCCAACGGGGATCCTCCTGTCGGATATCTTGGTTCAGATTTTGGTCCTCATCTATTACGCGTGGAGTACACAACAGGCAATTAGGCAACGGTGTGATGCAGGTGATCCTCGTCATAGACAGGCGGTGGAATACTCTTGGCTTATCCCATTATACATTGGTGGAGCATATTTCTTCGTCCGGGCCTTGACACAGATATTATCCCTTTTGGCACTCGGAGCCTTCCGTGTTTGGTTTGAGAATCTAAGCAACTGGTTGGATGTGATTTATGTCATAGTTGTCCTTTTTTGGGCGATAGTAATGACAATTGATCCATCTCCTCGAGGTCCAGGAGACACTGTTGATGGTGGTGGCTGTGATGATAATGATAGGCGGTTTCGGACGGCGGCCGCCCTGAGTGTCATCATCTTGTGGTTGAAATTCTTGGGATATTTGCAAAATACATATATTGATTTTGCCGTCTTCCTTGGGGGGCTCCTACATGTCGTACGGAGACTGGTTGCCTTTTTGTTATGCCTATGCATCACATTGGCGGCATTTGCACAGATGTTCCATACGATTTACGCACATGATCCTAACTTTTGTCCAGCACGACCACTTGATAATGAGGATTTCCAATGTGGAGATTTTTCGGAAGCGAAACCCTATTGTAGACGATGGACGTCCTTCCTAAACACCTTTACTATGCTCCTTGGTAAGCCGTTGTTATTGTTTTTTCTGTTTGTGAATTTTCCTGATTGTGTGTTTCTGGTCGTACTGACACTTTTCTCCATGTACTAATTTCTAGGTGAGGTCGACGTAACGGATTTTCAAGACGATATCATACCACTTGTACTCTTTGTTCTTTTCATGTTCTTGGTGGTTATATTGCTCGCGAATGTACTTATTGCGATTGTCGCCGATTCCTACAAGATTATTCAGGATCAACGCGCCGCCATTGTGTTCTGGAGTAATCGATTGGTATTCATTGCAGAATCTGATTCTGTCGCTAATGGACCTTGGAAGAGACGTATCAAGGAGAAAATTTTCGGCCCTGAATCTTCGAATGACCAACCGAAGAATGCAGAATTGACTTTTGGAAGAGAATTATGGGATCAATTGATGGACTTGTTTCAAGATGATGTTGACTATGGAAGTATGTCTGCCGATATCTTCCTATCCACGATCACGCGTGTCTTCGTGGCCTTGATTGTCATTCCGTTGTGGTTTATTTTCGGATTGTTAACATTCGGTAGTCTTTGGCCGCCACAAATCCGTGGGGCTATCTTCACCAGTAATATCCGCAAGCATTCCTCCAAGGTAGATGAGGATGACGAATTGAGAAGAAGACAAACTCGAATCTTACAACGAGAAGTGGAGACTCTGAAGGAGGACTTACAAGAAGATCTTGCCGTCGACCGGACTCAGATGATGCAAATGAAGTCTGACGTCGCCGAACGAAAACAAGAAATTCAAGCAGAAATGAAGAAGATCCAGCAGCTCGTCACTATGCTATTTGAGCAACAGACTGGAATGTAGTAGTGAAATATAAACATCCCCGCCCTCGTCCCAAGGGGGGCCTCCCATATATAAAGTGATTAAATAAATCTCCACTTACTCGCTACAGAAATTATGTGTTTGGTTCAAATAGTCGTATGATACTGGATATGGGACAATCTTTGCCGGTGATGGGACAAACTGGCTTGGTGCGTAAAGCAGCAGTCAGACAAGAGAGACAAAAGACGTATCCACCTGTCGAGGCAGTCGGGTTGATATGTGGACGTCGGCACAGGGGACAACTGGTCGGCGGACAATCACTGAGTGGATGCGTAGTGGTAGTTGTTGTTGTTGTAGTAGTTGTCGTCGACGACGATGGTCCCGGTGGGGTAGAGATTGGTGATGATATGTTACCATTGATCATCTGTCGTTTCATCCGTAATCTCTTTCGTGTATTCTGTAATCGTGCAATCCAACTAATCCCAATATAGGAAGTTAGGAGTCCACCGACGATACGTCGGAAGGTCGATGATCGTAGTATCGCAACGATATCCGAGTTGAAACTTCCTAACAATGTCGTCATGATGGTACTGCCTCCTGTTTCTTCTTCTCCTTCTTCATTATCTTGTTTTTGTTGTTTCGTTGATGGACTAGTAGTAGTAGTACTAGATTGATCCTCAGTGACGACACGTCGGACGATAAGACGAAGGATTCGAGAATATGGATCAAAGTACAACGATTCACCAAGTAAGTAGTTCCATCTTTGAATCAGATTAAGTCCCTTGCTTGATGAATATAGAAATGGATATAGAAATCGAAATAGATTCCGGAGTCGTGTCGGAAGGATTGTAACGTTTGGGTGATGTTCCATAATCCCTTCGTATAGCCAATCCCCACGATCGACGACATATCGACCAAGTAGGAGTAAAGTCGCATATCGTATCCCATCCCTTTCGGACATGGGACTTAATCGTCCTCGTTGTGGAGTAGTAGTAGTAGTAGTAGTAGTAGTAGTACTTTCTCCAACTTCATTCTCTTCCAATACAAGCTTTACACGCTTCGTACTATGAAGGGATTCCGAAAGTGTTGCTGCCCGTGAACTTAATAGGCACCGACGTTCCACAAAATACATGATCAAAAATACAATCTCATATCGAAATTTTGACAAAATCTCGTCAGAGATGTACTGATAAAGTTGTGGGACCTTCATCTTAACCAAGAATCTCTCATACATGGATAACCCATTGTTGTTGTTAAGGTTATTGTTGTTCCGAATGATGTTCGTAAGAAATTCCTCACTCCATCGTCGTATCCTATCCTCCACCTGAGTTAGGACCATGTTGAGAGTCTGCCATGCCGATCGTTGCGACTCTTCGATCATTAACATTTCCAAAAATGATGGTAAGGTGGATGTCGGATCAATAGTCCATTCTTCCGCCAACAGGGCATTCGAAGTTTCAGGAACCAACGGGTTCACCCGGTTGGTAGGCCGATGCCATGATCGACTACCCGTTGGGAGACTCATCAGTCCAAGAAATCTTCGTATACTCTACAAAACTGCGATGCCTTCCTTTGCGTTTGCCTAGTCCTGTAGAACTCTTGGGTGTTCAGAAACAGGAAAAGAAGCAAACAAACTATAACATAACTGTAAGATGTGACACGCTAGCGATTTGCTATGTATCGAGTACCGGTAGGTGCCTGAAGCTTATGGTCGTATGGGTCAAGAGGAAATCCTCCACTCGGCGGATCTTGTTTCGATGAATACTTTTTCGGAACCTCTAAAATGACCCCAAACATATCGTCAGTTGAAGTCTATTTCCTGTTCTTCTGTTCGGATTTCCTACCCTCAAGGTTCTGCCTGACAACTACAGCTAGCCGCAAGCAAGTGAGAAGAGCCACTACGGGGACTATGCAATACAGGACATCCTTCCGCGCTTTCGTCTTCCTCTTGGCGTTGTGTCCTTTCACCGTCCAGGGTGCGACCAGTTTATACGGGGGCTACGCTAGAAAGCGGGAAGGATTGATCGATGATGTTCCCACCATCACTCTTTCCAATTCAAAAAAGTTTCCTTTGGTAGGTCTTGGTGTGGGGAACCTACAGAGAAACATGATTGAAAATGTTATCTATGATGGAATGAAGGCAGAACATCGAATTCGAATGATTGATACAGCCCATGCGAGTCAGAATGAGGCTCTCGTCGCCAATGGCATAGTCAATGGCGTTCAAAGATTTCGGAAAACAGAGAATATTGAAGGCCGCGTTCAGGTGCACGTAGTCACAAAAGTGTGGTACACTCATTTGGGCTACGAACGGACAGTATTGTCTGTCAAGGAATCCTTCGATAGTCTTGGGGCGGCCATAAAGGACCCCAACGTTGATTTACATGTCCACATGCTTTTGCATTGGCCTTCCTGCCATGATACCATCCCATGGATGCATTGTGAGGAAGAAGAGGAAGCCTTACCACAGGCAGTGAAGGATGCTGGTCCTCCTCCACACCTTGACAAGGCAAATGCGTGGAAAGGAAGTTGGAAGGCTCTGGAGGATATGTATCTATCCGCTGACTACCCCGCTCTTGCAAGTATCGGAATCTCGAACTTCCTTGCAAGGGATATTGAGGAGCTCGTCTCATTTGCTCGAGTCAAACCACATATGACCCAGATCAATGTGTGGTCAGTGTTTTTCGACCACTATTTATTGAATGTATGTAATCAGCACAGAATCCACATCCAGCTATACAACATTATGAACGGGATCGTTGGGAATGCTCTGTCGACGCCTAATGCACATCATCATATTTTGAAAGTTGTCAACATGCTGAACAAGCGAAAGGATGATGACGGAAGACAAGTCCATATGGCACAACCGATCCTGAAGTGGTTGACTCACTCTGGATACTCTATCGTCGTCCGGACTTCGGATCTAGATAAGCTTCCGTTCAACTCTGCAGTTTCTATTGCAGCCATCCCCGACATGACAGAAGAGGAGTTATCGACAGTAGCTCAAGCATCGGAGGCGATGATTAGTCAACGAGACTTGGGTGAAGATGTCTATGTCGAAATGAGATTCTTTGCTGCCACGAAGGATATGTTCCTGTACTACGTTGCTGGGAAAGATGACCTGAAACAAATCGCATTCATTTCCAAGGGTGAATTTCATGATGAAAGAAGTCATCCAAATTCTCGATTCCGGTTCTACCTAGCAACAGACCCCGACGTTTACCATGACTACGTCGTGGAAGGGAAATATGGAGACAGCGTCACCTATAATGTTGAACTGTAGTCGTGTTGACAAAAAGACTCGTTTTAGCTGAAGGATAGATACATGGCCGACTAACTCACTAATGAGTTAGAAGGGATTTGATATCTTTGAGTTCCAAGATTTTGATTAGTCCATTATTCCTTTATGTTCTACGATATCTTTGGAAATATTCTCTTCGGCGTTCAATATTACTGTATGTACAGAAGTGATTTAGCGTATGTTTGAACAAAATTGGTTGCATCCTTCCTATCAGATAGTTGTTGTCGTGATACTTAGGAAGTATGCGGATTACGGAAGTTTCTCGGAGAGAAATCGGCAGGGACAAACAGTTTGGATGGTGGCGGAAAGGTAAAGAGACAACTTTCGCGGTGCACTCTTGTTTGTGACACTTGTTAGCACTCGTGTGTAGTAGCGTAGCGGTCGTTTGTAGTAGCGTAGCGGTGCATCTTTTGTTTTGTTTGATTTATTTGAGACGGGACGGTGCGCGGGATCCCCCTCCTGGGAGGAGGTTAGTTTATGTGCACATGGTTTCATGTCATTCGTGATCGTTTCTTTGGTCTTGACATTTCCAAACCGCGTAAATTAGAGACAGTGGGCGTCCATGGTAATAGACTGATCAAGCTTTCACTCGAGTCTTGGGGGTGACAAGGTCTTGATATATCAGGCTCATCGTGAATTACAACACTTGTAACATGGGAAATTCCTTCCCAGCTCTGATTGTAATTGGCAACGATCCTGTCATAGTAAAATTGAATCTCGGAGGAGGTCAAAGATAGACAAGTCTCATCCTCCAAAGCCTTCAAGAATTCCTCCTGCGAATTCAATTCTAGCTTGGCTCCGACATGATCGGATTTCACGCATGCTAAGACAGCAGCAAAGGCAAGCTCAGAGGCTGGTGCCCTAGACAGACTGTGATCGCATACCGAAAGTTCCGTGAGGTACAAGGAAGTTTCTAGTAGAGATGACGCATCCTCACAAGACACCATGGACTGAAGTAATTGAATATAAGCCTTCACAAACGTCGATGGAGTGATCATCGGTGTCTTCATAGAGAGGCACCGAAGAAGCCTCGTTCCGGCTGTCTGAATCTCTGTCACCTGAAGCCTTGATTCGCAAAGTTGCAAGAGGTCTGACACCTTGAGATCGGTCCTATTTGACGTCACTCGCATCGCAAGGAAGATGCACGTGGTAGATGACAGCTCGTACTCTTCCTTCGTCATCATCCTGTTCGCGCTGTTGATCGCACTGATTCTATCCAAGAAGTTCATGGCAAGGTAGACGACGTCACGTGGGACACCCAAATGATCTACAACATTGTAGTACCATTGAGCCACCCGGTCCCTCCATACAGAAAGTTGAGGAGATTGGGTACTAATTTCAAATGCCATCTGGTCACTTAGGGATCGAAAGACTATCTCATCGTCAAGGAGCGTAAGTATTCTACTGCAGCATTGTGGACACCCCCGGGGTATCTCCTGTGAAGCCTCCTGAGCAGATCGTTTTCCGGCGACACAACGAGCTGAATGACAAGGAGACTCCATCATGAGATTGCGTCGTACACAATAGAAATCTAAAAATGTTCTAAAGTCTTTCGACCTTCCAAAGTCTTTGCTTTTGGTCGAAGAGTATGACAGGGACAGTGAAAACACAGGAAGACACCTAGGTGAATTCTGTGTGATCACACTCCCCATCCCAGGGGGAAAAAACCCGCCAGTCGGTGATGCCTTCTGGCCCGGTGACAGAGTTCCTTGCAGGTGGCACCTTGCAGCTGACCACGCGATTGCGTTGAGATGCAGAACTCTCCCCAAGATGACGAAGCGTCTCGGTCCACCCTTTGCTACTCTTTGTTCGAATAATAATTTAGGGTAATATTTTAATCGTCCGGTGTTCGGGGGGGAAAGAGAAGACTGGGAACTTGAACTCAATAGATCACGTAGATTACTTTACCACAGCAACGCTCAAAGATCAGCTTCAAGCTTGCGATGCTTAGGCGTGTTGATACAGTACCGGTACTCTCCTCAGGACGTCAGACGGCCATAATTGCATCGAGGTGACATCATCAGTGCGAAATTGAGTCAGGCCTATCATACCCAGCTTTCTTAAGCATTTTACCTGACGTGTCCGAAAGGCACATATATTGCAGTTCTACTCAGATCGACGCAAAATGACGCACAGCTTCATCGTTGATTTCACATGGGAAATTACGTCCCCAGAACATTCAAAAGCCCAAGGGTTCGATGGAGACACGGGAATACCGACGAAGCAACTTGTATGGACGACGTCATTGGCTGCAATTTCGCGTCACCACCACGTCTGTCGCACGTCGCCTGAGTCAGGAAAAAGGGGGGTCAAAATCATCGTCGAGCCGAGGGACAGACGGGAGATCCCATTCTTGCTTCTTGACACAGGAAATCCAATTTTTTTCGCAGCTGGTTGACACTTTCAAAATTTCAACGAACGTAAAAAAACCGCCAACTGCTAGAAATTTTTTTCGCACTGAATGTCATACAAAATCTTCCACTGCGCGCATAAAATAGATCTGTACACACTTGACAAATGGAAGAGATAGATGAAGTCGATCCTTCATGGAGAGTGGATGGAGGAAACAAGAGAAACAGTAACAGTGGGAACAGTTTTTGTATCTTCACTTCCAACGAGGTAGATGAGGTCGATCCTTCATCGCCACTGAATGGAGGAAACAAGACAGACAGTAACAGCGGGAACAGCATTTGTGTCTCCACTGCCGACGAGACAGATGAAATTGATCCTTCATTGACAGTGAGTGGAGGAAACACTCCCAGTAACGGCGGGAATAGCATTCGCATCTTCACTTCCGACACTCTCGAATGGATTGACCGGCAAGATGTAGCGTTGGCGTATCGGTATAGAGTATCGCTCCGATCGAAGCCAAGACAATCTTCATTTCGGGTATTGGCCTTGATTTTTTATGAAATTCCTTCCACTGAGAATGAGGATGAAAGGTCGTTGGTACCAGGTATGCCGACCTTTGCTCCTTGGATTGCCCAAACGAGTCAAGATGGTCGATCCTTCGTCGTGGGAACGAATGATGAGGGTGGTTTTATTGGTGGAGCCATTTGTGCCGAACGAGCTGCGATGGTACAATTTCGTTTCCTACCAAATTTTTCGGTGACAAAGGTAGTCATTTCGACAGACTCGGAAGATCCCATTACACCAGGATTACTATGTCGTGAATTTTTAGCTGGACATCCTACGGTACCCTGGAATACACCCGTTATCAGCGTGGGGTGTAAATGTGTCAACAGTCAGAAAAAAGATGAAGCTCTCCTATTTCAGAATGGATCATCCCAATCTACATCGGGTGAATGTCTTGACGAAGGACCAACAATGGCACTTCCAACTATCTTGACAACTCTCAAGGAACTTTATCCCTTCCCCTCACCATATACCCGTCTGACTGCCAACCAATCGACGATGCTGGGCGAAAAGTACAGTGCTCGGGCCTCTGATCATTTTGAAACTCTCGTCGAGGCTGATTCGAAACGACTCTTGGAGTTGGCAATCTTGGAGGCTCGATCGAATGTCTCGGATTTACATCCGATTCAGTTTGGTGCAGCTGCGATTTTCGATGATGGGACGATTATTATGACACGACAGTCCAGTGCTCTAGAATATGGTTGTACTTTGGATGCTGTCAGTCAGTTGGCACCACATTTTCAAGATCAGAATGGGACCCCCCTTCTATTAGTCCAAGCAGATCAATATGGAATCGCTCATGCACCCTTCGCACCAGCTCGTGCATTTCTCATCGAGCACGGGTTTGCCAACTGCCAAATCGTATTGCATGATGCTCCAGTCTCCGACAATGATGACGATATTTTTGATATTGAGAAATGGACGTTGAAGGAAGTATTCGTATCTGAATTGGTTCCAACTCCTCCTGCCTGGACGAAAGGAACTGTACGGGAATAAATCATTCTCATTTACTTTATAACGTGGATCTACATCTCGTAATGAGATCCTAATGTCGAACCAAAAGCGTCACGTCAAGGATTTCGACGAGCGGTAGCACTCGCATAACTGACACTACTTTCTCGCATCGATCGGACTGCGGAAGATTGCGCGTAACGAATGAAGGCAATTTCAAGACTCTCAACGTCTGGATTGTTGAAATGTACGGCATTTAGCCACACTCCTACCGCATGACGCCCACAGATGGTGTTACGTGTTTTCTTGAGATACTTGGCGAATGCTCCAGGTTCTTCCATCTCAATGTGTTTCATTCCCTCATGATCCAGTTCTCGAATGTATGCATGGATCTCCATGGTACTCGTCGTGCCTGGGTCTGGTTGGTATCGGAATCTAGATCCCCAGTGACAAAAGTCAGTTGATACTACACATAGGACATTCGGTCGGCCAACAATAGGCGCCAAAAGTTTGCCATATTCTTCTTCTTGAGACAGTGAGATACTACCGCACATGACAGGTAGGACCTTGATCGAACTTAGCCTATTGGTCTCATCTAGAGCCTTGGCAATATAGGGATACTGCATTTCACCAGAATGTTCATGTTCGTCCATAGATTTCGTCATTACGTTAAACGTGGCGTGAACGGACGAACGGAGCGAAAGAATCTCATCTCGCAACATGGAGTCGACCATCAAGTCTCCCAAGGGAGTTTCCAACTTTGTAGCTCCCGATACTGCACATCCATCAAGGTAGACGTGATGCGACGGATGAAGAATCAAAATTTGAGTAATGGGAGAATCCTTCTTCGCAAGTTCCTTCATTAGATGATGATAGGAAAAGGCAGCCGTCGGTCCCGAGTAGGAATATCCCGCATGAGGACAAATAATCCCTCGTAATGGATTCTCATTGGCAGTCGTTTCTCTTTCTGCAGCATTCATCAGTGACCCCAATTGCTCAGCCAGTTCGAATGGTGAATCAGAGTACCATGATCCTGCATGGTAGGCTGTTCGGGAATACGTTCCCACAAACCCTTGTTGTCGGTTATGATGATGACTCTTTCCTGCTACAGTTCCCATCTTTTTTTCCCCGGTCTTGTTCGAATCAATCGTTTTTTGCAGGACGATACTCTTTATTTTCGTGAGAACAGTACAAAGGTCTGTTGTTTTGTTTATCTTCTATTTGTGGTGTCAGAATTTGGGATGTTCTTGTCTCTCTCGTTTTTAGAGAAAGAAGATACCCGTACAAATAGCTTTTAGATCGTGGGAAGTTACCGGGACAAAAACTGTAAAATTCAATACGCACACCACATCGGTTTGCTTCACAACACGCTGAAAATGGTCGACATAAATCTAATCGAGGGAGTCCTAAATCGAAAAGATGCGGTAAACTCTGTCATTGCCTATCCCTTTCCCATGCCAGTTGCGAGACACAAAAATCTCACCAAAAACGGCAATCCAGTTCGCGGTTCGGCCCATGGACATCGCTAGAAGCTAGAATATCCTTGTTCCAAAGCAAACCATAGCAAGTTTTGAACATCTTTCTATTTCATTCCAGTCGTTTGCTGGAAGCCATCTTTCTGGGGCACCAACTTGGGAAATT
>Ga0194115_10006157_pt1 | contig 12240 bp, 9 predicted proteins | sample TA2MahsurfametaG_3_FD_148656 | JGI IMG/M metagenome (GOLD analysis project Ga0194115, IMG submission 148656) | Freshwater microbial communities from Lake Tanganyika, Tanzania - TA2015002 Mahale S4 surface | ecosystem: Environmental > Aquatic > Freshwater > Lake | place: Tanzania: Lake Tanganyika... | reverse complement strand
GTCAAAATGAAATACCCTTTGATGTCAGATAATATTACTAGAGAAGACTTAGATTTGGTAATAGAACATCTTAAAAAAGATAATCCCAAACTTACAAATGGACCAGAGTGTCGTGCTTTTGAAAAAGCATGGAGTAAATGGCTTGGTGTAAAGTATTCTGTGTTTGTCAACTCAGGCGCATCAGCAAATCTATTGTCGATGACAATGTTGAAGATCAAATATCCAGAAGGTGGTGAAGTTATCGTGCCACCATTTACATGGGTATCTGATATTGCTTCTATTCTACAATGTGGTTTTACACCAGTGTTTGTTGATATCGATTTGGACACACTTGGTATGCATGAGCATGGAATACTTAATGTGATTACTGATAAGACACGTGCTGTGTTTATTACATACGCACAGGGCTTTGATTGTTTATCTGATAGAGTATTAGAGGTTCTACGTAATCGTAATATATTTTTGATTGAAGATGTATGTGAGTCACATGGTGCAACACATAATAATAAACTGTTAGGTAGTTATGGTTGGATGTCAAACTTCTCTTTTTATTTTGCACATCATATGTCCACAATTGAAGGTGGTATGGTTTGTACAAATGATGAATATGTATATCACACAGTTCGTATGCTTCGTTCACATGGTATGGTTCGTGAGTGTGATAACTGGAGAATGTCTGAAGATTATAAAATAAGATATCCAGAATTGAATTCAGACTTTATCTTTGCACATGCCGCATATAATATGCGTAATAACGAAATTGGTGGCATACTTGGTCAGAATCAGTTGAAATATTTAAATGAAAATGTTAAACTACGTAATGAGAATTTATTTTACTTTTTGTCAAAACTAGATCAAAAGAAATATAGAGTTGACTTTAAATTGATTGGCTGTAGTAATTATGCGTTCAACATTGTATTACAATATGAATATGCAAATAAAGAATTTGTGAATAGACTAATGAATAGAATGCGTAATGAAGAGATTGAGTTTCGTCGTGGTTCAGTGGGTGGTGGCAATCAATTAAGACAGCCATATCTCAAAGGCATTGTGCCAGAAGATCATTATAAAAAGTTTCCGAATACTGAACATATGCATTTTTATTCATTCTATATTGGTAACTATCCTACGTTAAGTAAAATACAAATTAACGAAATCACAAACATATTGAACGAGATATAATATGAAGATATTAGTAACTGGTGGTGCTGGTTATATTGGATGCATTCTAACAGAATATCTGCTTCAGATGGGACATGAAACAACTGTTATTGATAATTTCATGTTTAAGCAAACGGGATTAAATCATCTTTGTGAAAATAAAAAACTCACAGTCATAAATGGTGATATTCGTAATCCACATCACATGTTGCCTCTGCTAAAGAAAGCAGATGTAATTATACCACTTGCTGCTCTTGTTGGTGCGCCACTGTGTAACAAAGATGTGGTTGGTGCTGATACAACAAATAAAGATGCGATGTTTTGGATGTTGAATGCTGTGTCGAATGAACAATGTATCATTATGCCCACAACCAACTCTGCATATGGCACAGGTGATGAAAATAATTTTTGCACAGAAAAATCACCACTACGACCAATCTCAAAGTATGCTATCGACAAAGTTGCTGTAGAAGAAAGACTGATGCAGCGTGACAACTCAATTAGCTATCGTTTGGCCACAGTTTTTGGTATGTCGCCACGTATGCGTACCGACTTATTAGTAAATGATTTAGTGTATCGTGCTGTCAATGATGGTTACGTAATTATCTTCGAAGGTCATTTCAAACGCAACTACATTCATATACGTGATGTGTGTGAAGCATTTCTACATGCAATCTATCAGTTCGATGAAATGAAAAACAATATTTATAATGTTGGTCTATCAACAGCAAATGTATCTAAGTTAGAACTTTGTGATATTATCAAGAAACATATTTCAACTTTTACAGTTGTAGAAGGTGACATCAAGAAAGATCCTGATCAACGTAATTACATTGTGTCAAATGAAAAACTAGAAGCAACAGGTTGGGTGCCATGTAATACATTAGATGATGGTGTAGAAGAACTTATTAAAGGTTATCAATATCTTAAAAATAATATTCATGGTAACGTATAATGACAAAATCAAATCATTACGTCAATAACGCAGATTTTCTAACAGCACTTGTAAAATATCGAACAGACTGTGCTACTGCTAAAAAAGAAAATAAACCAGAACCAAAAATACCAGATTATATTGGCGAATGTTTTCTAAAGATTGCAGAACATTTATCACGCAAGCCTAACTTCATTTCATACACATATCGCGATGAAATGATATCAGATGGTGTAGAAAACTGCTTGATGTATTTTCGCAACTTCGATTCCGCAAAATCAAAGAATCCATTTGCTTATTTTACACAGATAATTTATTATGCTTTTCTGCGTAGAATTATGCGTGAAAAGAAACAACTATATGTAAAATATAAAGCCACACAACAATTTGGTTTGCTCGATGAAGGCGAAATGTATGAAGATGAAAATGGTAATATGAAACAGTTTGAATTGTACGACAACATCTCCGAGTTCATATATAACTTTGAGAAAAATAAGAAAAAGAAAAAAGAAAAGAAGTCAGAGGGCCTTGAACAATTTCTTGATGATGATATAGAATAATATTATGAAAATATGTGTTCTTGGTGATACTCATTTTGGTATGAGAGGTGACTCTTTAGATTTTCATAAATACGTAGAGAAGTTCTATACGAACGTCTTCTTTCCATATCTAAAAGAACATGGTGTTACTACCATTGTACAACTTGGCGATCTTTTCGACCGCCGTAAGTTTATTAACTTCAACTCACTCTATTTGTGTCGTGAATATTTCTTTGATAAATTACGAAAAAACAATATTACGTTTATCACATTTCTTGGGAATCATGACGTATCTTTCAAAAACACCCTTCAAGTTAACTCACCACAATTACTTTTAGATGGTTATGATAATATTACTGTATTGGATACTTTTACTACAATGCAGTTTGACGGCATTGATATTGATTTGGTGCCTTGGATCTGTGATAATAACGAAGTTGAAATCACACAAAAATTAAAAGATTCTAAATCACAAATTATTTTTGGCCACTTTGAAATCGCAGGTTTTGAAATGGATCGTGGTAACATTTGCCATGAAGGTATTGATAAGTCGATATTTAATAAGTATGATATAGTTTTGTCTGGTCATTTTCATCATCGTTCCGATAATGGCCACATCTACTATGTTGGTACACCAAACGAAATAACATGGGCAGATTATAACGATTCAAGAGGTTTTGTTATCTTCGACACGCATACCCGTGAGCAAGAGTTCGTTCAAAATCCATATAAAATGTTTTACAAGTTAAATTATAATGATGAGTTAGAACATTTTGCTGAAGGATATAAATCATCATTCATGGATTATTCAATCTATGAAGGTTGTTACGTGAAAGTAATTGTGATTAATAAACTCAACCCATTTTTATTTGATTTTGTAATTGACAGTATTTACAAAGCCGGTGCTGCCGACATTTCAATTGTTGAAGATTTTACCGATGTTACAACTGATATTGATGAGGACTTAATTAATCAGGCGGAAGATACAATGACAATACTTTCCAAGTACATCGATAACTTAACAATCAACGTAGAATCTGATAAACTGAAAAACATTATGCAAGAACTTTATATTGAAGCACTGAATACCACTGCTGAATGATATCATTTAAAAAATTACGTTGGAAAAATCTGTTAAGCACCGGTAATTATTTCACTGAGATAACACTTAACAGTAACGCGAACACATTAATTGTAGGCACAAATGGTTCAGGTAAGTCAACAATGCTTGATGCCTTGTGCTTTGGTTTATTTGGTAAACCGTTTCGTGGTGTAAATAAACCAAATCTTATAAATTCAATTAATAACAGAGATACTGTAGTAGAAGTAGAGTTTTCTATTGGTAATAAAGAATTTAAAATTGTTCGTGGTATCAAACCAAACAATTTTGAAATTTACCAAGATACTGTTTTGCTGAATCAAGATGCGGCTGTAAGAGATTATCAAGACTATCTAGAGAGATTTATTCTCAAATTAAACTATAAGTCTTTTACACAGATTGTTATTCTTGGTTCAGCATCCTTTACACCGTTTATGCAGTTGTCTGCCTCTGATCGTAGAGCGATCATTGAAGATTTATTAGATATTCAAATCTTTTCTACGATGAATAGTCTCATTAAAGAAAGATTATCATCGAATAAAGATCAGACCGTGTCGAAAAAGAATAATATAGCATTATTACTTCAGAAATATAATTTAAAGAAAGAATATCAAGACAAACTTAATCAAGATAACGAAGAAAAGATAAAAGAATATGAGAGCGAAATACTTTTGCACAGAGAAACCACTTGCACCTTATATAATGACATTAACAGTTTGGAACAAACCAAGCAGACTTTATCCGATATCTGTGTTAAAATTCCTGAAAATGAAAAGAAGATTACAGCGTTTAAAAAAATTGAATCACAGATTGAGAGCAAAATATTCAAAGTGGGAAATGATAGAAGTTTCTATGAACACAATGCTGATTGCCCAACCTGTAGGCAAGCCATTACCTTGGAGTTTAAAGAGAGGCAGCTCGGAGAACTTGGCACAAAAGAAAAAGAACTTACTAGTGGTCTGACAGAGCTACAGACAAAAATTACAGAGCAAGAAAATGTAGTTGCCGAACTGCGTGAGAAAGAAAGAGAGTTATCAAATGTTCGTATTCAATTAGCCACAACACAGACTAGCATTAAAGGTTTGAATGAATCTATTAAGAAACTTGAAAAACAAATCAAACAAATACAAAAACCAAAACAAGAAGACACAAACGAAGATGAACTAGATGTTATAAAGAAAGAAGTTGAACAGGCACAAAATGAATTAAAACAGTTATTGGATGACAAAGCATACTATGATGTTGCCTCTTTATTATTGAAAGACACTGGTATCAAGACAAACATCATCAAACAATACTTGCCTGTAATAAACAAACTGGTAAACAAGTATTTAACGAGTATGGATTTCTTCGTCAATTTTAATCTTGATGAATCATTTAAAGAAACAATCAAATCTAGACATCGTGATGAGTTTTCTTACCATAACTTTTCTGAAGGTGAGAAACAAAGAATTGATATGGCACTGATGCTAACATGGCGCGCCGTTGCTAAACTGAAGAATTCTACTAATACCAATCTGTTGATACTAGATGAAGTATTTGATTCCAGTTTAGATACAAGTGGCACAGAGGATTTAATGAAAATACTTCATACTCTTGAAGATGTAAATCTATTTGTTATCAGCCATAAGGGTGATATACTGCAAGATAAATTTACAAACACAATTCGTTTTGAGAAGATTAAAAATTTTTCAAGGATAATGAAATGAGTGAAATACTAACCATTGATACTTCTGCTGGTCTACAGCAGATAGAAAAAATCGAACCACTAATGGTCTTTGACGAAAGTTATAAAATGCTTGACTTGAAAATACCTGAATACACAGGTGGTTTTCCTGCACCAGCATTAGTTACACTGGCCAAAAGAATGAAGATGACAATGAAATTATACTCTGGTCTTGGTTTATCGGCCAATCAATGCGGTGTCGCCGAAAGAATATTTGTAATTGGTACAGACGATTTTCAATTAGTTTGTATTAATCCGAAAGTTATCGATAAAGGATCTTTAGTCAAAGATAAAGAAGGTTGCTTATCTTTTCCGGGTTTATTTTTAAATATAGAAAGACCATCATGGATTGAAACAGAATTTACTAATGAGTTTGGTGAAATTAAACAATTAACACTTCATGGATTATCAGCACGTTGTTTTTTGCACGAACTTGATCATCTGAATGGAATAAGATATACTAGTCTTATCAAACCGCTTGCATTAAAAATGGCAAGACAAAAAGCAAACAAAATTGTAAAAAAAATTATTCGTGATAACAAAAAGAAATGATGTTATTTTCATCTGAAGATTATTTGAATTTAATTGGTGATTGGAGAGATCCATATCCAGTACCAATTTTAGAAGAACATAATAAAATTATTGTTGTTCGTGATGATTTATTAAACTATGGAAGTAAAATAAGATTTGCGGATTATTTTATTGGCCACGCACCTGAAAACAAAAAAATAAAAGAATGGGTTTATGGTTCTTCACCTGCCACTGGTTACGCACAAATAAGTTTACCTGTAATCTGTAAACGGTATAATAAAAAAACAGTAATGTTTATGGCTCAACGCAGTATGAATAAATTACATTCATATCAAAAATTAGGTATAGAATTAGGCGCTGAATATCATTGGGTTTCATCTGGTATGTTAAACGTAACCGAATCACGTGCAAAGAAATATGTCGCAGAGAAACCAGAAGAACGTGCGTTGTTGCCTATTGGCTTATATCATGATACTGTGATTGCATCAATCATCAAAGTTGCTAGATCATTGCCTGTACAACCGAAAGAAGTTTGGTCGGTGGGTTCATCAGGCACATTAACAAGAGGCTTGCAATTAGCGTGGCCTGATGCTACAATACATGTAGTTCAAGTAGGACATAAGATGTCTGAAAATGAAATTGGCCGAGCAATTCATCATGTGTCACCGTATAAATTCGATAAACCTGTTAAAGAAAATGATGTACCACCTTTTCCATCTGCACCCACATATGATGCAAAAGGTTGGAGTGTTATGAAAAACTATCATCAAATTTACGGTCAATCACGTGATATACTTTATTGGAATGTAGCAGGATGAAATATTTTTACGAACGAAACACAGAGTTTCTAGAATCAGATGTCAATAAAACATTTGATGAAGTGCTGTTAATGTCCAAAGAACAATTTTGTGAATGGATTATAGAGCTTCGTAAACAAATTGTTAAAAATTGGAATGAAAAAGGCAATCCACCACGTGTTGGTTATAACGAACAGGAAATTATTGATCAGTTTAACGAGATGACTTCTTTTCCTGTTTGGAAATTTGAAGAAACGGATGAACTGACAAAAGAAAAAGACGTTATTCGTAATACTAGTGCTGTTGGTAATGCTGTTAATCAGTGGTTTCCAACAATGATGAAAACAAAAATTAACTATTCCAAGAAAATTGAAAATGGTAAATCAATTTATGATTATTTTGCACGTGATGATTTGTTAAAAAACTTTTTAATATATGCTGCTAGACATTTCAAAAGAGATTCATTCTATCATCACTCTCTGCCTGTTCATTCGGGTGACAGAATACAAATAGGCACATCACACTGTACACCTACAACGCCAAAAGAATTTATTGATTGGTTTGAAACTATTGCACGTGGTTATGAAACTCATGATTATTGGCTTGATCCTACAGAAAAAGAAAACTATACTGGTTACAATGTAAATTTAAAAGCATCGAAAGATGTGGAGTTTATTATTACACGTGATAATATAGAACAATTAAAAATACCCAAGAATTGTCTTACTAATATTGACGCTAAAAAAAATGTCAATACGTATCGAATTCGTCTATATGAAAAAGGTCAAAAACTTTTTCCAGCAGGTTTTAGAGCTTTTCGTGTGTCGTTTTGTCAGTATGCGGTCAATTTTCCTCCATTAACAGCCAAATACTTGTACGAACGATACACGAATTCTTTTAAAAATCAAGATAAAATTATCATCTACGACCCCTCTGCGGGTTGGGGTGGTCGTTTGCTTGGTGCATTATCTGTAAATGATAGTCGAAACATACACTATGTCGGAACTGATCCTAATACAGATCACAACACACACAATGGTAGAACAAAGTATCATGAGTTTGCTGACTTCTTTAACACAAAGACATATAGAGCAAACGGTTTGTTTCCCAAAACACATACGTATGAAATTTTTCAACACGGTTCTGAGGAGATACACAAAGATCCTGCCTTTCAAAAGTATAAAGGCAAATTAGATTTAATATTCACTTCACCACCTTACTTCATGAAAGAGGCATACTCTGATGATGACACTCAATCATACAAGAAGTTTGGCCAATATAAATTATGGCGTGAAGGATTTTTACGACAGACACTTCAAACATGTGTGGAGTATTTAAAGCACGATAGATATCTATTGTGGAATATTGCTGATGTAAATTTTGATAAAACATCTTTGCCTTTGGAACAAGATTCAATCGACATTCTCAAAGAATTTGGTTTAGAATATAAAGGTAAACTCAAGATGGCACTGGCACAAATGCCAGGTGATAATCGTACTGATTCCGAAACAGGATTGCCTAATACTAAAAACTATTGCAAAGTTAATAACTTATGGTTAAAATATGAACCGATATTTGTTTTCTATAAATCTTGACAAAGTTTGAACTGTAGGGTATACTATATGAATGATTTGAAATGAAGAAAGTGTTGTCAAGTTTGTAACACTTGACAAACTCTAGTATATCGTATAGAATAGTGATTCAGTAACAGTCGAGGTTATCAAATGAGTAACATTCAAAATCAAAAATCTGGGTTGGCCAAACTCATGGCCACCGAGAATTTTATTGTTCAACATGCTAAAGTACGAACAGCATCGTTCGATCCTAAAAATCGTGTTCTAACTTGCCCCATCTGGGAACAAATGTCTGGCGATCTTTATGACTTGCTTATGGGTCATGAAGTTGGTCATGCTATTGATACACCTGCTGATGGTTGGCATGGTACTGTTCATGATCGTGGTGTAAACTACAAAACCTTTTTGAATGTAGTTGAAGATGCACGTATTGAGAAACGTCAGAAACGCCGTTACCCTGGTCTGCGCCGTTCGTTTACTAACGGCTTCAATGAACTCATGGACAAAGACTTCTTCGGTCTGAATGGTCGTGATTATAATCATATGACATTCATTGATCGTTTGAATCTTTACACTAAATCTAGTTACACATTACCTGTTGCATTCAATGCAATCGAACAGGCCTTTGTTGATCGTGTTCAGGCTTGTGAAACATGGGATGATGTTCTCAAAGTTACCAATGAGATTTGGGACTATTCAAAAGAAGAACAATCGAAAACACAATTGCCGCAAGATAATTTTCACTTCGGTAGTGATGGTGATGATGACGATTCTGAAACTGGTTCAAATGAAGGTGATGCTGAGACTGATGGTCAAGGCAACAAAAAATCCAAGTCAAAACAGAAAGGTGATGACGGCAATCCAGAACCTGATTTCGAATCAAAGGCTAGTTCTGATGATGAGAAAGGTGATGAAGAAAATGATGATGAGGGTGAAGATGGTAATCAAATTGTTCGCAACAAAGAATCACAAAGTGTAAATCAAGATCAAACATCTGAACCACGCTGCGAAACTGATGAAAATTTTCGTAACAATGAAAGCAAACTCATTGCAAAACATGCACGTGAGTATAAGTACATTGAAATTCCTAAACCTAATCTGTCACAGATTGTCACATCTGCAAAACGTGTACAAGAACTTTTGACTGGAGAGTTTACGAAACAACGGCCAGAAGCATATCAAACAATTGCCAATAATCTGTACAACGATTTTCGTCGTAAGAATGAGCGATTCGTTTCTCTGTTGGCAAAAGAATTTGAAATGCGTAAAGCCGCTGATAAGTTTTCAAAAGCTAAAACATCGGCAACTGGTGACATTGACGTTAGTCGCATCTTTAAATACCAGATCGATGACAACATTTTCAAAAAAGTAATGTGTGTGCCTAAAGGTAAATCACACGGTTTGATTTTGTTGATTGATAAGTCTGGTTCAATGTCTGATAACTTATCTGCATCATACGAACAGATTCTTATTTTGGCTATGTTTTGTCGTAAAGTAAACATTCCGTTTTCTGCTTACGGTTTTGGTAATGCTGATCATGTTCGTTTCATTGATTTTCCTGAAGAGGCAACAAGGGATTATTCTTATAAAAGATCGCTTGGTTGTTTTTCGGAAAAACCCAAAGAACTATCAGTATCTTCGGTGTATCTGCGTGAGATGATCAATTCTAAAATGAGTAACTCAGAGTTTTCAAAAGCGGTTAAGAATCTTCTGTGCCTCATGGATGCTTGGTCTCATAGAAATTTCTATCGACCATCTACCGATTCATTGTCAAATACACCAATGACTGAAGCCTTGATTGCTTGTCAACCTCTCATCAATGAGTTTCGGGCAACCAACAATCTTGACATTGTGAATTTGTGTCTGGTACATGATGGTGATGCCGATGATATCAAATCATATTACGGACCCAACGATGTTGATACTGGCTTACGAAGCCCTTTCAACTCTGATTATCAAAATGTTTTTCTGTGCGATAAGAAAAACAAAGTACAGGAAGAACTACGTCACGGTGATGATTCTGTGCGTATTGCTATCTGTAATTGGTTGACCAAAACAACCGGTGCTAAAATCATTGGCTTTTATTTGGCAAATCAACATGCAATTAAAGGTGCTTTACGCCGTCGTTTATTTAATGCCGAACTTGATGAACTGCATAAAGATGAACGTAAAAATTACTATGCATTGAAAGATGCTTATACTAAGTATGGTAAGATTGTACGCAAAGATAAGTTTATCGAATCAAAGAATCCTGGCTATGAATCATTCTTTATTCTACCCGGCGGTTCTGATCTAAGTGTTGATAATGAAGACTTTGAAGCACCTTCAAAAATCAATACGGCAAATTTGACTAAAGCGTTTAGTAAGTTCACTAAGAATCGTCAAGTCAATCGTGTTTTGGTATCACGTTTTATCGATATAATAGCAGTTTGATAACACTCCACCACTTGACAAAGTGGTGGGTTTCATTTATAATAGTAGTTCCTAATGTGATGGAAAGTTTATATTATGACAACTCGTTCAGAAAAACGCCAAAAACTTATTGATGCACTTATTGCAACAGGTAAGTCTCAACTAACATTGTCAGAAGTGAAAGATGTTGCTGCCAATGCTGGTTTAGCAATTCCATACTGGTTCACCAATGAAGAGTCTAATAAGGTCAAACGTGGTATATATCGTGTTCCTGGTGCTTCTATCACAGCACCAGCAGCATCGGCTATCGACATGGTAGCGCAAGTGATTCCTTTCTCAAAACCAGAATCAGTACAGGGTAATCGTATTACGAATGTGACAACTGATCTTGAGATTGGTAATTTGATACCTTCTCAATATAGCAACTATGTACCTTTTGGTAACTTTGAGGATGTATTATCAATTGTGAAATCAAATCAGTTCTTTCCAGTGTTTATTGCCGGTCAATCTGGTAATGGTAAAACAATGTCGATTGAACAAGCCTGTGCTAAAGCAAAACGTAAATTCGTTTGCGTATCAATGACACCTGATTCTGATGAAGGTGACTTGCTTGGTAACTATGTGTTGATTAACGGTCAGATGGAGTGGCGTGATGGTCCCGTTACTGTTGCAGCCCGTCAGGGTGCTGTGCTTTGTATCGATGAGATTGATTACGGCGCACAAAATCTGTCGTGCTTGCAACGTGTGCTTGAGGGTAAACCATTCTTGCTCAAGAAAAAGAATGAGTTAGTGACACCTGCGCCTGGCTTTACTGTGTTTGCTACTGCTAACACAAAGGGTAAGGGCTCTGATGATGGTCGTTATATGTTCACCAATGTATTGAATGAGGCGTTTCTTGAACGTTTTCCTAATACAATGGAGCAAGAGTTTCCACCTGCACGTATCGAAGAAAAGATTATCAACAAAGAACTTGATTCGGTCAATCGTTCAGATGAAACTTTTGCCAAAAATCTTGTATCGTGGGCAAATGTAATTCGTAATACGTTTGCTGATGGTGGTTGCGATGAAGTTATTTCGACCCGCCGTTTGGTACACATTGTTAAAACATTCGGTATCTATGGTGATAAGAAAAAAGCGATTGAGTATTGCTTGAATCGTTTTGATGCCGATACTAAGATTACCTTTCTTGATCTGTATACTAAGATTGATGCTGGTATCGATCCAAATGCTGCACCAGCAGTTACCGATGAAGTACCGATAACTACTTCTGAAGAACAACCGTTCTAAGGTAGTCTTTTACTTTTGCCGCAGAGAGTGTTGACACACTCTCTGTTTTTTTATATAATGTTAAGTATGTAGAGAAAAGTCGCCTCTACCTTTTTAATTTGTGCGACTAATTTTTTATGGAGTAAATTGATGAGTAAGTCCGTTAAAGAAAAAATTCTTGCATTTCTTTCCAAAGACTCT
>Ga0194115_10006156_pt1 | contig 12243 bp, 9 predicted proteins | sample TA2MahsurfametaG_3_FD_148656 | JGI IMG/M metagenome (GOLD analysis project Ga0194115, IMG submission 148656) | Freshwater microbial communities from Lake Tanganyika, Tanzania - TA2015002 Mahale S4 surface | ecosystem: Environmental > Aquatic > Freshwater > Lake | place: Tanzania: Lake Tanganyika... | reverse complement strand
TTTCGTTTCATTGTCGAGACCGACTAGAGCACATGTAGTACTACCGTACCAACAGTATTGGTATCCACCAAGTGCGTCCAGTGGACAATTTTTGGGAGGAGGTCACTTGTTGTTGTTCTTCTTTTTGCTTCATTTCTTCCCCTTTGTCGCTTTGGATGGTCCTATCCAATCATCATGAGCAATGAGGGTTCCATTCCTTTATCGTCGTCATGTAACCTATCATCATCCATCGTCATGAATCCTCCTCTGTCGCTGCTCCTTCACGCACACGGAGGCTGTGTAGACATCAATAAATCATCATCGTCATCACTGTGTCACGTCCTTGCAGCCTTCTCTCCATTTTCGAACAGTGAGATGAGAGATGAGAGACGAGGGATGGTGAAGGGAGTGTGTGGTGCAGACACGGGGTGTGACTGGAAGGTATGTATGTACAGTATCCATATCATTTCATAAACCTCTTCGTAATGGTCGTCCGAGTCGATTTCATGACAGTGGAGTCTTCCTTTTGCGAGGATGACGATATGTGACGACGTCAAGACCGATTCTGGCACAAGGCATATGTATACAGTATTCCATGGAATACAGTACAGTATCCGCAATTTTTTCGGGCTCGAGACCATATCGTTTTTCCATGTGTTGCATGAAGAAAAGACAGGCACACCCCAAGCATCAATTCCTCCAGGAAAAAGCGACAAGCATATACTTCTTCCGACCGTAAGCGCCCTCAAACCCTGTACATAGACAGAGAAGGAGAGAAAAACAAAGGACAAGGCCACCTCTTCACCGATCTATCCATCATGCTAATTGAGGGATCTGATAACACGACAGAAAGTCAAACCTTATTGTCACTATGGAATGCTCGACAGGACCCGAGTTGTGATTCATTAACTTTGAAACATGTCGACTTTACCACCACCGTCGTCTCAGCCTTGATTGATACCTTGCATAGTAAGACAAACAACAGCGCTAGTAGCAGCAGCAACAACAACAACAACAACAACAACAACAATACCAATGGAGGATGGAAATCGATTGAGGTCCAGAATTGTGTCGGGGGGACGATTGTGTATGACGTCCTATGGGGGATATGTTCCTATCCTCAATTACAACGGTTTCAATTATATCATACGATATCATCTGTGGGGAATCCTGCCTTTGCATCTATCGCCTATGCATTGAATTATTCTAAAACCTTACAACAACTTGTATTGAATGTACGGACGATGGATGTCGACGCTGGGAATATGTTAGCAAGAGGTTTAGCACGATCGACGACCTTAGAAGTCTTTGATTTAAGTGGAAGTACGATGACATCTTCTGCCGTCGGATCCTTTTCCTTCGGATTACGTTTAAATCAATCTATCCAGACATTAAAATTCGATGGTTGTCGGATGGATGATGAAGATACAGCAAAAATTTTACGTGCCCTTCAGGATCATCCGAAATTAAAAATTTTATCCATATCTCAAAATCAATGCCATGATGAGGGGATGGCTGCGATTGCATCTCTCCTACATTATCATTCCGAATTAGAAGAATTAGATATGAGTTACTTGATTCGGAAACCAAGAAAACCAACGACGACGACTACGACACCCACCGATCCACCTGTAGAAGATTCCACGGCTGAAACATCAACAACCACGACAGAAGAGGGACAGGAAAACAATGATCAAGAAGGAGGTGGGACGACGACAGCGACGACTGTCACAGAAGAAAACCAAGAAGAAACGAAAGAACAGTCATCGGAGGAGATGGTGGAAGAACAAAAACAACAGGACGAAGAACAACAATCTCAACGAGTATCGAATACACATCTAAGGAAGTTTGCCATGGCGGGGAATTATTTATCGGATGGTTTTTTAGAATCCTTATTGGGTGTCTTTGGTCCACAAAGTACATTGGAAGAATTATATTTATTTGGAAATCGGATTACCGATTATGGATTAGGATTGATTGTGACGAAAATTCCACAATGGAAACATTTACGTTCATTATGGTTAGGACAAAATTTATTTACAGCGGAGGTTGTGGAAAAATTATTAGTGAATCGGATGAAGACGAACTATACCATTATGGAAGTCAATGTCCGTTCCTTTGATGATCAACAAGTGAATGCATTACAAGATACATTAGATCATTATTGTCGTTTGAATCAAGGTGGAAGACGAATCTTTGCACCGACGAGGAGTCACATGTCATCATCAACATCAACATCATCATCATCATCGTCGTCATCACTGTCAGTGGTCCCCCTATCTCTATGGCCTCTCATTTTAGAACGAACTCAACGAGTCTTCCCGGCAGAAAATCAAGAGATGGTCAATCAACAACAACGACAGCAACATGAAGACGACGAAGAAGATCATCATGATGATAATGATAATGATGATGATGATGATAGTGGTAGTATGTCCACGACTGCAATGACTTCTTCAAGAACCACGATTGTTCATCCATATGCCGTCGATGCATTGTATTGTCTACTAATCCAGGGACCAGCAATCTTTGATAATCCCCACATCATGGGATAAGTAAGAGACAAAGACCGAGACTTAAAACAAAGGCCGATGTCAACTTTTGGGGGTATGTGAGATCATTTCATTCTGAAAGAAAATAAAGTGAATCATTCTATAGACCTATGTAAATGTCGACCCTTCAAGTTCATCCCTTCAAGAGGGTGGATAGTTAATTTGTATAACGTCCGTCCAATATGGACGGACGAAATTGAAGCAGGTTTGAGTTTTTGGAGGGATGAAATGGAACCTTTTTTGCTTGGAGTACGGTACTTCGTTTCGATGGTGGGCCCACCGCTTTGATGACAGAAGTTGATAACTAATGTAAGGAAGGCCTATGAATGAAATGACAGCAACTAGTAAGCTCGTATTTATTTGGACTAGCTGATCGTGAAGCATCGAGACTTGTGGAACTTCCCGTCGCTTTCTATTTCGTGAATCCATGCCATATTCGACACGCCCACTTCTCCCTAGCCTATCGCGCCGCGCTTTCTACGAGATGCCGTCGACTTTGCTCGCTGGCGAGGCAAAGGAGGAAGATCTCCAGGGCCTGCAAAATTCAGCGCAGAACGACTAAATTGTTCACTGCGGTCAGCGACTATGCGCCGTTCGCGTAGTTGGCTCCTGTCGTATGACCGCACATTGTGCATTGATGATGATCTACCATCCGAGTGTACTGATAGGGGCGCGGGGGGTGAGTCCGCCATGCCCGGTGTAGAAAAGAAGTCGCTTGATGTTCGCTGTCGTGGAGCCGTCTGTGATCGGACACCAGACGCTTTCTTGTTCCGATTCTTGTGGAGTCGCCCGCTTGAGTATGTTTTGCGCATACCGTTGATATCCTCTGTAATATCAGGAGATAAACCGCGGCGACGACGGCTCTTCCGATGTAGCTCATGAGTGCGGGGCTCGCGGAAATCTTTGGTATCGCAACAGATGTCGGCCAGGAGTCGCGTGATACCATCATTCCCGTAGATAAAGTGCAAAAATTTCTGGTAGGGTTGTTGGTCAGCCGAATTAGAGGACCGATGAGAAGATTGCCAAGAGGCCGATGATCGAGAGTTGGCACCATCCTTGGAGAGTTCGGCCTCTTCTTCGTCCATGAATGGTTCAGGTACGTGTTTTCCCATGCTAGCTCGCGGTGTGCATCCATGCCGATCGCGCATGTCAGCAACTTCGTACATAAGTACATACGCCTGCTGCTCGAACACCGTCGATTGTTCGACTTTCGTGACGACACTGTCGTTGCATCTGTACCACTCTTCGTTCTTCTTCACAAATGCGATGTAGTGACCACTGGCGCAAGTCTGCCCTTGATGGACTAGGATGCCCACAAGGTCGTAAGGGGGGGGCTTCGCCTTGTTCAGAGCACTCATGTATTTCCCGATTTCGAGGGTTTCAGAGAACTTGACATGCTTGTGTAGCCTGAACATACGCCCGCAGCTGTTGAAGGCAAATCGTTTCAAATGACATACCAAGATGGACGGCGCAGTTGCCAACCGGAGTCCTTTTGTTGCGTTTTGTTTCTTGTCGCATTTCGGACAAAACACAGCGTTGTCACACTCGAGGACCTCTGTATTCGTATATTCAACCAGCGCGTCGTCAATAGTGTTGACATCAGGGCTGTTGATGTTTAGGCTCAAGTCCATGTACCGATCTCTCGTCATGCTCGCTCTACCGCATGTCTGGCAGGTAAGCTTTGACTCCAACAAACCGTCGAAGAGGCTTGAGAGTTGCTTGTTTCGCCCGTTCATCACCAGCGTCGACAGCAAAGCCCTTACAAATTCGTGGGCGTCTTCCTGTTGATACGGTTGCAAACAGCTCGATAGCCGATTGGGATACCGCGTGATATTTCCAGGATCCACAACATTGTCTACTTTCCGCGTGGACGATAACCATCCCAGGTAGGATTGTGAATTCTGAACTGGCTCCGGACCGCGTGTGTAGAGCTGCGCGATGGAGGTCAGCTCACGCGTAAGCCATCGGCTGTTGTCCTGCATCATTGAGGCTTCTTCAGCCTTTCGACGTATCCGCTCAGCTTCCGCTGCTTTCTTGCGCGATTGATCCTTCTCACTGTCATCTTCGTCCACACTTCCACTTCCCTGTGCCAGAATACTGGCATTCGAGCTATAGCTTCGAAGAAGCGGTACAACGGTGGGGTCGAGCAGCGCATTCGTCAAGGCTGTACTCAATAAACACTGGAGAGCGGCGTTCGCGTAACATGTATTTCCGACGTTTAAAAGACCTCTCGGTAATTGCTCTAGCGTAGGAGCATAGTGATCATAGAGTATGGGGTGCTGAACTGAGCCACTATTAGAACCGTCTATGGTTAAGGCATGCCCTCCTTTCATCCCACCCTTTGTTGCGTGCAACGACATACCGCAAGGGCAAAATATCTAGAGGCAATAAAGCACCCTCGACTACACGATACTTCCTTGGGGTTGCTGTGTCCAGAGATTACCCTCCCAAATCAAACGTGAGCATTACTACCTATCGCCTGAAGAATCCAAGCCAAGGGTCTTGAAATTAAAGAGCTAGCGCTGTGTTCACAATACCTTCGAACGCCGTGACGATGATACCATCGCCGTTTTCACGCTTGACTAAAATTTCGGCCTCTGTGCGCGTACGCATGCCGGTTTATATATAAACGAAACTGTATACTATTTCTCTAGCACAGCGAACAAAAGCAAGCGCGTCGGCTGTGTCGGCTCGAACCAACTGACGATCTATCGACCGTTGAGACTCGTCACATCAAAAATAACTAAACCAGTACGGCATTTCAAGAATCTAGTACCTATGTATCATACCCTCCAGTAGACCGGAGCTGATGGAGAAATCGTTCCCAGCTACAATGAGACATAGACACCACATGGTAGCTATAGAGAGTAGCGATACGCGTTCTCACAATTGTCACACAAGTACCGCAGCCATCTGCTTGCCGTTGGGTACCGCATTGATACCCTGGCACAGGTAGTTCACGCGTTCTTGAGCAAGCAGAAATTTGAACGTCCAGAATAAATGACCAAGCCTAGGTGGCTCTGTTCTGGCGGGGACGAGCGGCTCAGGGTAGGCTATGACGACGCATAGTGCTCAAGTTGATCGCCGCTAAGTGTTAATAAAGGTGCGCTTTCCTCAGCAAAATGCAGTTGCACAAGATCTACTGCATCGTCATGGCATGCCACTTGGCGGCGTACAGACTTTGTTGAGGGCCGCGTGAGATCAACTCATTGTGGCTACCACTTTCCACAATAGCTCCATCTCGGACTACCACTATGTGATCCGCAAATCTCCCCGTCGCCCATTTGTTGGTGGCTAGTACAGTAGCAGCTCCAGTCTGACGCAAATCTTTCAATATTTTCGCCTCATCCACTTCGGATGACAGGGATGTTGGCTCATCCAGCAACAGCACAGATCCCACAAGACAATTTTCGACCTTATCTGTAGACGCAGCCGCGTTGTCATTATCGTGAATGGTTTGAGCCAAAACTTTCGATAGGATCAACTTAGACCATTCACCTGGAGATAGAAAATGACTTCTCGGTCCAAGCGACGATGGACGTAGTTCTTCTTCATTGGCGGTCAAGACACTCGACAACTTCGAGGGAAGTTTTGGAATCAGCGTGTTGAATAGACCAGTTATCTGAACGTTGAAAGCAACACAGAAAAAACAACGCATATTACTACTGGAGCCTCTGATAAAGTCTCTCCACATTCTTCGTACGTACCTTCAAAGCCAGTAGAATTGAAGCGCGCTCGCTGGCTCCTAGCTTTCGCTCCCCGTCGCTGACGCGTAGACCATCCACTGGCTCAAGAATCTCTTCAAGGCTGCAGCCAGAATACAGGTTTGCCGCATCTGCCACTGTGCGGACGTCGGACAGAAGAACACCCAGTCTTCTCCTTAGCATGGATTTGTCCCATTTGGAGTTTTCCACCCCACCGACACCGACGAATCCCCTTACCTTTGCAGACGTCAACGAACGTCTTGGCGGGAAAAGAAGAGCCTCGGCGACGGTAGTCAACAAGCGAGTCTTGCCTGCGCCGTCGTCACCAAGAACAACAAGTATTTCGCCGTTACGGCATTGAAAGGATGCCCCACGAACAGCCCAGGCTCGTTTCGTTGTGTGGGCAGCCCATAGGTCTCGTACGACAAGACCAGCAGTTGGCGAGATCGACGCCATAAACTGGATGTCAGCTTGACGGCGGTTCGTCTCCTTGATCTCTTCGATCGTACTCGCCAACGTGGAAACAAACAAAAGAACTGATGGGCGAGGTAGTGTGGATGCAACGACGTCGTCGATGGCGTTGCTTGCAACCATGAAGACCCCAATCAGAACGATCGAAACATCCATCAATGAATCCCATTGCAGCCCGACATGTGCCATGCCCTTTCGAGAAGACATACCCACAAGATAAGAGACTAGGACCGGCAAGGTCGCTACCATCGCGACCAGAATTTTATATCCGAATGAGCGAAACAAGAGCGTTATTGCTCCTTTCGAGTTGTCCTCCATGGTGACGTAACGACTATTTCGCCAGCGCTCCAATGCACTCTCTATTGATCCATTCTCCGAAAGCATAGTCAGACGAGTGGCACTGGAGGAGCCCAACTTAGCAAACTGCTGAGCCGTATCGCCGGATGATGGTGGAATCACCTCGTCGTCTTCCTTTCGCTCAATTGTCCTCGTCCTTTCGATGTTGGGGATCAGCGCTATCAATACAGCAGAAACAAATATGGACACCTGGAAGGAAAACTGTACTGGATTGTCGAGAAAAGTGTTCAAACCATGTGTCATGAGACTTTCGAGCTTCGAGACGAGTGAATGGAATATGATCCTGACACTACTCCATAGCGGCTGCCATGCGATCGGCCAAGATCGGATCTCTTCCAAGAAAAACAAATCCGACACGCTGTGACCCAGTGCAGTGAACATGGGACGAATAATGGTGACTGTCATGAGGGTTAAAGCACCAAGCAGCAGCATCACAACGGCATTCAAGCGGGCCGTTGACACCAAACTGTGAACCTGGGAGGCGGCAGCATCCTTGAGACTAGACGGTAAATTAGGATCGATTCCTATCGCGGCCGTCAGCCGAAGGTACAACTGAGCATACTCAGATTCTTCCTGAACCGCCAACCCGATAGATGTCGCCAAATTCTCTTCGTGTGAGTTCAGTACTGCTCGTCTGATGTAAAGTGCAAGATAGGCATATCCTGCAAAGATCGGAGCCCACGTTGCCAGAGATCCACGAAGATAAGACCCGGCTAATGGAAGCGTCTTCGTAGCAAACTCTTCTACAGACAAAGGCAGCGTAATGAGGTTGAATCCGTCTGTCTGCTGTATCCCAACAAGCACACACAAAATGCAGATGCTATCGAAACAAGCTTGATATCGACCCAAGGTGCGACATCGAGTCTCGTCTAAAGTCGACAGGAGAGACGAAGACTTCCCGTTGTCGCAACGTTCCATCATGCTCTTCAATGGAAGAGCTAGAGAATCGCCGGCTTTCACTACTGGTCTCGGTGCCAGTTGAGACAAGGTAGCTCCACTAGGTTTCTTCCTTCTGAACAAACCGAAGAATCCATTGACCTCATCGTCATCGTCGGCGCCCCAGGCATCTTCAACAGCGTAATCATATGACTTTCTACCGATCCGCAACAAGTCTGCTGGATTTGGGATTGAAGAGAAAAAGCGAAGTATCCTTTCAAAAAAACCTGGCTCGTCGATTTCATATTCCGGTCGGGATTTTGATGCCCGTCTTCGATCATCAGGGGCTGGTTGAGGGCCTTTGGATCGGGGGGTTGCGTCCCATGGTATCCGGGAAGCTCTTGAATGAGGATCGGAAACAGAGACTGCTTGTTTCGGTGGGCTTTTGAGATTACTGGACTGAAGATACGGATTGGAGATATACTGGCTGCTCTGAGTCACAGACTGCACGCTGTCGCCACTCCCCGTTTTGGGAGGCGGTGGATAGTTCATTGGACTTTGAATCGCACCAGGAGCGTATTGACGAACTGGAGGCACAGGATGTTGGCCATCTGGAGACGAGGCTCCGCCATTTGCTCGCATGACCTTGCCTGCAGCAAAAGCTGCCTGATTTTTCTCCTCTTGTTTTTTCTTGGCCACTTCGAATTTGTTTCCGTATGGGGCTAGCCGCTTGGTGGTTGGACTTAGCAGTTTCGCGGAATGTTGAGTTTGTAATGACCAACGAGTAGCTTCTACTGTGTTTGCTGCAGGACGGCCTCTGGTCGAAGTAGTAGTCGATAAAATCTGCTGGGCTCGACCAGCTATTGAATCTTCAAGGCCAGCCAAACCGTCCAAACCCCTTTCGACCTTTCCCCAGACTGATTTCCACACCGACCCCACAGAAGAAGAAGGCTGTGATCGCCGTGGAGGAAGATGATCTACTCTCCCGTGGTCATTTGGTCTTGGGTGTCCATATAGCTGATTTCCTTGGCCCGCTGTCCATGTGGAGTCCTTGTTTTGTCTTTCGTGGGGTTGACCTTGGCCAGTCGGTCGAATGGATTGATGAAGCTCGACTCGGACTTGCCGGAGCTGAGTCTGAACCACGGGAGGCCTCGAATCAGGAAGGCTACCCGGACTAAGTGACTGCCGTAGTACTGGATCCTGATGAGAAGATATGGACGAGATGACCAATGGCACCTCTCCTCGGTTCGTCTTCGACATTTGTTCCCACCCCATGTGCTTTTTGCTCTCTTTCTGTCCCGCTTGAACGTTTTCCATTTCTTCGGTGTGTCTTGGTGGACTTGCCGCAACTGCTTCGTATTTTTCTGAAGATAGTTTGGCATCGCGAATTGCGTCGCCTATGAAGTCCTGCCTTGCATTGGAATCAGAGCTGCAGCCTTCGGCGACGTTAAGTTCTATCGTACAGTCGAGTACGCTATCTTTACCAATTTCTTGAGTTGTTGAGACGTCGTTGGACTTTATCGCCGCAGCAATGCCTTCTAGGTTACTTCCTTCGATATGAGGTGATGATGCCGTTCTTGACATCGTAATATCCTCCGATAAGTGAGGAAGGTCTACATTTTCCCTAAAAGATTCAGATAATGCTCGTCGGAGTGGAGGGGTCTGTTGTGAAGTCGTTGAAAGATTCGACGTCGTTGTCTTCGAATCTGAAGGTTGCTTTGGCGGAGGTGGAGGTGGGATTCCTCGTATTACATTTTCTCCTGGAGTTATTGCAGTCATACCTGGCCTTGGAGGAGGCGGGGGAGGAGGAGGAAGTTTAAACTCTGTGGTTCGAGAAGTTGATGATTCTGCAATCACAACATCTCCGAAATAAATAAAGACCAATAATATTGATAAGCTAGAGCGTCTGAAGATATTTGACATTGGTTGCGACGACGTCGATGTGTCGGTAGGTTGTCGATGATCGGCACGATGGATTTGGTGTTGAATCATCACGGGCAGTACTAAGTAGTAGTCATACACACTGGTCACAACAATCGAGGAAACCCAGCAAAGCCCTGCACAACGTATATCACAGGGTTTGATCTTGCTGGAATCGTTTTGGTTGCAAACCAAGTACTCAGACTAACTTGTAACAGCTCGATCATGCCAACCTCAAGCCAAGGTGCTTCGGTTCAACGTGATCAGTCAAACACACCGCATCTTGACGCGTGGAAGTTTGACCACTACGAGCCAAAATGAATGATTTTCATTTTCATGAGAGAAATAGAGTAGCTTTTTACTAGGGTGAGTCTGCTAGTTGTTTCCACCCTAGCTGCAGAATAAACGCATGGGACTCTTGCACCAGACTTGTTGATCCCTTAATATGCAAACTAGATAGATCCTAGGTAATACAGAACTGTCAACACTTCGTTTTTGGGCGTTAGAGTTTAGGGATAGTGCTTCGCGAGTCCACTGTGTCGCGCATTCCTTCTATGTGCCTTCTTTAGGTACTCTTGGTCTTGAGTTCCCCACAGTCGACGATGGTAACCTTCTGACTCGTAGCTCCTCTCTGGCTACCGACGCGTTCAATTGCTTGGACCACATCCATACCTTCTACGACCTTTCCAAAGACGACATGCTTGCAATCGAGCCATTGCGTCTTGGCCGTCGTCAGGAAGAATTGACTACCACTGAGAGAAACACACACACATACACACACATGACGTCATGGACGAATGGTGAGAATCATCTTCTATCGTCAAATCGACCATACGTCAGAGTCCGAAACTACTCACTTTGTATTGCGACCGCTATTCGCCATCGACAAAAGACCGGCCGCGGTATGAGGCATAAATGTGTTGCCACTCACACCCCACTCATCGTCAAACTTGTGGCCACTTAATATTGCGAAGACAAACAAAAGTGATGAGGTCCAAAGAAGCAAATTATTGGGCTCATTGATTCCAGTGTCGCGGGATTTGAAACTTACTAGATTGATTCACCACCGGTTCCATTTCCATTTTGAAAGTCGCCACCCTAGTAAGGAAGTATAAGAGACCGCATCAAGTCAAAAAATAAGGTTTCATCATGTATCAAAAATAATCCAGGATTCGACCTTCCATCATGATTTTATCCCACAACATACATACCTGGCACATGAAACCCGGGATGACACGGTGAAAAGTACTTCCCTTGTAATGAAGTTTTGCGCCAGTCGATGGTCCAATACCTTTCTCTCCCGTACACAGTGCTCGAAAGTTTTCTGCTGTCTTGGGGACATAATTCGCAAACAGTTCCATAACAATTTTCCCAGCTTTCTTCCCACCAATATCTATCTCAAAGAAGACACGTGGATTGTTTACGGAAGATGCTTCCGCTAGGGGTATCTCATTCAACTGGATCGGATTGCCCCCATCCAAGCCTGTCAAACCGGCGACGGTGAAGATGAACAGAAGCGACATCACAATTCTCTCCACCGTCGTACGTTCTGCCCAGAAGGCAGAGAAAGCTTCGACCTAAAGGAAGTCCAATGCAAATCAATGGAGGATAGCGATGAGTAGATGAAGAAAGAAGAAGAAATGCTGCGAGCTTCTGTGACTATGCAAAACTCACAGGACCTGCGGCCACTACCGGGAGGATACATAACGTTATAACAGTCGACACGAAGTATTGGTTTCGTGAGATTCGCATTGATATCATTTTTCGAGTTGTTGTTGTTTCAGAAAATAGCTATGATATACGCAATGACACAAAGAATGGAAAGTACCGATGCGATCATCACAACGAGGGTCACAATGATGCGGACTACGGTTATCTCATATACGGTGTAGCCGTTGCTCGCCTTGAAAACGGTAGCCGTTATATCTTCGAGCAAACTAGGCCTCCAAATATATAAATGACAGCGAACGTGTGAGGAGCCAGATTTTTCAGTCGACAACCTACCTACGGTACCATGCATACGGTATCGGGTTTGCAACCCCGGTCAACCACGTGGAAGCCATTTCAAATCCAGCGTAAGGTTACACGTATGTAGGGGGCCAGATCTAGTTTTGGGGGGGAGCCACATATGTATAAGATCGGCAAACGGAGTTCAACCTGATGCGCTGACGAACGTGCGGCCTTGGTCAGCATTTAATAGAGTGCAGTGCGCGGTAAAATGAAAATTTTGACAATGGGTCTCGTCTGTGGGATGACGTATCCCAAGAACCAACGTTGAAGTACTCGATGACGTTCCACCGAACGATCGGAACCCTTAAGCGCGGAAAAATAGGGCTTTCCAAAATTCGCATCCTTTAAAATGCAATGTACACTTGTAGAGATAT
>Ga0194115_10006154_pt1 | contig 12250 bp, 14 predicted proteins | sample TA2MahsurfametaG_3_FD_148656 | JGI IMG/M metagenome (GOLD analysis project Ga0194115, IMG submission 148656) | Freshwater microbial communities from Lake Tanganyika, Tanzania - TA2015002 Mahale S4 surface | ecosystem: Environmental > Aquatic > Freshwater > Lake | place: Tanzania: Lake... | reverse complement strand
CGTTAAGATTAAAAGTAGATAAATCAGCTTTCATGGTATTCATTTCCCTTTCCATTTCTTTTGTTTTATTCATAAAGAAATCAAATACTTGATCCATATTTGTTTTAGCTTCTGTAACGTGATCATCTGCCCAATCGTGTCCGTCTTGAATTATAGAGTCTAATAATTGTGGATTCATTTTTAGTAACATTTCACATTGTCTTTTAATCTGTTCTAAATTACTGAAAAACATGTAGTTTTCTTGTGAACCTATGTTACCCTCTGATAATGATTTTAAATGTTTTTTTATAATTTCTTCAATACTCATAATATGTAAAATTTAATATCTTTATTTATTATATATAAATAGTTTACTTTTCTGATACAATTTCAAATTTTATTTCGTTATCATAGAAAATTTCTTCTGAATGTGTTCTACCCTTTATTTCTATAAAATATTCTCTCGGAATATATATTGCAGTATCTAATGTAAATGAATTTTCATTTGTCATATCAACTTGTGTCCAATCGTGTACAATAACATTTGTTACACCCTCTTTTATATACATTCTATAAAAAACCTCATCAAAAAGAACCGATTTTGGGTGATTAATTGATTTAAATGTTATTACAACTTTTCTTTTTTCACCTCTAATTATTTTTTCATTTTGCTTTATACCAAAAAATTGTATTACGTATCTATTAAGTTCTGTTGGATTATCTCCAATGGTGAATAAAGAGGTGTATGGTTTTGGTATAAATTTTTGTGTTTTATTAATAATTGACTGTCCGTCTATAGATAGGTTTTTCCATTTATCGAAATAAAAACTTTTGCCGTCACATAGAGTACCATCTATACCAAATGTCACTTTATATATACCTTTTCTAATTTTAGTTGTTGTTAATCCTGTTAAACTTGAAATCGCCACCCCATTAGTATTTAATATATCAACAGTAGGTTCATCGTCTAAATCATAGAAATTTGTACCTTTAGTGACGTATAAATAAAGATTTTGATTAACTTTTTCGATAAAATTAGTCCTATCATCGTTTATTCTATCGTCAAAAAATGTTTCAAGGTAAGGTTCAAAAAATGTCTGTGTGTACTTACTAAAAAATGACACCGATTGGTCAATTTCCGCTTCTAAATTTTGATATAAAACAGCAAATCCTAATCCCAAACCGTAATCGGTAGTTCCTGTTAAAATTCCATTTACATAATTTGTTACGTCTACATTAATATCCTCATTACCGTTGTCAAAATGAATGGTCTTTAAAATTGTTGGTGAGTCATTGTATATACCTTCAACTGTCCACTTATTTAAAGTGGTTCTATTGAACCAGTTACATGGTCTTTCGTCAAATGTAATATTTCCTGTTGTAAAATCATATCCCCCGTCTTCATAATCAAAACCTAAACCTTCGTCCCAAAATTCGGGAACTTTAAATAGAATTAAGTCAAATGAATTAGTTCTTTGTCTACCAGTACCTCTTTTTGCCCCTAAAAATGTTTCGTCCCCGAATATAGTATTTGTTAAATGAAGTTTGTGAGTGGTTCCTGTGGTAATAACATAATTACCATTATCTATTTCCGATTTTAAATCATCAAAGTCAATTTTAAAGATAAATTTAGAAAAACTACTACCATAAAAAATCTCAGTTGTTGGATTTTTTGATGTATTAACCTGTGAATTTTTAATTATCGTATTATTTTTTTCAAAATATGAACGGAAATATGACATCTTTTTTATTTATAAATATCAAATTAATTGATTCTGATTGACCCGTTTAGTAAATCATTTCTCATTGTTTCAATTAATTTCACCAACTCACTATAACTTTTAAATTGTTCGTTTTTCACAAAAGGTCCAAGTATATTGTGTTCATGTTCAAATAATACATCTATGACCTTTTCTAAAAGAAGTATTAGGTTTTCGCCTCTTACAACAGAATAGGTATTTGGGTCGATTTTCTCTATATAATCATTTTGTGTTAATTCGTATTTATCCAATTTTTGAAAGGGAACAAGTTTTTCGGTTTTGTTTGTATCTGTAGATAAAAAATAAATTTTATCTGATTTTAAAGATGAAAATGATTGTTCGTCACTTATTTTGTCAAATTCGAATTTTTCTATCTTTGTTTTTTTAGAAGTTACTTTTGGTAAAACATTACCCAATGAAAAAATTAAACCGCATTTAGGACCGATTCCATACATTGAAATTGATGAGAATATGTTTTTTTTAACAGTATTATCATCATTATTTATCATCAAACTTTGTTTGGGTCTAAAATAAAATGGATGTAAATCTTCTTTTTTATATAATGAATTTATTTTAGTTAAATCTGTCTCATGTAACGTATATAAAAAATCTCTAATTTCACTTACAAGAAATATAAAATCATCAGTTTGCCACTGACTTTCAGAAATGGAAGATGGTAAAAGTATTTTATGTGTTGGTGACGAGTTATTCTGTTCTATATTTACTAAAGTTAACAGTTCACTAGGTATTATTGTATTTTCATTAATATTATTTGTTTTTAGTAAATCACCAAATGGTTTTTTTATTTTATAAACATAAAAATCAATAGCATATGGTGAAGATAAATCTGTATTACCAGTGTTATTCACAATATCATATTCAATCAAATATTTTAAATCCTTTACTTCAACCTGTATGGTTTTATCCTCGGTTACTTTTTTAATTAATTTATGTGGAAATTTTTTTAATGTTAATACAGAACTTTTGGGTGACATTATAGGAAAAGAAAAAATGTCATGTCTATCTTTAGGTTTTGCCTTTTCTTTTGAAAGTAATTTACCACCTCTTAGTTGTAAACCATTCTCAGAAAAAATTAAATCAGACCCATATTTTCCATAAACCCCATAATCAGTTTTTTCTGCCACCGAACCGATTGACACCTTTTTTTTAAAAATTCCATTTAAATCAAATAATCCAGGTTTATTTTTTATACTAGTACCATAGGTTGTATTTGATATTTGACTTGAAAAACTTTGATCATTAAAATTGTGAATTGTTGTAAACGGACCCGCAATATACTCAACGTTAACGTTTTCCTTATCTGTATTATAATTTATTATTTTTATCGCTTGGTCAACTTCGGGAATTAAATTGATGTTTGTTGGTAAAAATGGATTCGCAACAAAGATGTCATTATCAGAAAACGGTTCATAAGTGTCGGCCTTTTCTTTTTCCGAAACATAATCGGAATACCTAACACATCGTATTCTACCTAAACCTAATGGGTCATTATTATTAATACAAATACCAATATCAATTATTTTCATTACTTTCTTGTTCTTTTACCAATTTCTTTATTAATGTCATCATACATTGATTCAACTAACTCTAAATGTCTTGTTAAATCAATAATTAATGATTTTGTTTTTTCAAATTCAATAGAAAGAGTTTCAATAGCATAAAATAAATCCTTATTGGATTTATTTTCTACTTCATTTGATATTTCTATTATTTTATTTAAATCAATCATTTTATAACATTTTACCAACACTATTTAAAATCCCTGGAGGTATAATTATGGGTCCAACAGGTGTTGGAATAGTCATCTCTTTATTCGTTACTTTTATAAACGAGTTTGTATCCAATTCTTCTGTGTTTCCATCAACTATTGATTTTATAATAGATGGTAAGTTATTATCTTCACCAAATATAGGTCCTAAGGATATTCCTGCGTTTTCTATTCTTTCCATTATATTTAAATGAGCCCTGTCTTGACTATAACCAGGTAATTTATCTGATAATCCAAGTAATATACCGGGTATATTAATTGGTGAACCTAAAGATAATGCATTTTGTATAGTCGTTAAGATTGCATTGAAAATTGTGAAACAATCCTCAATACCCTCTTCTAATATTTTTGTAAGTAATGCAATTAATGCGGTAATAATTACAACATACCTTTTATATTTATTTTTTAATATTTTTTTTACGATTTTCATAACAAACGCAATCAAATCAACTTTAATTAATTTCCAAAACTCTCTAATGAATAACCAAAATAATTTTTTAACAATATCCCAAAATAATTTACTCAATTCTTTCATTGTATTTAAAACATCAAGAACTTGATTTAAACCTGATTTGAATATTTTATATAAAATTACAATCGGTAATAATATTTTTGGTGATAATACCGACATTAATAATGCTTTAGGTAAGTTAAGAATGAATAAGTCTAATAGGTTTACACTGAATTGTAATTGTGGTATTGAACTATCTGATTGTGAAAATGCGTCTGTTGCTGCTCTATTAATTGTTGAATCTACTAAATCGTTTAAGTTCTTTTTATATCCTAAATAAACAAAGTCTTCCATCATTGTTTTATTAACTGGCACTTCAAAATTATCACAATCTTTAAATTTCAATACCTTTCTCAATCTTGCGTCTTCATCATCTATATCAATTCCCTCAACATCATCGAAGTTAAAATATAGTTCAATGTTTTGATCATTTTCATCAAATAAATCAACGGCATTTTGATTTGATAATTCATTTCTTTTTGTTGGTGTACCACATATAGCCATCAATTTATTTAATAGTCTATTCACATTATTCAAACCCTTATCAAATAATGGATGTGATTCTCCACTTTGAATCGTCATTAGCATAGATGTTTTAACAATGTGTTGAATATCGGGTAATTCTATTGAAGAATAATAATTATTTAGAAAAGATTCTGCATCATCAAAGTTTACTGTTAATCCCGATACATTCCAATATTGGTTTTGCGAGTTCCAAAACATTTCTAAAATAGATTCACCGGACGCGGTTCTCATATCAAAACCTGACGAATCATTAAATGATTCATATAAGTTTCTATTTACTTGTATTTTTGTTCCGGTTGTACCTGTTTCGGGTTCATAAATTATTTTTCCTGTCGCGGAGCTTGGGTCTACTGTTAGTACATTTAAAAAATCGAACTCTTTTGGTTCAATATTTAGAGAATCAACAGTTATTGTTTTATTGGTTCCACAAATTCCATTACCAGCAAAAAAATGATTTTTTACTGTGTCTAAAATAATTTCTTTTGATTGTGTTAATGTTTTATCGGCAGCCGTCTGTGCGTGAAATTTTAATCTATCTTTTGAAAATAATTTTTCAGGGATAGGTTTTCTGTTTTTATCTAAAGAACTATTTCCTGACAAAATAGAATCCGCAATTTCCATAATATCTGAAAAGATATTATTCTTATTGTCTACTTTATTTTTTCTTTTTTCTAAAAAATCATCTAATTTTTTTCCGAATAACTGATCAGTGGTTGGTAAGTCTTTAAGGTACTTATCATATAAATTATCAACAGATGTTTTTGGGTCATCATTAATCTTTTTGATGGCCTCAATTCTAGATTTTAATTTATTCTTTGTATCCTTAATCTTACTCATTATAATTTGTACTTTTCTTCAGTATCTGTAGAGTCATCACTTAACATTTTATCCAATAGAGCCCTATCTTCGTCACTTAAATCTAGTTTACCAAGTGGCATTTTACCTCCACCACCTGATGTTTGTTTTAGAAGAACACTTTGTAGTTTTACAAGTGATATTTTCTTTTCAGTACAATCATTTAGGATTTTTTGTTGTTCCTTAATAACCGGACCGATAACACTCATGTCTTCAGCGTCTTTCATAAAAGACATCATTTTTCTCATTATTTGAGACGCCGTATTCCTATTTTCAACTACATCATTGTAAATTTCTTGCATCAACGCTAATGCAGAATCTACGTCTAATGAGATTATATTTTTTCTATCTCTACCCATAATAATAAATAGAATTAATCTAAAAATCCGCCAATAATACCGTCGTATAGTTTCCTATACTTTTTAATTGAAATTCTAATTTCTTTTGTATTCAGGGATGTCATTTCTCTTAGTGACATTAATATTAAGTTTTTATTGAATTTGTTACCATCACCAATTTGAAATATTTTATCAAAATTTCCAAAAATCTCTAAAAGTGCATATCCTAATTTTTGTTCGTTTTCAGTCAAATCTTCATTCTCAATAAACTCCTCTAAATCAATTGTAAGTTTTACAATTACATCTCTATAATCTATCGCATATTCATCCATAGTATAAGATAACTCCACGTTATCTTCTATTGATGAGGATATATCTTCGTAGGAAATCTGTCTGTTTTGCTCTTTGGTATCCTTTTGAATTGCACCCATTAAATAATTCTTACAAATTGTACCAAAGTAAGAATAAGCTTTATGGTTTTTTGTGTGGTCAAACTTATTGATTTTGGTCAACAAGAAGGACATTGTATCATCATGAATTTCTTTAAAATCCATGTCTTTTCTGTAAAGTTTATAACGTCGAATAATTGATTCGACCATTATAATTAGGGGTTCACGTAAATATTCATTGAATATCTTATTTCGTTCCGCTTCATCACTACTCTCTAAGTAATTGACTACCGCCTTCTCTTGATCCTCCCCAAAATATATTTTTTGGGTTCGTTTTCTTGGCATTTAAGATTCCACATATTTTATATCTCGTTTATTTTTAAAGAAAAACTCTTTCTTTGCGGAATCCAACCAAAATTTAACTTCGCCTTCTGATAGTTTTGTTTCTTCGTTGTTTTTATAACTCCAAAACAAAGACTCTTCTCTGAAGTTAACATGTTGATATCCAATTTTTGGTACTGTCATTATTTTTACACCATTATGTGTTAATCTTAATAACAATTCATAACTAAATGTAAGTTTTATGTTTTCCTTAAACATTCCATTTTCTTTGGTGACATTTGTTCTAAACAACCCACCGCTTGTTTGGTAATTTTGATAATCAAGTAATACTTCATTATCGATAAAACCTTGTTTTTCTGTAAACCCATAAGCCCAAGCTGATTCATTTGTAAAACTAATAAATGTACCTTCTACATTTACATCTTTAACCACAGGTAAAAACACATCTACATCAGGATTTTCTGTGATATATGTATTCATCGATTTTAACCAAACTTTTCTAAACTCATCATCAACCTCCAAAATAGAGAACCATTCGGTTTCACATTTAGAAATACCTAAATTAATTTGATTACAAAAACCAATATCACCTGAATTTACTTGATAAACAATTTCTAATTTTTGAGATAAATTAGACAAACTATTTTTAACATTTGGTGGGCAAATAATCATTAAAATAACGTCATTGTGAAAATCTTCTAAAGAATTTACTGCGTTATTTAACATTACAGAATACTCATCGTCAATTTTATGTAATGGTAATAATATTGTTATTTTTTTCATACTGTTTCTTCTACTTTTAATTTTTCTAATGCGTTATTAATAGATTCAATTCTTTTATTTCTAAATGAATTGAATACTGATAAAATATTATTTTCGGTTAAAGACTTAGAATAAGGTAAGAGAGTTTCACTCATTTTTTCTGTGATTTCATTTGTTAATTCAACACCCTCTAACCATGCTAATGTATATGTTCCAAGTAATTCTACAATCTTTGATGTATCATATGTCCATATACCATTTTCTGATAACCAATCAGGTTCCATAGACGGTATTTTACCAATAACAGGTACACCACATTTCATCGATTCTAATGGAAAAGTACCAAAAGTTGATTCATCATCAATCCATACCGATACAAAACATTCTTTTAATGCTGTTGAGAATTCTTCATAACCCATTTGAACCATATCTCTAAAAGTAACCCATCTTAACTGTGGATATCTTAAGTAAAATTCTGATATGATTCTTCTATGTACAACTCTGTCTCTACAACTGATTGCAATAAATGGTTTTTGAGTTTTATCAGACGGACAAAAGTTATCCTCAATGATTGGTGGAATAATATGAATAAGAGATTCGGGAAAAATTTCTGAAATATATTTTTTTGATGATTCAGTTGTTGTGATTACTCTATCGAAACCATAATCTCTCCATCTACTTCCCACAGGAAGTGTTTCAAAAATATAATCTTTTTGTTGTACCAACATTACTTTAGTACATTTAATATTTGATACTTGTTGTAAAATATTTGAATAGTATTCAGGTACTACAAGTACATCATCGATTTTAATTTCTATTTTATCCTCTTTGATTGATACCACCTCTAAATCTTTATACTTGTCTCCAAGCCAATGAGACACACCTCCGTATGTCGAGTCCTCAACTAAAATTTTAGAATTAGTACCGTTTTCTTTTAAAACAAACGCCAAATCATAAATGTATTTAACGGATGCTCTCGGATTGTTTTTAGTGTCATATGTTAAAAAATATACTGTGTTAGTACTATTTTCTAACCTACCTAATGCTTCTTTTAACTTTTCTATGTTTTCGATATTTTTACTCATCTTCTTCTATTAAAATATTGTTTTTTATTAATGTATTAAACGCGAGTCTAAATGAAAGTGTGGTACCTTTTTGACTAAATGGTCCCATTTCTTCGTCCGATTCATCAATTTCATTTAGTACTCTTTCAACACACATCTTTAGAATTTCATACATGAAAATATTAATCTCTGTCGATTCATTTCCATCTTCATCTTTTATTGTGTTTCCTGTTCTACATCTTGTGGTAATTGCTTCGATGTCGATGTAGTAGAGTTTTCCAAAAATTTCAACCATGTTTCTTTTATTTCTGTTAATTTACCTATTTCTTTTTTATGTGTAAAGTGTTGATTATATGTTGTGTTGAATTTTATTGTGTCTTTATTTTCAGGACATAAATTGATGATTTCTTTAGAGTCAGTAATCCATACGTCACATTTATTCCATTCTTCAGAAATATCTTTAGACTTAATAAATTTTACATTATTACCTAAGAAACCATTTTTTGAAAGAAAGAATAATGTTGCGGGTTTTGATTTACCCAATTCATTCAAACCAACTACTGTAAAATTATGCTCGGGATTTTCGTAAATTATTTTATTTAAATCCGTAAAAGTTGTTTGATAACTAATACCCGCATGACCAAAAATCTCTATTGGGTATTCAATGTATAAAAAATATTCTAATTCTTCTAACGATTGAAATTGATAAGATGATAATAAATCATCGTTATGTATCGGTTCAATAATTTTATATTCAAAATTATTTTCAGATTCAAATTCAGTATCTAAATAAGCATCCCTATAGTGATAATCAAATTTTTGTATGGTGTTTCTTAATACACCATCAATACTCAAATAAATTTCCATGTTAAAAATATAATATGATAACTTTTATAAGTAAAGTTTAATCATATTTTTCTAAGATTTTCCCGATGATGGGATTTCTTACAATATCCTGACTACCAAATTCAAAAACACCAACACCTCTTACATCAGATAATCTTCTTTTTGCGTCATATAATCCTGATTTGGTTTTGTCTTTAAATTTATCTGATTGTTCCAAATCACCTGAAAGAAAAAATTTGGAATTGAATCCAATGCGAGTAAGTAATAATTTAATTTGGGCGGGAGTGGCGTTTTGTGCTTCTTCAAATACAAGTATGGTATTATCTACATTCCATCCTCTCATGTATGCCAATGCTGCAATCTCAATAAATCCCTCATCTTTTAATCTTTCTCTTGATTCTTTACCAATAATTTTATTAAGTAGGTAATAAGAGGGATAAATGTATGGATCTAATTTTTCTTCTAATCCACCAGGTAATGAACCAAGTTTTTCCTCTGCTTCCACCGCAGGTCTCACAATAATGATTTTTTCATATTTGTTACTATCGTCCCAAAGTAGGTCTACAGCTTTTTTCATTGCAATGTAAGACTTACCAACACCCGCAGGTCCAAAACACAAAGTTATTTCATTTTCACCTAAAATCTTCCAATATTCTTCTTGTGATTTTGTTAGAAACTTTTCTTTGGGTTTTCTTATTATTTCTCTGATTCTTCTTTTGTTGGGTGTAATACCCTCAATAATTGTGGTAACATCACTACTCTGTGTAGGTTTACCATTTTTAGAAATCTTTCCTCTCAAGGTTATAAGTTTTATATATTATAATTATCTCGATAAATGTTATTTACCCGTCGAACCAAAACCTCCAGAACCTCTGTCAGTCTCACTTAATTTATCTGACTCGATAAAATCTATTTGGGGGTAAGCCAATAACATAATTTGACCACCTCTATCCCCAATCATGTATTTTTTATTTCCACTTTGTGTCTTTTTAAACGTGGCTTGTAATTCACCTCTATAACCACTATCAATAACACCCACACAATTGGTTAAATTCAAATCATATTTTCTTATAGATGATCTTGGAAAAATTAATCCCACAAATCCTTTAGGAATTTCTACCGATATTCCGAATCCATATGTAATATCAAATTCAGATTCAGATATAATAGATGTAATTGTTAAATCCATACCCGCATCCCCATCTTTTGAATATGTTGGGGAGACCGCGTCAGGTGATATTTTTTTAAATTTAACAACCATTCCTTTTTGAGAGAACATTTCACTTTTAATATCCTCATCCAATTTTCCCAAAAGGTTATTTAAATCACCGATAAAATCCATATCGGTATCATCATCTAAAATATCTTTCTCAAGTTTTTTTAATTCGTCAATGTATTTTTTTATTTCTTCATTATTCATTTGATTTGATTTTTTTATCAATAATCCATTTATCTAATTTTTTTAATCTGTCTCTTAAATCGTTATCGATTGGTCTAAGACAACATTCAACAAAAACATCTGTGATTCTTTGTAGTTCCTCTACAGTCACAGTTACTCCTGACTGACTAATATATTCTAACGCGAGTTTACTTTGAGATTGTCTCAAAATTTGGATGTCTCTGCTAAAAAATTCCATTTTATTTAGATTTATAATACTCAGGAGTATTTTTTGAATCAATAATACATTCAATTTGCATTTTTACGATGGAGATACTTTCACTACCTCTAGTGTCTCCTGATCTGTACTTTGATGCAACAATTGTTGCTTCCTCAACTGTCTCTGCTTCAACAATGTATTTCAATTTTTGAAGTCTTGGATTTCCATTTCTGTCCATTTGTTCGGTTTCATAACCGATTGTTACTAAGTAATGCATAGTTTTTAAATTTTAATTGTTAATAATTGATTTAAAGAATTGTTTTCTGTCTTGTGTTACATTTTTTAATGAGTATTTGTCTTTTACTGTTTCATATAATTTATTACCCAAATCTTCAATCATGTTCGGATTTTCAACTAAACGTTTCATATGTTTCGCCCATTCTTTATGATTTTTAGATGGGGGGACAATAAGGGCGTTTCCTTTATTATTAAAAACACCTTGATCAAGTGCTGACACTAAGTCCAAAGTGTATGGATTAACTCCGCTTGCAATCACCGCTTTCTTATGAAAACCAGATTCAATAATCTTAAGTTGAGATTTGTTTTCATTAAACTCATTTTCGATTAAAGGTGCAAGTGATACATCGAACAAATTATAATTTAAACCATACTTCGTAATATCTCTAGTCCATCTTCTTCTATATGGTTTATCTATGTCATTAAAAGGTGTTTCTAAAAATGTTAAAAGATATTTTCGATATTCTTCATCTATAACTTTGTATTTGTCAGTAAAAATATTTTCGTATTTAAACCATACGGTTTCATGTGGGAGGATATTTCTTCTACGAACTTGATTAGTTGCTTTATCAACCTCACTCACGGAACCTCTTGTATCAAAACCACATAAAACAAATTGAACCTTTTCTTTGAATAAATTATATGTTGATGATATACCACTTTCCAATAATTCTAAGTCATATAAATGTGATGAACCTCCCAACCAACCAAATCTAATTTTTTCAGACTTCTCAACTTTTGGTTGAAATTGTTGTTCATTTTCATCAATTGCATTTGGGAATACAAAAACATATTTTACACCAAGTTTCTTTTTTATTGTGTTGGCAAATATTGATGTGGTGGTTGATACGTAATCGGCAAGTTTTAAAAACTCCACCTTTTTTTGTGGTATGTTATTTTTTTTTATTTGATAATACATTGGGTGTTTTTGATCAACATTCCATAAATCATCAATGTCAACCACAACTTTTATTCCTTTAGATTTTAACCAATTAACTCGTTTAACATTTGCCTCATGACTTGTTTTATGGATAAAACTGTGAAAAACAACTATGTGGTAATCCTCAAAAAATTTATCTTCATCAGGAACATCAAAAGATATGTCAATATGAAATTCATTATCGTGATTTTCCCCCAAATATTTGTATGGGTCTAATATTCTATATTTACCAACTCCATGTGTATCGGAGGGTAT
>Ga0194115_10006152_pt1 | contig 12251 bp, 6 predicted proteins | sample TA2MahsurfametaG_3_FD_148656 | JGI IMG/M metagenome (GOLD analysis project Ga0194115, IMG submission 148656) | Freshwater microbial communities from Lake Tanganyika, Tanzania - TA2015002 Mahale S4 surface | ecosystem: Environmental > Aquatic > Freshwater > Lake | place: Tanzania: Lake Tanganyika... | reverse complement strand
AAAGGTTCCAAGAAGAACCTTGAGCTTGGTCAGCGGTCGTATGGCTTGGCTTTTTCATGGTAAGGCCTTAGCGATGAGTCGATAAGGAAAATTGGTTGCGTATTCCAACCCTGAGTTTGGCACTGCGAGCCCTGGGGTTTTCGGAATTTTCCGAGGCATCTGCCTGCTTCCATCGGCCCTTGACCGGATCCAAGGGCCTTAAGGCATTCCCATACAAATCATGGTAGTCCTTACCCTCAAAATTTCCGTGATTGATGAAATTCTTAACCAGACGATCCTCCAAGGAATGGTAACTCAAGACGACGAGCCGGCCGCCAGCGATGAGCATTGAACCGGATTGTTCCAACATTTCCTGAAGGCATTCCATTTCCCTGTTCAAGTGAATCCGAATGGCCTGAAAGACCCTGGCCAAATAGCGTGAAGGCTTTTCTTGACCCGATGAGCGCAGGGCAATTTCTTTAAGCTGTCCTGCCGTTTCCAGAGCACGCTCGGAACGAGCCACCGCCAAATCCCTGGCTAACCTCCTGGATTGACGAATTTCCCCGTAGCGGTAGAATACCGTAGCCATTTCCTCCTCGCTCGTCTCTGCCAGCCATTCACGTGCGCCAAAGCCTGTTCGACGATCCATGCGCATGTCTAACGGAGCCTCATCAAAACGAAAGGCAAATCCCCGATCCGCCTCGTCCAAGTGATGCGAGGAAACGCCCAAATCAGCCAAAATCCCATGGACGCCCTGCACCCCCTTCCATTGCAGAAAACGCTGCATTTGAGCAAAATTCGCGTCGATTAACTCGAACCTGGGGTCAGCACACAATGCCGGGGTTCCATCATCCAAGGGCTTGTTTGCTCTCTGCAAGGCGTCTTCGTCCTGATCGATGCCAAACAGGCGCCCCTTAGGGCCCAATCGTCCCAATATGGCACGCGAATGCCCTCCACCGCCCAAGGTGCAATCCACATAAATGCCGTCACCCTTGATTTGCAGAGCCTCTAAACAGGCTTCCAACAGAACAGGCTGATGATAAAAGGCCTTAGACATTCCATTGACCTCCCATCACCCGCTCGGCCAAGGCCGAAAAGTCTTGTGGTTCTTGGTCAAGCATCTTGTGATAAGCCTGTTCAGACCACAGCTCTATGCGATTGAGATGCCCAAAGAGCACCAAATCCTTGTCAATCCCTGCATACTGCAGCAAGGATTTGGGTAACAGCAGCCTGTTCGCGGAATCAGGCTCCAAGGCCGTGGCCCCCCGCAGAAAATACCGCAAAAACTCCCGGTTTTCGCGCACATAGGGGTTCAATTGACCCAAATCATGGACCATGCTATCCCATTCCAAAGAGGGATAAAGCACCAAACAAGACTCAAAACCACGATTAATCACCCATTTGCCTGCAGCCTCCGCACTCAATTGCCTCAAGAGCCCGGCAGGCAGGCTGATCCTGGACTTAGCGTCCAATTTTAAGGAAAATTCGCCGATGAACTGTGTCACTTCTCTGTGGGGGCTTTCTGAGGTACGAATTAACCACTTTTTCCCACTATATACCACTTTTTCCCACAAAACTTATCCACATCATGAAAAATTCCATTTTTAGAACATTCCAAGACGCAATTGCCAATTCAATTGGCTACAAGGCAACATCCTTTTAGATTTGCATACAATTCCAAAAGCTCCTACAGCCTAGCTCCTCCCAACTTATCCAATACCCTAATCAAATGCCCGTTTCACAATCCAATTTGGCACCACCCATACGAGGCAGTATTGAGGTTATCACCGGGTCCATGTTTTCAGGCAAAACCGAAGAACTCATTCGAAGGCTACGTCGCGCAGAATTGGCGGGACTAGGGGCACTCATCTTCAAACCGTCCTACGATAGCCGCTACCACACTGGTCGCATAGTTTCTCATGATCAAAACAGCATTCCCTGTGAAAGCGTCAACGCTTCAACGGAAATACCCCAAATAATTCAAGAAAAAGGGGGTCAGATTCAAGTGATTGGAATAGACGAGGCCCAGTTCTTTGACTCAGAAATTATAGACGTTGTCCGAAATCTCAGCTTCCAAAATTATCGAATAATTATCGCCGGCCTAGACATGGATTTTCTAGGCAATCCCTTCGGGCCCATGCCTTCTTTGATGGCTGTTGCTGAGGATGTTACCAAAGCCCGAGCTATATGTTCGGATTGCGGAAATGAGGCAACCTTTTCGTTTCGCCATCATGGCGATTCGGCAACGTTAATGCTTGGTGCTCAGGAACAATACCGACCTTTATGCCGATCTTGCTTTAAAAAGGTTCAACATAAATCATGAAATCTACAGGACCATTTAATCCCTGAACCATTGACCCCATGAATTATTATGCGCATCCTACTTCGGTCATAGACGAACCTTGTGAAATTGGTGAAGGCACCAAAATCTGGCATTTCTCTCATATCATGAATGGATGTCGCATAGGGTCCAGTTGTAACATTGGACAAAATGTCGTTATATCCCCGGAGGTTATTCTTGGGAATAATGTTAAGATTCAAAATAATGTAAGTTTGTACACCGGGGTCACTTGCGATGATGATGTTTTCCTTGGCCCTTCCTGTGTTTTTACCAATGTGACCAACCCTCGTTCGGCGGTAAATCGTCGCGGTCAATACGCCCAAACGCGGGTTGGCCAAGGGGCCAGCATTGGCGCCAATGCGACCATTGTATGCGGGCATGATATCGGTCGCTTTGCCTTTATTGGAGCGGGTGCCGTGGTAACCAAGCATGTACCGGATTATGCTCTAGTGGTCGGTAACCCCGCCCGACATATTGGCTGGATGAGCGAATACGGTCACCGCCTAGAATTTGACGCACAAGGCCATGCCATATGCCCAGAGAGTAAGCAGGTTTACTTCAAAGACCCCAACACCGGCATGGTACGCCGAAAATAAATAATTGCCTGCTTTGGTGAAAGCGAGTTAAGGCAGACTTCTGAGAATTTGAAAGCCGTAATACTTTAATCAAGGACTCGACAGTCTACCTCAGAATGCTAAACTTGATAAGCTGAACTGTTGACCATTGATTGCCTTTTAAGAAAACCTGATACATTCCGGCCGGCAATCCCGACGTATTCACTTGAATGCGATTTTCTACGTCAGTTGAATTAAAACTCAACGAAGTCACCCTCCTTCCGGATAAATCAAATACTTGAAGCTCCAAGGAAGAACCCTCCTCTATTCCTTCGAGGTAGATAATATCCGAAGCCGGGACGGGATAAACTCTCAAAAGTTTGCTTTGGCCCACCTGCTCACCAATACCCACATTGCTCAAATTCAACCGATTAGAGGTATCTGAATAACAAATTCTAGAGCCAACCGATGTATCTCTCAGCGCATAATATTGACCGTTCTGTGTAATTGGAATAAACCCTGTACTACCAGCCCCAATTTGAACTCCATTTCTGAACCAAGTCACTCTATTCCCTGGGTTAGCAAACAAGGTATCTACCGTACCTGAAACAGAAATTGAAGGCGCTTGGGGCTTATTAATTACCACAAGGTTTAACGTGATCAAAGAATCGCATCCGTTCCAAGAAGGCAAGGTCCTATTGTAGGTTCCAGAACTCGTTAGAGCCAAAGTGCCGAATAAATACGTATTGCCTTGACAAATCGTGTCACTCAATGTTGAAGAGCTATTAGGATTGACCGTCACCGTCCGCGTTGCTGTAGCATTCGAGCAGCCACCTGTTCCGGTAACGGTGTAGGTAATGGTGGCGGTGCCTGCGGCAATACCGGTCACAAGACCCGTAGTGGCATTCACCGTGGCCACGCCCGTTGCACTGCTGGACCAACTACCCCCGCTCACCGTGGATGCAAAGGCCGTGGTCCCCGCAACACAAATGCTTTGATTTCCACTCAAGGACCCTGCCGTTGGCGGCGCAGTTACCGTCACCGTCCGCGTTGCTGTAGCATTCGAGCAGCCACCTGTTCCGGTAACGGTGTAGGTAATGGTGGCGGTGCCTGCGGCAATACCGGTCACAAGACCCGTAGTGGCATTCACCGTGGCCACGCCCGTTGCACTGCTGGACCAGCTACCGCCGCTTACTGTCGAGGTAAACGTGGTGGTGCCGGCAATACAGATGTTTTGTGTTCCGCTGAGGGTTCCCGCAGAGGCAGGGGCCGTGACAGTCAATGTTCTCGTGGCGGTGGCATTAGCGCAGCCTCCTGTTCCGGTAACGGTGTAGGTAATGGTGGCGGTGCCTGCGGCAACTCCTGTGACAACCCCCGTAGAGGCATTCACCGTGGCGACACCTACGGCACTGCTGGACCAGCTACCGCCGCTTACCGTAGAAGCGAACGTGGTGGTGCCGGCGATACAGATGCTCTGCGTTCCGCTGAGGGTACCCGCAGAGGTGGGCGCTGCAACGGTTATCGTACCTGTTGCCGTGCTCGTTCCCCCGGTACATCCCGTCAAGGTCACGGTGTAATTGAAGGTCCCCGCTGCCGTTGGTGTACCGCTAATCGTCACCGCGTTGGAAGCCCAAACTCCTGTAACACCGGCAGGCAGGCCTATCACTGTGGCTCCTGTTGCAGCAGTTGTGGCATACGTAATATTGGTAATGGCGGAGCCTTGGCATACAGATTGGTTTGCCGTTCCTGTCCCAGAACTTAGGGTAATACCGCAATTAGCCGGCGCCGCTGATCCGCACGTTATGCTACCGTCCACAAAACTGCAATTTGGAATTACATCCGCCAATTCATCCGCATATTCACAGTTCCCTATATTCACTAAGTCCCATTTTATTACACTATTTCCTGTAGATTCAACTACAAAACGAAGATTGAACATTACCCCATTGAATGAGACTGGGACCAAGTTGAACCACGCTGCCCTAAATTGACGGCGGCTACTTGACGTGTACGGCGGATTTGGATTCGCATTATTAAAAAACCCGCAGTTACTCAAAAACCCTGTCGCAATATTGGCATTCAAACTCGTGACCGAGTTAATGCAACGAAGCTTGGTGGTATCGTAATCAATCGCCATCGAAATAGCTGCCGTACTGATACCAGAAGCCATGTTCACGGTTATAGGCAAAACAATGGTATCCCCAACGGCGCAAGTGGAAGAGTTGAACGAGCCAATGGTCGTCTGGATGTTGAAGTTTCCGCCTCCTCCACCTGGATTAACGGTTATACTGCCCGTCGCGGTGTTGTTCCCACCCGTACAGCCACCGGTCATCGTTACCGTGTAGTTAAAGGTTCCGGTAGCGGTGGGTGTTCCGCTAATGGTTACGACATTAGAAGCCCAACTCCCGGTGACTCCTGCAGGAAGACCGCTAATCGTTGCACCGGTCGCTCCTGTTGTGCTGTAAGTAATATTGGTGATGGCCGTGTTAACCGTTACCGTTTGAGCATTAGTTCCTGACGCAGAACTCAGGGTAATCGTATTGTTTGAATTAACGGTCACAGTTCTGGTGGCGGTGGCATCGGCGCAACCACCTGTTCCGGTAACTGTGTAGGTAATGGTGGCGGTTCCTGCGGCAACACCGGTAACAACCCCCGTAGAGGCATTCACGGTGGCGACACCCGTTGCACTACTTGACCAGCTACCCCCGCTTACCGTAGAGGCAAACGTGGTGGTGCCGTTTACGCAAATGCTCTGCGTTCCGCTGAGGGTTCCCGCTGAGGTAGGAGCCGAAACAGTTATCGTACCTGTTGCCGTGCTCGTTCCGCCAGTACATCCCGTCAAGGTCACTGTGTAATTGAAAGTCCCCGTTGCCGTTGGTGTACCGCTAATCGTAACCGCGTTGGCAGCCCAAACCCCCGAAACCCCTGCCGGCAATCCTGTCACCGTTGCACCGGTCGCAGACACCGTGTTATAAGTAATAGCGGTGATGGCCGTTCCTTGGCATAGCGATTGGCTGGTCGTTCCCGCTGCTGAACTTAGTGTAATTCCACAATTGGCTGGCGTGGAGCCTCCACAGGTAATCGAACCATCTACAAACGAACAATTCGGAATAACATCCGCTAACTCATCCGCATATTCACAGTTGCCCGGGGTTGCGACATCCCACTTGACCGAACTATTCCCGGTGGCAACCACCACAAAGCGCAGATCAAACATCAAACCGTTGAAGGCAACCGGGACTAAATTGAACCATGCCGCCCTGAATTGACGACGGCTGCTCGCCGTGTAGGGTGGATTGGGATTTTGGCTGGTGAAAAACCCACAATTGCTCAAAAATCCCGCGGCAATATTCGTGTTCAAATTGGTAACACTGCTTATGCAACGAAGCTTGGTGGTATCGTAATCAATCGCCATCGAAATTGCTGAAGTGCTGATACCTGTCGCCATATTAATTGTAATAGGCAGAATAAGGGTATCACCAACGGCGCAAAAGGAAGAATTGAACGAGCCAATGGTGGTGGTGATGTTGGTCTGGGCCTGGATATCATTCCAACCTATTAGGTTGAAAACAAAGAATACCAAACAAAAATTAAGTGTTTTCTTCATACGATGTAAATGAAAAAAGAATGCATATCCGAAAACATGCATTCTTTAGGTTTTTGTGGGGAAGTGGACTTACTCTCTAACAAAGCGTAAAACGACGTAGCGATCATCCCGTTGGATTAAGACAAAATAAATCCCGGGCACAATGTTCTCCAAATTAAGTTCATGACGGAATTCGCCAACGACTCCTTCGAGATGGGTGTTTAAAACCTCTTGACCTGCAGTGTTGGTCACGGTGATCATGGTTTTTGTTGCCTTGTTATCAAATGAACCGATCAAGAAAACTCGGCCTTGATTAGGGTTAGGATAGAGCTGGACATTGAGGGAGTTAACCGAGTTCTCCAAAACTCCTACACCGGTTACGATAATCGCGTTGGATGAATCCGATCTACATCCGTTACTATCCTGCATAGCCCTGTAAATCCCATTTCCAGTAATCCTGATAACACCATCAGCGCCTCCAGTCAAAGCAACACCGTTTCTAAACCAAGTTATGTTATTTTGATTACGAATGTTAGCATAAAGAGAGTCCGATGCAGGAGAAACGGTAGGGCGCGTAATCTGAGGCGGACGTGGCTTAGGATTGACCGTCACGACAATACCCGTCGTGGTACTATCTAAACAATTACCGGCATTGATAACAACGACTCTATAGGTGCCCCCTTGCAGTGCTCCAATGGAATCAGTATTGGGCGCTAATGCGGAAAGGCGTACAGCATCCCGATACCAGCGATAGGTGAATCCATTGCCACGAGTTGCAACCAGTCCTACACTACCACCTTGACAAAAGGTTGTAGGCCCGGATGCGGTAATCGCGGCGACCGGAGGAATCGAAGTGGTAACGACTACAGAGTTGGAGGTATCAGCACAACCGCCTGGCACGGAGATAAAGAACCTGTATGTTCCGGAGGTACTTGCGGTGTAGGTAGCTGTGGTAGCGCCAGCTATTGGCGTTGAACCATTAAACCAGGCATAGCTTGCACCGGTAATAGAATTTCCATTGAGTACAACAGATCCACCTGTGCAAAATGAAGTTGGGCCAGCAGGTGTGATTATGGCTTCCGTAACCCCCACAGTGGAATTGCCCAAAGTAATTTGGGAATAAGCTATCGTATCACCGTTGCTGTTGGAGAAATCAGAATTATTCGTCCATGTCAACGATGAGGCTCCCAAGGCTCTAAATCGTAAACGGCAGACCGTCGAGAAATTATTAATGGAAATTGGAGCGCCAACATTATAGGAAATAAAGATTCGAGGACTGGGCGAAGTCTGCGCTTGAACGGAAATACCAGGACTATACAAACTATCAAATCCAAGGTATTGAAGGTTAGAAGCGCTGTATTGCAAATAAATACTCATGTTAGCAATATTGACCGCGCCATTTATCCTTACGGGTATCCTGACAGTATCGCCTGCGCAAGCAGTAGTGCCAATTGCATTGAGACTAATCTGCATAGGGGTTACCGTGAGGGTGCAAGTGCTGCTAAGAGTTGCGGTTGGGCAAGATCCCCCCAACATGCGCAAGCGGTATCGTGAATTGTTCAGCGTGGAGGTGGCCGATAATACATTCAAAATCGCTGTCCCAGTTCCCGAATACGTAGCACCATCGGTAAGGTCAGACCATGTATTCCCGGTTCCCTGCCTCTGCCAACGGAAGGTGGTTGCATTCAATGACACAACAGGAATGCTTGCGGACTGAAATTCACCAACAGTTACCGTTGCTGCTGGTTGGGTGGTAACCGAAGGCAAGGGAGTAACTCCAACAGCTCCGTTGGTGTAAGAAAGCGAAGCATTCGGAGTAACGGAACTCGATGCGTCCCAGGTCACCGAACCCGGCAGAGCTGGAAGTACCATACGCACGCTCATCAAAGGACCAGAGGCTAGGGTAAAGGCTGCACCAGTCCATGTAATAGTTAGTAACCCACCCGCTACAGAACCGCTGGCCGTGGATAAACCCGTAGAAATGCCACTTAAGCCGACATAGGTAGCGCCCGTTGGCAAATTCACCTTTAATGACATTGCAGTGACAGCATTAATCCCTGTTCCGGTAAGGAGTATGGCAACTGTATCGCCCTGGCAGCCTGCGACATTGCCCGCTGACAAACCTACAGCATTCGCTCCTGTTACCGATAAGGTGACCGCATTGGAGTTAAGTGGATTACCGCAGCCACCTGTTACGACAACACGGTATTGGGTACCGTTTAAAGCAAGTGTAGCCCCTGTGATGCTAAGGGTAGAAGTGGTTGCTCCACTGTAGGGAGCAGTATTAGTAATTGCGGTCCATGAACCACCAGCAACAAGGGACTGCCATTGGTAAGAAGCGCCCGCAGAGCCTGTCACCGAAATACTGGTATTGGAACCCGCTTGGATATTCAAATTACCGGAAGGTTGAGCGATAATAGAGGCAGGGGTTCCTGCGGTAACAGACCCATTAAGCCAACCCGAAGCCGGAACAGGAATAACATCGGCTAATTCGTCAGCGTATTCACAATTCCCTGCGGTAGCCAAATCCCATTGAACAGCACTATTGCCTCCAGAAAGAACCACGAAGCGCATATTAAACATAAGGCCATTAAAGGCTACAGGAACTAGATTAAACCAAGCAACCCTAAACTGTCTCCTTGACGTAGCAGAATAGGGTGGATTTGGATTTTGATTGGCAAAAAACCCGCAATTACTTAAAAATCCTGTTGCAATATTAGAATTTACACCAGACACAGAACTCAAACAAAGAAGCTTGGTCGTATCGTAATCCACAGACAAGGAAATTGCCGCCACACTGATATTCGTGCCCATTGTCACAGTCACTGGTATGGAAACTGTATCACCAACACAAGCGTTAGGAAACGAGCCTATGGTCGTTTGAAGGGTAGTAACCTGGGCCTTCAAGGCACAAACAGCCCAAAAGAACATGAACAGGAAACTTGAAACAAAATGTAATCTGGATTTACGCATTTTCAGAGATTTAAGTGAATTACAGTTAAAATCAAAATTAAGGACAACCTTTCAATAAAACAACATGTTTCTCATCCTTGATATAATGATAAAAATCTTCTTTGCCTCCATGCTGTTCAAAAATTCTGACTTCTGTGGTTCACCATCCAAAAAAAACGGCCGGGCATAAGCCCGGCCGTTAATTTTTCGCCACGAATGGCGCCGAAATGGCCTAAAGTGACCCTTTCAGGGCATATTCGTTTAGTGACGAACCTGCAACTTGGTATTCTCAACGCGTACCTCACCGTTCAACTCGCTGGTCAAAACCACGGAGTAAACGCCGTTGGCGAGCGTACGAGTATCGATCATCAGCTCCTGCTGTCCAGCATTCCGCTGAGCTGAAGGCTGTGACCAAACAACACGACCCATGGCATCCGTCATTTTGGCAGAAATACGAGCGTTGTTGCTGAGCGTGAAGCGAAGAACGCTGAGATCTTGAGCGGGGTTTGGATAGGCGCTCAAACTCAATGCGCTAGTTTTGGCTACCAAAGAAGGAACGCGCAATACAGCGCCGTCCATTGCCTCGGCCCATAGGGTTGCAATCTCAGACTCGTTGCTGATCGCAAGATTGGCATTCAAAGCACTGTTACGACGGGCACGAATGGTCATAAGGACATCACCTTCTGCCAAACGAGCACCATCCATATGGTACCAAACCGAGCGCAATTGACCATTCACCACATTGTAGAGGAAGTCAGCTCCAGGTAGAGCATTGTCCACACCGACAATCTCCAAGCCAGCAGGCAAGTTGAATACCAACGAAGATGCACCAATTTCCATTGCTTTGGCGGCAGAAACCGGAATCACCAATTCATCACTTTCAGTGGATAACAGCCCACCGTCCAGAAGGGCAACGGGTGCATTGGAACGAACAGGAATGCCGGAATAGGAACCGTTGACATCACCGTAACAAAGACCCAGAATGTTTTGGGTAACAGTGCCTGCGGTGATATTGACTGGCAAGGCCTCAAAGGCCCAGTTGCCCGCGGTGAAGGAAGAAACAGTACCCGCAAAGCGACGAGATACCAAAAGGGCATCCTGTGAATTGACTGCAGTATTGTTGTTTACATCACCTGCTTTGAGACGCAAACCAACCAAAGGAACCGCACCGGAGAAGTGACGGCTGATCACGAGGGCATCCGCTCCAGTCACACCGCCCCATGGCTTGGTGGTCGCACCGGTTACGGTATAGGAACCAGCAGGAACAGCGTTAATTGTATATGCTCCCCCTGTACCGGTTGTCGCCGATGCAATTTGGGCAGTACCTGATAGCAGTCGAACATCGCTGTTGGTCAACCCTGTGCTAGCAGAGTTGTTGTAGCGCAGCAAGCCTGTGAGCGTAGCGGTCGAACCAATCTCGATATTATCGAAGTAGGCACTGTTACCTAAATCAGAACGAGCCTGGAAGCGTACCTTGATCGTTCCAACGGGCAAGGTGTAGGTTTTGGCACCCCACTGAGCGGCAGTTGGAACGAAAAGCCCTTGTGAATTAGGCGCCGTGGTCATGGATCCGTTAGGACCACCTACCAAGGTATCCAAAGAAACCCAGGTGCTGTCATCGATCGTGGTCAAGAGGACAACGCGGTCCGTATCAGTGTTCGAATAAGTCGCATGAGCATATGCAAATTTCAAAGCAGTCCCTGCGGGCACTGGTGCAAATTGAGGGGTGTACAAGGAGAACCCACCTGTGTTCTTGGGAACATTGTAGAAATCGAACCAGATCGATACCGAATCGCTGGCAGAAACGGTGGTGCTTGAAACGCCGTTGGCAAGACGCCAAGCTCCCACACTTCTCCAGCAACCACGGGTTGATGAGGCAGGCTCAAAGTTCTCCAACAATGGAATATTCACGCTATTGCAATTGGTCAAGAACGTTGAAGGACCAGACCAGGTGCTGAACAAACCGCCAACACAATTGGTACGCACATAATACTCGTAGGATGTATTCGGTGTAAGACTAGTTGCATTGAAGCTGTTGGTAGCCACAATACTTCCAGAACCGGTTGGCATACCAAGACCAGCGGCCTGCACACGGATTTCATAAGAAGATGCGCCTGAAACGGCACCCCAACCAAGGGAGGCTCCAGTGTTGGTCACGCTGTTCACCGCAAGGGCGGTTGGTGCCTGGCAAGGAGGAGGTGTAAATCCGGAACGCAAATTCAAAGGCATACGGAAATTATTTCCGTTGCTGTACCAGGTATTGCTTACGTTGATCAACGAGGTATACCAAGGCTGGGTAATGGACTGGTCATCTAAAATGCGGATATGGTTTTGACCTGCATTGGAGAACAATCTGGCCACTAACCAATACTGTCCAGGGGCCAAAATGCAGTTTTGGGCTGTACCTCCAATAGTTGCAGGGAAATTGACGGTAATCCAACCCCTATCGTAATCGGCTTGGGTTACGGTGTACAAGTCAGTTTCCATCAAGACATAGGCCAATCCGCCAGGAAGACCCAAGTTGGCAGAGGCGGTATCGTTCCCTTCGATGGTGAAATAAATGTTACTTCCTACCGGACCCGAAGCAGGATTCCCGGAGACGCCTTGGAAAACACGGAAAGAAGCGCTCATCACTGTATCCTGACTTACGATTTCAATCATGTTAGCAATAGGCAAATCGGTTGCTCCTGTGAAAGAAGCCGTTCCAAGGGTACCTTGGGCTGTAGGAAGGGTCTGTGCGGTGCCGAAAATGGTATCGGTTAACTCCAATTGACGTCTAGCCACATTGTTCGAAGAATCTTCATCCGAAACACCCGTTGCATATACACTGTAATCGCAG
>Ga0194115_10006151_pt1 | contig 12259 bp, 11 predicted proteins | sample TA2MahsurfametaG_3_FD_148656 | JGI IMG/M metagenome (GOLD analysis project Ga0194115, IMG submission 148656) | Freshwater microbial communities from Lake Tanganyika, Tanzania - TA2015002 Mahale S4 surface | ecosystem: Environmental > Aquatic > Freshwater > Lake | place: Tanzania: Lake... | reverse complement strand
ATATGGCAGTTGTGCCTGTCTTCACCGGGTCTCCCAGAAAACCCCCCCTTTATGTCCGTCTTGAAAACGTCACTATTTGTTTGTTCATGATGGGTACCTGCGTTGAGGGCCATAACCGTTGAAGAAAACCCAAAATTCCTTGCTTCGCGGCGAACCAACAATCCCATTTTTTTCATCCGTCGCCCAATTGATATCCAACTGCCTTCAACCAGGGTCTTCTGCAACTACGGAAATGACAGTCTTATCTGTTGTAAGGATAGTTTTATTGATTCTACCTCTGACGAGCGAGCCTGGGTCTGCATTCGTGCTCGATCGATCATGGACTGGAGTGCGGTATCCAAGGCCTTGGGCGCCTTTGTTTGGTAGGAAGCCGTCAGTCGGTTCGATTGTGGAAATAGATTGCATTTTGCGTCCCGAAGGGTCGTTTGTCCCTGACATCTTGATCGATGGGATAGTACTGGATGAATCCGAGGGGCCAAGACGGTTGAAATTTTGTCTCGGAAAAGGAAACTATATCCCTGGTCTCCACGATCTTATCCTCGGAATGCAAATTGGCGATGAAGTGAAAGATATACGCTTAGATGCTGGTTGGGGTGACTGGAATCCAGCTCTAAATGTGTCTATCGTACTTGAGTCTCTATGGGGCAGTGGCTTTGACATTGCGAGGATACAAGTTGGCACGGAACTACTCATGGCTAATGGGCTGACAGCTTTAGTAACTCGTCGTGACGAGAAACTCATGGTCGTTGATGTCAATCCTCCCCTTGCAGGGTCTTCTTATTTGGCGACTGTAAAGCTTCTATCTGTGAACGATGGGCCTACGGAAATGGAATACATCGCTGATTTCTGTTCCATTTCGAGGTATCAAGTCGCAACATTTGCCCTAGGTTGTTTTTGGGGAGCCGAGCTAGCATACATGCGGGAGCCTGGTGTCGTCGGAACCAAAGGTACGATGACCGTGTGAAAAACGAACAAAGAGCGGTATACACTGCAGTCACTCTCATCAATTACTTTGCTTCCATATTGGCTAGTTGGCTACACCCAAGGAACGAAAGAAAATCCAACATACGACGAAGTGTGTTCGGGCACCTCCATGCATACAGAAGCCGTGATGGTGCTATATGATGCAACGGAGGTCTCCTACGAGCATCTGGTTCAACTGGCCATGGGTCGACTAGGAGAAAATAAGTATCTTTTGAATCAGGTGGGGAACGACAAGGGAACTCAATATCGCCATGGTATTTATTTTCACAATGACGAACAAAAGAAAGTTGCTTCCGCAATAGTCGCCGCATACGGGAATGATTGTGTAACGGAGGTGTTGCCAGCGAAGGCTTTCTATGATGCAGAGCCCTACCATATGCAGCATCTTTTGAAAAATGGTCAGTCGGCACGTAAAGGCGACAGAAACACAATACGCTGCTACGGCTGAATTGTACGTGAAGGATTTGAGCAAGTCGTTGACCGAACGTTGATGGAACATTGATTGATTTTTGTTTCGAGAACTATTGAATCGTGCAGCACACTACACCTGGAGGACATCCAAGAGCCCCAGCCAAGCCGCCAGCGGTACCCTGGTTTGCGGTATGAGAAGCACCGACGCCACCGTTTGTGACCAAGTTGTCTGGTGCATTCCCATGCTTAACAATGTCTGCAAGCTTCGCTAGAGTAGTTGATTCGCCAAATAAGTACTCGTCCGGTAGCTTCACCCCATATGCCGATGCTAGTCTACCATTAAATTGTGACAAGCTGATGCTATCCGTGATTGTAACTAGCGCAGTTGCACTGTCAATCGAGTCGATGGGTACTTGAGCTATTCTGGATACGTCCCCGCGAAGTCTGTCCACAATCTCATTCGTGCTCAAGGCTCGTAGTTCAGAAATCGCCTCCTTTGAAAGAGCCGTCGGTGCGTCGGACTCCCCAGCTTCGACAATCGATACGTTGTCACGGAAAGATTTCTTGAATACGACTTGCAAAGTGCCTGCCATGAATGCCCTCCGACACCAAGCCCTAGCAATCTTTCCGCTTGTGGTCTTCGGGACTGTTTTGGTTTTTAGGAAGACAATCTGTGAAATTCCTAGCGAATGATCTTGAACGACAGCCGCTCGCACCTCATCGGCAAGCTGATTGCAGATTTGCTGTACTTGACTGGCTGCCGGCACTTCGCGAAGTTCCATCACCAGTGCTACCTCCTCCTCACCGGGGTGCGTTGGATCGATCGTAAAAGCTGCCGAGCACCCTGGACGAAGGTTGTCCGATGTCGCTTCGGCAGTCGCTTCTATGTCTTGCGGGTAGTAGTTCCTCCCTCCGATAATTATTAGGTCCTTGAGCCGGCCACAAATGAATAACTCGCCGTCGTGCAGAAAACCCAAGTCGCCTGTTCTAAGATATCTACGTGCTTCGGTCCCGGCGCCGTTCAATCCAGCAAGAAAGTCCTCCGCACTTTCAGTTTGCTTTCCGAAGTATCCGGCCGCTTTGCTCTTCGAGGTAATCCAGATTTCTCCTACCCTATCTTCAGGTAGCTCCTTGCAGGTATCATGATCCACAATCCTAACGTCAACCCCATGTACCTTGGGGAAGCCACAACCAACCAATCTTGACGAGGAGCCGTCCGTTTGGTGATGGTCAACTATCTGCACTCTCCCATCCACTTCAAGGGTCGCCTTTCGTACTGAAAGGATCTGTTTTCCACCGGAACACACAAAAACTGTGTGTTCTGCGAGGCCATAAGTGGGAAAGATAACTTTTTTCAATCCAAAGGGCCCAAATACCTTGTAGAAGGCGTCCATACTTTCTTCATCGACTGGTTCGGCAGCGTTAATGATATGTCGCACCTTTTCGAAGTTCAATGGATTGTTCACATAGTTGGCTGGCTGAAATTTCCGTGACGTTAGCTTGAAAGCGAAGTTGGGTGCCTGGAGATGGGAAGCCTGATATTTTGAAACGGCCTCCATCCACAACATAGGACGCTGTAAGAAGGATAGTGGCGATAAATAGAAACCGGAACCTCCACAGTAGATAATTCCCAAGTAACTGCCGATCAGACCCATATCATGATACTGAGGCAGCCAGGACACGACTACTGTGTCCGTCTTCGCTTTGAGTTCGTTGGTGATGATCGTCAAATTGTGAGCCAAGTTACCGTGGGTGATCATGACCCCTTTCGGTTCGCTCGTCGAACCTGACGTATACTGCAAAAACGCGAGATCACTTTCTTGAGGAGAAATATCTGGTAACTTCCCGGTAGTGGACGAGATGGCCCCATTGGTGCGAATCCAAGTGAGGTGGTCAGGCCATCCCTCACTAGATCTCTTGATTCGAGTCAACGCATCCTTGACTCCCGCCAGCTTCTTCATATGATCATACTCCTTATTTGTCAAGGCGAATAGAGAACCGCTGCTCTCTGAAATTTTCGAAAACATGAGAAGAGTATCACGACGGGCTGGGTTTGGGGGGAAGACTGGCACCGCGACGACACCTGCCTTCAGACATCCTAGGAAAGCCAACATGAAATCGAGCGACGGAGGATAAACCAAAAGAGCCCTGCGATAGAGATACGAAGGGTTAAACAAAGGTTCAGAATCGTGGCTGTCTTCCAACCAATACGTACCTGTCTCCAGCCTTGAGACCAGATGCCAACAAGAGCTGTCCGATGCGTGTCGTTTCGATGGCTAGTTCCTTGTAGGTGTAGACTTTTTGAATCGTTCCGCCATCAATTCCTGGTCCAACGAAACTGTAGACTGTCTTGTTGGGCTGCTCTTTGGCATGCCTGGAGAGGCGGTCCAAGAGAAAGTCGCACGACATGACGTTGACGACTCACAAGGGGAATACGAGCGAATGTTAAAAGGAAAATGACATGAAGTGACGGTTTGAATTGGATCCGTATTGGAGAAAGTCAAACTCGAAAATCGACGAACCTTTTTCGCGGACTGGATTCAAAGGATTAAATTTCTCCAGAGGCCAGAAAAAACAGTTAACTACCGGTGAAAACCAGCATGGAGCTCACCATCCCGGCTCTTCTCACCGTTGTAGGCTCGTGTATAGTCCTCGCTTTGCCATCTGCGTCGAGGGTGTTCTTATCTTTCGTAGACTCACCGTGTTGATAAGCTTACAGTTAGCAAACGAAAGTCCTATTATCGACGTCCTCTCAACTTACTGTTACATGAAAACTAGATGTTGTCCATGACTTTATTCTCGTTTGGAGGCTTGTCGGATGGCTGGGATTGGGACGAATTCTATTCTTACTTCGCGGTGTATGGGATTCATTTGCTTATGGGCCTCCTTCTCAGCGCGGTGACAGTGTTCCGACGAGAAATGAGTTGTAATCGTGTCTTTCATGATGAGGAGGAGGAAGAAAAGTCTCTCATGTCAATGCCGGAAGATTCATTCATTTCTGATGCAATGGGAGAAGAGACAGAGGAGCTTCTAGAGTCAGCAGGGAACTTCTGTTCGTGCCACCCAATCGTTCATTTCGCTTCACTTTGGTTGGATTCAATACCAGAGAAAGATGATGAAGAACCTGCCATCAAACTACGTTTCGATCATGTAACACCAGCGGATTTACTGGACCGCGTCGGAAACTTTTACTCGGGTGAACCGATCGTGGCTGCGGTAGCTCATTTTCTTCAAGACACACATCATAAGGCTCCGAAACAAGTCAGTCGGCAATACGATCCCTTTACAAGCGTTCTGCCGCCGGATGTCCATGTCCATATCGCATCCTTTCTTCACCCTCGCGATGTAGTCTCTCTTTCTTGTGTATCACGATCTTATCGTGCCGTGGTTGATGACAGCGAAACATCCAAGGCTATCTGGAATACCCTATTCAAGAGAGACTACGATTGGGTTCTTTCAAAGTGGTCACCCGGGAAGCAGGCCATGCAGCGGTCTGTTAGGGCTGGTGGGCCTCTGAAAGTAGACAAAGACTTTTACTTTCGCTTCGGTGAAACGTATCTCAACTACATTCTCGCTGGACGAAGTACTAGCTTAGACTGCATGGTCGGACTGCACGGGCATGTATTCGATATCACCTCATTTCTGGATGCACATCCTGGATCCCCTGACACCTTGATGGTCTACGCAGGCAGAAACTGCACTTCGTTCTTTGAAGACATGGGGCACTCTTTGGTAGCTCGTCGGCTGGCGCGCAAGCTTTGTGTGCTGGTTGATTTGTCTCAACTAACTAGCGAAGGATGGGGGCTACGGCCAACTGCGGCGACAGTCTTTGATCTCGAAGACGATGATGTACCCGTTCCATCTTCCTTCCCAGGACTCGCAGAAAATCTATTGCTGGATCGAAGACATCGACGAAAAGGGGGAACGTTGAAACGTATCGTGGTAGCCTTGGATGCCGAACGTGCTGTGGTTGAACGCCAGCTTGAGGCCCAGTTTTCGGGCGACGCTGCCGTTCTTGGTAGCGTCAATCCATTCTATGATCCGATCAGGCGTCAGTGGCGATTCTGGTATCTGAACTCCACTTTGAATCCAGTGTTCGGGCCTGTCTGAGACAAATTTCCCGAAGTTCTCAGACCACGAGCGACCCTTCAGAAAATATTACTCAAGGACGCACGAGAAGTCAAATTAGGGCACGAGCGCTATATCTAGCTCAAACCTGTACGGACATTGCTCATTGTCAATTTATCCAAAGAGCTCCCAGTCTCTCACCTGAAGAGTAGCAAGGATATGTTGAAAGTCTGTTGTCCATGGACAGCCACTGGATGGGACGGGAGGTGACTCATCGACTGAATTGGACGAGGGCCTCGTGACCGTCACCAGCAGATCTGTTTCGACAAGAGCTAGGCGAAGGACGCATAGTTCAATGAACATCCAGCACATTCTGTGCCTGTCTGTTGTTTGTCGTGCGTTTCTCTTTTCCTGGTTTCTCTCGGTAAGCCTTTGAAAACCAACTCCTGCACATAGGACTGCACCTTCGACATGTGCTCTTGGTGGTGTATCAGTAGACCAAAAACAATAATTGCCTACCTCAGATACCCCATTACTCTCAGCTAGATCTGTAAAGAAGAACCCTGCCGCATCATCATCGCTAACCTGTTGTCGCTCCAATACTTCCACCACAAGCAAGGCTTCATCCTGCGACTGCCAGGCTTCTTGGTGATCTGGTACTTGACGAATATCAGATAAATCTCGCCATGCGCTTGGAATTTCGCATAAAATGGCTCCTCCGAACAATGGTCGCTGCAAGTAGGTGCTCATTGTCGATCAAGATGTGTAGACGTCTTGTGCTAACGATTGTCGTTCGTTTGGCTTAATGTGCGATTCAACAGCATGCAACTGAAGAACCTCTTTTCGGTACACTGGATAGGACTACCTGTTGTCAAGAAAGTAGATAATTCTTGAAACAATGATCCAAAGTGAAGTCCGTCTTGGCAAGCAACTGACAGTGTGAGTGGGACTGTGAATTGTAAAGATGCGAGTTTTCTGGCAGTGGGGTGACTGTGAGAACCCATTTTTCGCCAACCACAATTTGGACGGCTGAAGTTTAGTCTAACTAATCCATCGTCCCCAGTGCGCCCGTGAAGACAAGCCAATTCGATGATACGCCAGTGCTATTCTGGGGAGTATCGTATGAATATCTTGTCGTCGACTACGATACAAACAGAAAAGATCACTCTCTGTTAGTCTACGTGAAAACAGGTAGGGAAATCAGGAATCTAACTAGCAAAGTATTCATGGAGTCCGAAACGTCCAACGTCGAAAGAGAACACCCGTCTTGAATGCGGAAAGAAAATGGTAGTGTTGTACACACAGTAGTTCTATACCAGATTCTTCATTTTCGGCATCTCCAGCTGCAATTGTTGGATACAGGAGGCTTGATAAGAGAGGGAAAGCGTGCTATCATCCTGACCAGAAAGCTGCTGTCCGTCCATTCCGTCGTCCGGCTTCATACTCACGACGAAAAAAGTTCAATGCATCGCTTCTACTTGTACGTGAACATCGTCAATGTGCAGTATCTGGCATGTCCAGAAATACCGATTGTTGTCATCAACTGTGAACTCACGGCAAGACGCGTCCGTCCCCATTCGCACACCACGTTTTTTGATGATCCCAAACTCGTTGAATCATACCCCGTGGGATTGACATACCGCTTAGGGCTGTGACACCGACAGCTTCCAAGTCCTTGTCTAGCTGATCGCCGTAGCCGTGCATAAAGACAATTGCGCCTGGGCCAAAAGCGTTTACGTAGCGTTCCATCTTGCTCAGCAATGTACCAACAGCACCGGGAGTTCCATGCGGTATCGAAGACGCTCCGTAGAACATTTTGGCCTCCAGCCAATGGATTGTTTGTCCTCTCTGAGGATGTCGACTCCCGCCTTTCGATTGACGGTAACGACGAAGGCGCACGGGTTCGGGGAACAAGAAATCTGGCGTCAACATAATGGTCTCTTCATCCTTTCTTTGCTTTTGCTGTTTCTCGTTCAAAAATGGAATTTTTTGCTTGACCAAACACTCTTCTACAACCCGTTCGAAGATCTCTGCTGACTCGCGAATGGATTCGTCGTCTCCAAGGCCCAAGTGTCGGGGTCTTTTCCCAGGGTTTAGTAACATCATATGATGACGTCGCAAGGACAGTGCCGGATACAGTGTCAATCCAGGAGCCCTTTTGACGGCATTTTCAATCTCCCGAAGACGATGTGGAGGCTGCTTGCAAATCATGCATCTTTCCTTATTTCCACGACGGACTAAAACGCTGATGAGTTGTTCTTCCGATGCAAGAGGGACAGGGTTTTCCTTTATCTGCCACCAAAGCTCGGGTTGCTGTTGTTGCTGTTTCTTTGATGGTGGCTGATTCATTGAGCCTGAGCTTTCTTCCTTGCACACATCCGTCATCGTCTTGACTGCAAGATAGAACGGCTTCCCCGAAGATTACCTTACTTCTCAGTGCTGTCGTCGTCGCTGAACAGCCAGTAGGAATCGACAATACAAAAATTCAAAAGCTGCAAGAATCAACAACGATCTGGCAGAGTTCCGCTCGGGTTCCAGACTAGCTCAAAAGATTCAAGCGTCGCTATCATTTGTATTATGAGGCTAGTTTCGAGTTTTTCTGATCGACGTTGATCGTGTTCCTTTATTTTCTATCATCCTCCGTCACTGTCAATGGCTCAACGGAGCGCGGATAACTTACAGTTAGAGCGCCGTCTCGCGGTCACGCACCAACTTTTTGCAGTTCGACGCATGTGACACCAGTGACATCGCAGAGTGGGTAAATGGACCTTCTTTTAGGGAAGCCCTTTTTTAGGGGACTCCCTTTCCCCTCTTTACGTAAGATCGTTTGGAGATCCACGGCTCTATGGCAAGAGCCGAATTTTCTGTCTGTCATGACTGATGATACCGTATCTGTCGCTCGCAACTAGCGGCTCACAGTGAACGAATTGCATCCCCAGCTCATCCAACGTCACACAGTATAGTCGCCTCGGTTGCCCCCGATTCCATCCGCTAGTCTCAACTCTCTGTCGTGAGAATCATGGCATCCATTAACAAACTTTCGATCCGTGGAGTTCGCTCATTTAGTCCCGATGACGCGGAACAGGTATGGTGTATGAGCCTCTTCATGATCAAGTGTGGGTCGAAGCGGTGGTCTAGCCTCGTCCGCTCACTTGATTCGATTGTTCTGGTCGCCGTAGGTCCTCGAATTTTATTTTCCCTGCACGATCATTGTCGGCGCCAACGGTTGTGGAAAGTACGTTTTTTCTCAACCCATCGCTGGTTTCATGGAATTCTCGTATACGCTCTTGTTGGCCCTACGGGCAACCCGACTCACATCGACTCACCATCTACCACCGCTGCCCTTTCCGCAACAGGACGACAATCATTGAGAGTTTGAAATTTGCTGTCGCAGGTGCAATGCCTCCTGGAAACAAATCTGGACAGGCCTTTGTCCACGACCCCAGAAGTCTCAATCGCAGTACCGTCAAGGCCAATGTCAAACTGCGTTTCACAGGTCGAGCTGGTAACCAGATGGTCGTCGTACGGGCAATGGAGGTCAATCAGAAGAAAACTGCCATGTCCTTCAAGCAACTCGATGGGACCCTTCGATCGCAGGATCGTGAGGGAAATCGAGTCAGTATGGGACACAAATGCTCGGAGCTCGATCGACAGTTGCCTTTGTTGTTGGGCGTTTCTAAGGCGATCTTGGATCACGTCGTGTTTTGTCACCAAGAGGATGCCTCGTGGCCTCTCCAGGAAGGAGCGGTCCTCAAGAAGCGATTTGATGATATTTTTGATTCCACGCGCTACTCCAAAGCCCTAAAGGTGTATGCGGATCTCAAGAAACAGTACGCGTCTGAGGCGAAGGATCTCAAGGCCGATCAGGCCGGTATTGCTTCCCATCAACACGCTTCCAAGGGTTTTCGTCAAGAGCTGAGTCAGTTTCATTCCCAAATGGAAGCCGTTGAAGAAGAAATTCAAGAAGAAAAGGAAGCAGAGAAGGAGATCAAGGACGAGGAGCAGCGACTCAACGAAATTGTGAAGGCAGTAGATTCGGTGGAGGTTCGCATTTCCGCATCTCAAGCCGAACTCAGTGAGCAAACAACGAAGCTACAAACGATGCAGGGGATGATCAAGAGTGACTTGACGAACCTTCACTCACAAAACGAATTGAAAGAGATTCTACGGGATTTTGATAACAAGCGAATTCAACAAATCGAAGAGAGAGAAGATCTTGGACGCGAATTGAAGATGCTTGAAACTCAATACAAGCAAATTCATAATGAAGAAACTACACTGAAAGGTGACTTCGGTCGGCTAACAGCGATGAAGGAGGCCCACCAGGAACGCCTCAAGGCTCGTTTCGAAATGATGATGAAGATGGGAAACTTATATGACCTCGCTGCCTTTTTGACACCCGTTACGCAAAGTCAGCACACACAAACCCAAATCAGCACCTTCACCGCTGGTGATCACTCCCGCATCGACTTGTCCATGGTTGATCCGGACGCGCAGGAGCCGATGTTAGTCATCCCAAAACGTGATATGGACGAGTTCTGCCGCACTTTGGAGAAAAAAGAAGTCGATATTCGGGATGGACTCAAGGAATGTAAGGCTCGTCACCAGCAGGCTGAAGACGACCTAACGACTAGGGTCACAAAGATTAGGAGTGAGATCGGAACGCTCAAATCCCGGCGATCCGAATTGAATTCCAGATCCGCCAGTGCACGTGACACAATCAAGAGACTAAATGTAGAGCTGGGTCAGATACCGCGACTGCGCAAGAGCGATTTGGAAGAAGCTCGACAGAAGGCAGCTCAGTTTGAAAAAGAGGCCAAGCAGATCGCTTCGGATCCTCGCAAATCCGAAATTGAAATGGAGATTCGAGATTCGCAGGACAAGCTTGACAAGCTCAAAAGGGACCTCGATGACGACAAGATTGCGCTACGAGAGCTGCAACAGTCATCGGACTCACATCAAGCTATCAGCGTTCTCCGTCATCAGATATCACAAGAGGTACTCAACCTGTTGGACGTTCTTCGCGATCATGCATTTGAGGCACAGAGCTTCAACTTGAATTCGTTTCCCAAGGACATACCAGCTCTTGAGAACATCGGGGAGGACGGAAGCATATTGACCGATACCATCTGTGCTTTCAGTGACGAAGTCACGAGCAGATACGAGACCAAAAAGTTGGAGGTGGAGCGAACCAATGCGGACATCAAGAGGAGTGAAGCCATTGTGTTCGAGAGAAAAGGGGCTCTGAGTAGCGATCAAAATTCTCTCAGGGAAAAGATATCCCGTTTGGAACAGCTCGATGCTCCTGGTGGCAGCCTACATGTCGTCAGAGACATATGCGAAGAGCTCAAGACTCATCAGAGAAAAACAGGTGAGCCCACGCCCCTCACCATCGACGCGACTCGCCCATTCGAGCTCTTGGACTACCTAAACACATGCCTTAAAGAGATCGACAGTGATTCGCTGGACGGAATCACGCTGGAGACGATAAAGTCGATTATGAAGAAGCTTTGGTCACTGGTAAGAATAATGCGCCGTGAGTGTATTTGGCTCCCTAAGCTAACGACTCCTTTTCGTCCATAGGGGAAAAGGGAAAGTGGCTACTACGATTGCCCATGCTGTCACCGGCAATTATTGTACGATGACGACGAGGGCGAATACAAGAAAGTGAAGGCTCATTTTAAGCATTTGTACTCCTCGGGTTCTCCCCTACTGCATGGCCTCGAGCAAACTAAGGTCACCCGAACTAAATTTGAACAGTGGAGAGATACTGTCTCTACGAGATGTCATGATATCCTCGAGTATAGACGCCTAGCCAACGAAGTAAATGGTTTGGAAATCAAAATTGGTGAAATGGAAGAAAAACTAGCGGATTCGTCCCGTAAACTTCATAGCGAAAAGTCAGCAGCAGAAGAATTAACCGAGGAGATGGAGAAATTGCGCTCACTTCTCAATTCGGCTGATCGCTGGGTGGCAGATGCACGAAAGATCGCCACGAAATGTGCTCACGTAAAGGAAAAGGAGATAGACTTTAGCATGAGCTCTGGCGTCGACGCCCAGGGGCGCGATTTGCCCACTCTTCAACGCGAAATCGAGGAGCGTCAAGAGGAGCGCGAGCAGCTTAACACAAAGGTGAGATAAACGTCAACAGATTCGATGATCATACCCCTGGCTGCTCTTCTCACATATGTTCTTGAAGGTTGGTCGGTTGAACAAAGAACTGGGGGCATTCATGTCCCGTATCACGAACATCAATGGCCAGGTATGTTGAAGACCTCGTCGCTCTAATGGTGAAGGCGAAACTCTAACCTTTTTCGGGACATCTTGTCTGCTAAAGGCCCACCGAACCCATCAGCTGTGGAAAGAGAAGGAGAAAAAGTACGAGGAAATCGAGGCAAAATTCGTGCAAAAGAGGGAGCTGACTGAGTTGGTTGACGAGTGTGCTCAGAAGGATGGCATTCTTCAGGACGAGCTCGTTCCTTTGGAACAAAAGGAAAAGGCAAGGGAGCAAGAGAAACAAAGACTTCGGAAAATGAACGAGGAAGAATACGAGCGCAATAGTGAAACCTTGAGCAACTTCGTACAGCATACCGGAGAGCTGAGGGGTCATATAGTGAAGATCGAGCAGTACGAAGCTTCGACCAACGATGATGAGCTTGCCAATATCGAGAAGAAAGCGGACACCCTCGCGATGAAGCGCAAAGAAAAAGCGGAAGCAGTTGAGAGTATTAAACCCTCGCTGCAGCAGCTCGAGAAGTCTATCGAGGATCAAGATGAGTACAAGAGAAATCTGCAA
>Ga0194115_10006150_pt1 | contig 12260 bp, 11 predicted proteins | sample TA2MahsurfametaG_3_FD_148656 | JGI IMG/M metagenome (GOLD analysis project Ga0194115, IMG submission 148656) | Freshwater microbial communities from Lake Tanganyika, Tanzania - TA2015002 Mahale S4 surface | ecosystem: Environmental > Aquatic > Freshwater > Lake | place: Tanzania: Lake... | reverse complement strand
CGATAGTGAACTCGTTGAATGAGCATGGCTTTGAATCCATATTTGTGCAAAAGATACGCCATGGTCGGACTGTAACCAAAGGGATCGATGGACCATCCATATTGAGGAATGAATTTGTCCCCAAAGGTTTCCCGAATAAAGTCATGACCTTCTTGCAATTGGATTTCCATGGCGAATAGTTGAGTATTCGCCTCATCGGTCTGCACCCATCCTCCCGTAACGAACTCCAATTGACCATCCTTCAAAAGTCGACGGGTGACATCCTGTACCTGAGGAGACTGCTCTTTCCACCACCATTCAAAATAGGAAATTTCAGCCCAAATAAATTTTCGACCTGGATGACCGTCGAGGGCTTCAATGATTGAACTCAAAATTTGTTTCGTCCGCGATTGGAAGTAATCATCAAAGGTTTTGATCCAACCTGGATCACAATGCGAATGGGGGACCACAAAGATCCGAAGTGGTTTCGGCCTTCCACCGGCAATCGGTATTGGTTCGATTTCAAATCCTTGTTTCCACGCACCTCCATCGATGTCATCAAAAATTAAATGAGCATTCATTTCTCGCATATCGATGACTTCACTGGCATTTCCCTTGAAGGTTTTCGTAGTCCCTACGGGCACTCGGGGCTCGTTACCGGCAGCCGTGCCCTTCACTGCGCCTGGGACCTTCTCATTAGCCCTAGTAGTACGTGGGATGACCGCCTCAAACTGTCTGCGAAGGGAATGCAATCGTTCTACACCGCTGCTGACTGCGTTTCGTAGGCTGCTTTTCCGAATCGAAGCAATGTTTGCAGTCTTCCCGGCCGAGCCGGGATTGTTTTGTGTATGTTTCGTTAGGACGACAAAGCCCAAAATCCAAAAAAGGATCAAAAGACAAATCAATACAGCGTAGATGGATCTTTGAAAATGATCTTTCGTGTCTCGGCGTTGACGGAGAAGTTGTTTCCTTCTCCGTTGGAGATTCGGAGCCGAAGGACTGCTAGATACGTTCCCGGCAGGATCAGTCGCTGCTCCAGCACCGCTAGACGAAGAGGTGGATGCAGAAGTTCCTTTCCTTTCCTCACGTCTTTGTCGTCGACGATCACTTAACTTGGCATTCCATAGGTCCACATCAATAGACGAAGATGAGGCTGATGCTGGATGACTGTGACCATGTGGGTCTTCCAAGTCGTGGTTGTTCTTCGCGTTGGGATTTCCAGGATGTGCGGACGCATGGCCGCCCCGGGATCGCAAGGTTTCCATGACTGTGATACGGTTCTTCAAGGGTACGTCTGCAAGGTTCAGGATTACCACAGATGCGTCTCAGAGGGGATGTCAACCTGCATTCCCAATGTTTACGGTCGGTTTGGAGGTGCAGCAACGTTCGGGGGGGTCTCTCCCTCACAGGGCCGTTGCTGCATGAAATGACCAGATCTTGCCGTTGAACGCAAGGAGGACGCGCGAGAATCTTAACGTCTTCCGTCTGCAATCGCTCCCCTTTTGTATCATATGTATGAACATATCACAGTCACTATCGTTTCCCAACCGATAGCTACCGTATGTATATGTAAGATATCATATGTATGTGGAATCGTATCCTGACCCCTCAGATTCATCCGTAACACATTTACTGTTATCATTTTGATTATCACAAAGGAATGTTTATGAAAAGGGGGATACATGGAAATGTCGGTTGGATACACTAACATACCTACCGTATACGATGCTCGTTATGTGTCACTGTTGATGACCCTATTCGTTTAATTTTCCGTGGTCGCCTGATTTCATTCTTGACCGTCTCCGCGTGATTCGATGCTCACAGTCATGTTTAAGGATACATATATACGTAGGAGGTACCGTAGGTACGAAACGGCGATCGTATTCGGGAAGAACCAAGTGATGCATAGAGGTGTCATCGGATGTCCGATAGTCCGATTGAATCGGACGGACATGGCATCGAATCGGATCGGACGGACAGGGGCAATTGCTATCGGACCTTATCGGACCTTATCGGATATATAGGTACCTATACTACCTATACTTTGTAGTACTATATGTAATACGTAATGTGTGGCGGATGGTGGACCAGATTGGTCGTGGCACCAATTGAGAGATATCACACTACTACGACTACTTTTCTGTAAAAGGTATTGGGTTATGTGTCATGTCCGATAACGTCCGATAGTTATCGGACGGACATGGGCGAATGTCCGACGTCCGATCCAATACGATTGCAAGCGTCCGATGACACCTCTAGTGATGCATTTGCAAATCGCTGTCACTGTCAATTATTTCCTGGGGACTGGAGTCGATGTAACGATCGGAGGAATGTGACACATTCCGGCTTCGTTTTCCCGTAGACGACAGAAGACACATGTCCCAGCGAACAACACCGACTGGTTCCATTTAGGGGCCCAAGCAGTCTACACGAGTATACCAATCAACGTCTGCTGAGAAATTGCAAATTCTCATAGAACCCTTATGTCGATTCACAGTCAGCAGATGTGTGAAAATTATGAAAACAGGCGAGTGACCTGAACGAGAATCCAAACTGCATTTGCGTCTTGAAAGGGATTCACAGTCAAATGAAAATTCATCTTTGAAAATACGTCGGATCCAGACTCTTGTCCCAGGTATCTTTTTTGCTACAAGCTCCAAACGACGACGACGACCGTCGTCATGCTCTCATAATTTATCAAAAAGAGAGTATTTCAACCAACAACGAAAAACAAAAACAAAATACGCCAACCATGAGTGGAATCTTTGAAAAATGTTCCGCATCCTTGGATATTGCAACTGAGACTGCCGACTTTCTCAAATGCATGTCAGATGAAATCGGTAACGGCAATGTGAGACGCCCTTCTTGTCGTCGGGAGACCTCGAAATTGGGATACCTGGTAGCCCTCTGGAATATTGTTCTTTATGTTAAATGCGAAACATCCATTTCTCACACACATCATTATCACCTTCCTCTTTCATCAAACAAAACAATACACAGGACACGGCCGAACGCGTCGAGAGTGTAGCCGCGGGTGTCGATACATTTTACTTGATCTTTGCGGTAGGTCCACAGAACCGAGTGGATGACGACGACGACGACGACGAACACTACCGAGGGAACCATGACACATTTCTGAGAGGAAGTGATTCTCACACCTTTGTCCCATCATATGATCTTTCTTCACAGGGTGCCCTTGTCTACTTTATGCAACCTGGTTTCGCCATGCTTTGTGCTGGAAGTATTCGATCCAAAAATGTCAAGAACGTCCTCCTCTGGAACTTGTTGGATTCCGCTGGTGGTGGGATCATGTTCTGGGCATGCGGATATGCCTTTGCGTATGGTGGTGATGACGATGGCCCAATGACATTTATTGGAAACAAGAATTTTTTCCTTACAGGAGATGTCGCCTATCATTCATGGTTCTTCCAATTTGCCTTTGCCTGCGCCTTGTCCTCCATCGTTGCTGGTACCATTGCCGAACGTACTGCCATGTCTGCCTACTTGATCTATTCGGCATTTTTGTGCGGATTCGTCTACCCCGTTGTCGCTCATGCCTTCTGGTCGACTAATGGCTTCTTGTCCAACCTGGCCACTGACCGTCTCTGGGACTCGGGAGTTATTGATCTTGCTGGAAGTGGACCTGTCCATATGACGGGAGGTGTCACCGCCCTTGTCGCTGCCTTGATCCTTGGTCCCCGTATCGGACGTTTTTACGACGAAGATGGTAACCCCTTGGAAGAACCAACCGAGTTCCCACCCCACTCTGTTACCTTGCAATTTTTGGGAACCTTTTGCTTGTGGTTTGGTTGGTATGGTTTCAACCCAGGTTCCACCCTTGCCATCGCGAATGCGACATCAGCAGAGGTTGCAGCCTTAGTGGCGGTCAACACTACCTTGGCTGCCTGCTCTGGTGCCGTCAGTGCTATGTTTCTCTCTACCCTCTATGACATTCAATACCACGGGATCGCCCAATGGTAAGTGGATCGATTCTCGCGTAGTTATGATTTGCGTTTATCTGGATGACAATATTTTTGAATGACTTTGGATCCCGCCTTATCATCTTTTGTTCGCATGATTTCCTTTTTGTTTCTGAAGGGATCTTGCATACACAATGAATGGTTGTTTGACTGGACTTGTCGCCGTCACAGCTGGATGCGCTACCGTCGACACATGGGCTGCTGTAGTCATTGGATTCTTTGCGGGTCTCTTCTATCTCATGGGAAGTAAACTCCTAATTCGTCTCCGAATCGATGATGCGGTCGATGCTATTCCTGTCCACATGGTTGGTGGTGCTTGGGGCGTCATTGCGGTAGGACTTTTCTCAAAACCTGAGCGCATGGAACAAGCCTTTGGCCTTGGAGAACATGCTGGATGGTTCTATGAGTGGGGTGAAGGCAGTGGAGACTTCACCCTTCTCGGTATTCAGCTTATCGCCGTCTTGTTCATTTTTGCCTGGACAGGAGTAGTCATGGGGATTTTCTTTTATGTTCTCAACATGTTCGGTCTCTTCCGAATCAGTAGACTCGAAGAGGAAGTCGGAATGGACATTTCTCGTCACAAGGGTTCATGCTACAACTATGAAGACGGATCGGCGCCTGTCGACAAGGTCAGCGAATTAAACACGAGCCGACGTAATGCCGTCTCCCTCGATGCTTCCAACAAGAAATCGGATACTGACGGCGACATTCAAGAACAGGCTGCTTAAAGGAGGCCTCCGCAACTGCGTGTTCATTGCGACGCCAGTGTCCTAGCGGAACGGAGTTTCACACTCGGGTCGTCCTCTACTTTGTTAACTGTATGATTCAACTGCTTGCTATCATGTTCACATTCTTCTTGCCACTTTTCATGTTGCAAGACGGTCAAGGATCGTCATGCATTGTAGCGCCTGTGTGACGTTTGTTGGTATCCTATGACAGAACGTATGTACTTATGATCTGTCGGATATATATACGAACAATATGTATGTAATCCACTAGTTGTCACCCAACAAATCGGCGACGACGAAGATGGCAAAAAAAATCTTCGGAAAGCGATCCTAGATCCTACGACCCCTAGAGAACTCTCATGTTCATTTCGGGATGGAAGAAGAGATGAAGGATCAGAGAACCTCTGCATCCCATTCACAGTCAGAAGGAGAGTCGCCGGAAAAGTGCAAGATTACATGACTGGAACGGGAGACAGAAAAAAACAGAAAAGAGGTAAGCTTAGAAAAGATTAGACGAGGAGATTCGAACAAAATCTTGCTGTAGAACAGAGTCTGCCGATCTGCAAATTACAGTATGGGGTAAATACTGGCGGTTGAGTATGTACATAAATACGAGGACTCTGAATCCAAGTAATCACATAAGTCAATTGCGGCAGACGAAGAACGTGCTTGACTCGCTTCTTGGCGACCAAGCAAACGACGTCGTCATTTTTCATTTGTCAAAACCCCAAATGACGTATCACTCGACACTTCCACGTATCACCTGATTCCTTGTTTGGTTTCATATGATCCAATATAGTTTCACGTACTTAACGAATGGTCACTATTTTCTCAAACCATCGTTTCTTTCTCCCCTTTTCACCGTGTAAGTTCACTGTCAGTACACATCTTCTACCGTTTTGTTCTCACGTCCTCCCATCACGAAGTAGTAATGACATTGAATCCATCTCACGTTGACATTGGTGTGTATTTGATGTTGGAACTTTGACTTATCTTTTCGCTGACAGTGAAGAATTCCTAGAATCTCTCGGTCAACAATAGCAGACATCATTCAAAAGAAATAGTGGATTCAATCACAGTCATGTCAGGTATCGGCTTTTCAGAAGAATTACGTCACGGAGTAGGTGATTCTTGGCAAGCCATTGTCTGCCATCCTTTGACGGATGCCTTTGCTGCGGGGACGGTACCGCAAGATGTTTTACAACGTTATTTGATTCAAGATCATAAATTTTTGGATGCCTTTGTGATCCTATTGTCAAGCATTATTGCTCATGCTCGTACCTACCAAGACCGTCTACCTGGGTGTCAATTTTTGGGATTAGTCACATCGGCGGAAAATAATTACTTTGAACGGTCCTTTGAAGCCTTGGGTACAGAAAAGGCTGCAGAAGTTCCACCGGCAACTTGCACTACGGACTTTTGTAACTTGATGAAAGAGGTGGCCAATTCAGGAAGCCTGGCTGAAATGCTATCGGTAATTGTGGTCTGCGAATGGTCGTATTTGTCTTGGGCAACTCGAGTGTTGCCCGACACAATTCGTACTCGTGAAGACAACGACGACCGCGATAGTTCACGCTTGTTCATTACCTATGAATGGATTGATTTGCATAGTGGACCAGCTTTTGAACAAGTCGTTTCATACTTTCGTGGGTTGTTGGATCAAGAAGGTCCATTGTTAACACCTGCCGAACGCGAACGTTGTCAACAACGATTTTCGCATGCGGTACAATTGGAGATTGATTTCTTTGACATGGCCAACAACGAGAAGAGCGACAAATGAATTCTTGAAAAGTCATTTTTGTTTCAAGGGAAGGCAACAGACAGGATTTCGAGGCGACAGGAAGAACGGTGTTACGCAAGAAAGACAGAACGACAACTACGACGGATGGACATGAAGAAATGTTGGATCGGCCATAAACTGTGCATCTAATTCTACAAAAACTTCACTCTGATTGAACTCGAATTTGCTCTTTCGCTTTTGCATCCCATCTTCCCGTATTTTCCTATCGTCGACTGACTCTACCGTAGTACAATGACGGGCGCGGCCCAGTATATGTAGTCTACCATACTGAGGCATGACATGGCATTGGGCACATTTCAAACACTGCCCCGCATGGAACTTGAAATAGATAGCGACAACCCTCGTCGTCTGATACATCACATACATGAATATACGAAGAACATGTAGGGGTGTCCTTGGGTGATCCGACGAGGGAAACCTGGATAGGAGATGCTATGCAAGACGATCCGAAGATGTATTCTGGAAGCCTCATGGATTAGTTTCATGGCACTTCGCCTCTACTGACCTCCTACTGTTACAACGACTACTAGTTTTCCAACCAGCAGTGCACGGTCACAACACTGCCTCTTGGGCTAGGCTTAATTCTTCTTGGATGTTTTGGAGGTTCCCTTAAGCATCTTGAAGATGGAGCGACTAGTCCCCTCACGTTGAGTTACCATCGCTGCGTCTTCGTTGACCCAATAGGTATGCATTTCTCCCTTACCCTTAACTTCAATAGATCCACGGGGATTTAGTTTGAGCGCGGGGTGTTGTTCCCGCAACAATTCCGCGCTAGTTTGACTGCAATGGATCCGATTGATCTCGGAATTCGATTCCATCCGAGAGGCAGTGTTCACAGTATCTCCAAAGAGACAAAATCGAGGGTTCCGACTTCCTACCACATTACTAACGACAGGGCCTGAATGGAACCCGACTCGGATATTCACAAAGCCTCGATGGGGATCGTCCTTATCCACCAAGGTCTGATTGGCGACACGAACAGCGTCAATCGCAAATTCAGCAATTCGTTTACAATGATCTCGTTGATTCTTGGTAAGGTTGGTGACTGCCATGTAGGCATCGCCGATCGTTTCGACCTTGAATCTGTAAAAAAAGTGAACGTGCAACGTGTGAAAAAATTGAGACTCTTAGATCAAGCTTCCCCGCCCCCCAACACACAAACATACACAAAGCCACCAATCACTTACACGTCATGATAATGGGACAGAGCGTCGAAGCTATTGTAGAGACGATCCAACATATCCGAAACCTTCATAGGATCCAATTCACTCGAAATTGTGGTAAATCCGACGATATCACTGAAGAAAATAGTAACACATTCATGATTCTCTGGAGCGACTTTCCGTCCACTACGTAAGGCTTCAGCGACGTGTTTCGGAAAGACATCAAATAATAAGTTCTCAGTCCTCGACATATGCATCTGGAGTGCTGCCTCGAGGTCGGAAGGAGTTCCATACAGACCATCACCCGAATCGAGAAGACTACGACCACTCGTCGGTGCACGAGGGACAGTATCATTCAAATATTCTTCCGTTGATCCGTCGAGAGAATCATCAAAGTCATGGTCAATTTCCTCTTCTTGGTCACTGTCGTCCGACGTTGCACCAATCGTCGTTCGGCTACTCGTTGGTTTAGCATCTTCTGCCTCTGCTGACTTTTTCACTCGGGCACACCGTGTTCGGCTCGGCATACTCACGACGCTACGGTTACCCGATATTGGTTTCCTGGTCCGTCGACTAATCGCTTGAGAAGCATTGCTCGAGCGTGCGAAAAAGTCTCCCAAATCCTTCCCTCCTCCTCCTCCACCTTCTTCCGATTTCTTCCGAGTCGCTGAATCCGTCTTTTTTCGGCCCGGTCCATCCGAATGACTCCGGGGGGGGACCACACGGTCAGGTGAATCGTTCGTCCCCGTACCTTCAGGGCTGGTCTCATCGATAGGTCTGTTGGTCCCGTTGCTCGACCGAGATGCCTTTTTCAGTGGAGAAAGAAAGGTATCCATATCACTCTTGGATCGTGCTACACCACGAGATGTCCTGGGGGGGCGACGGACGTTGGCCGAAGAAGAAGCCGAGTTAGAAACAGCGGCAGCTGCCAGGGGTATAGCGTTCAAGGTCTCACGAGTTATGGATGTTCGTGATCGGACGCCATCGCCCGCCATAGTCCGTTCTCTCCGTGCACTGCGGCTTCCACCAATCGAACGAGTAGCTCGTCCACTGTGACTATCTAACAAATTGAAATCAATATGATCGACACTCCGACCAAGTCGTTGAGAGATAATAGGGACCCGAGTAGACGCAGGACTGACCAAAAAGTCCAACAATTCCTGTTCTCGTTCATCGAAGGGTTGATAGGAGATTTTGCCTCCTGCGCCTCCTGCGCCTCCTCCTGCTGATGGTACTGTTCCTGCTCCTCGACGGTCCCCGATGGGGCTCATGGGGGGGATAAAGTCATCAATGGGATGATTCGGATCTCCATCATCCAACAGTTCCTCGTCGTGGCTGTCACGACTGCTACTTCGAGGACGACGGATACTGCTACCCATGCTGCTGCTGTTGCTTTTGCTAGAAGAAGGAGGAAGGGGACGTCGGTTGGTTGCTTTACCACTCTTCGACCGTCGAGGTTGACTGTGACTCCTCGATTTACTCCGACTCCGGGTGGCTTGTCCTGAGGAGACACTTCCCCGACGTTGACGACTACCGGTACTGCGATTCCGACTGGGATTATTCGACATCGATGAGGAACGTTGACGATGATGAGCCTTCGATGAAGAATAGGTCTCATTGTCCTCGTTTACTAGATCTTCTTCTCCTTCGGAAAAATCAAATCCATCGTCTGAGGAAGAATGACCACGATGTCGAATCTTTTCTCCCGCCCGGATGACTCGTCCTCGAGTACCACTTCGTCGGGGAGGTCTGGAAGATGCCTCCTCCGATCCCCCCCCATTTCCACCACCTCCTGAATTGGAGCTCATGAGACTGCCCGCACTATCATTCAGACCAATACTCCCCGACGACAAGCTGTCGCCAAGCATCTGATTAGTTCTGAGATCCGCCGCGGCAGCCATGGCTAGACGACGACGATTACTTATAAAGTTATTCGACGTTGTTCCAGTTTGTGTGCCTTCCAACGCAGAGTTGTTCAGACTGCTATTGGAGTTGGAACGATTCAATGAGGTCGACGAATCTAGATTCCCATTCCGATATCGAGGTTTACGATCCCCAGCGGACTCTTCGAGGAAGACTTTCATAGTCTCCAGCGATTCATTCGAGCCTATCCTGGCGACTCCCCGAGAACGACCCACCGATGAGGAAGGTGGTGCACCACTGGACTTATTCCTCGATCGACGAGGAGATTCATGGGACCCGCGGGGGGTACTGGTCATTGTCGCCGCGATGGTTGCCATCGGGGAGGACACACGCACGCAAACACACACTCAGCCGGAGAGCAATAAGACTATGCGTTTTTTTGGTACGTGTGTGCGTGTATGTGACTGCTGTGGAGTATTGGAGTGTGAGAACAAGGGTGAATCTGGACTGCTAATGGGAGATAAGGGTAAAGGGACGGAATTGTGTTTACAGTTGCCGCCAGCACGCCGGTAGGATGACTGATGAGCTGATGAGATAAAACACGAAGAGATCCCTGGTTTTCACCACTTTGATGTGACTCGCCACGAACTGACTAACGTGACCCCTTATTCAGCTTGTCCTCCAGTAGCATCAGTGCTAATTGGAGACTGCGCTCCCGAACCCGAAAGGGGTAGAAGGCCATTTACGACTTCGACATTGCGCATGGCGGAGTCGAGTCGACATGCACGATTACGAATCCAAGACAGAGTTTGGATAAATGAAGAACATTTATGACAAAATGACCATGACCTCCACAACGCGAACCGGAACTTTTATCAACCTAGTCGATCCTGTCGAATTTTCTTCCGGGGTCTATCGCTGACAACGTCATTCGTCTGTCCGTCTGTCTGACAGGCCAAGTCGGGGTGTCGGAACGGCAGGCGGCGATGTCGATGATTGGTGGACAGGAGGATATTTAGGTGAGAGATTCCAGAGCGCTGCCTTCGGTCCGTTGACGTTCTTGTTCTCGGTTTGGAGAGGTGTCGTCGTCGACAACAGGGTCCTCAACAAGAGATTGAAGGTTTCCGCACCTAAGGAACACACGATCCAAACTCCTTCAAATACAACACCCGCAACCATTGCATACATCTACCGAAACGAAATAGAGCAACAAAAAAACCGAAAGAATGAGAGTACGAATTAGTCGGGTAACTCTATTATGCCACCTCTTGATAAGTCTGTCGAGTACCGAGGCCTTTACGACGTCTCCACCTCGAGGATCTTTAGTCCGAACGGCCCTGTTCGCATCGACACAACAAGAGACTTCCTCAGTCACATCTTCCAAACCCAAGACACAGCAATTGGGATTATTGACCTTTGATCTTGATGATACGCTTTATCCGATTGAACTTGTTGTTCGTGCAGCCAATGGTACGTTGGGGCGACGACAGGTTTGACTTTGAATTCTCGTCATGCGAATACCTCAAGTCTCTCAATTTTTTCTTTTGTCTCTATTCATTTGTTAAATCTTCTCAACGTTTCCAAACCCACGAATAACGATGATGATTATGATAAATTCTTCTACAACCACTAAATTAAACTGCAGATGCCTTTGTTCAGGCTATGGAAAAGTATGGATTTCCGGGTGTGTCCGCCTTTGATATTGTCGAAACTGGGAAACAAGTTCGAGAAGAAATTGCGGCCCAAGATCCAGAAAAGGCTGCTGCATTGTACGTATACGTATTTCATCGGATGCGAATATATTTTTTTGAAAGGATGATGGGAAGGTGGTTGTTTCTGGGTTTGTGGCGCACGATTGAAGGCTTTCATTCTCATTTGGATTTTTTCTTGTTTCGTTTCTTGTTTTCGGTTTCTTCTCAATGGGGTTTGATATGCTTGGGCTACGGTAAAAATCGATTCTGCTGTATATGCGGATACAACAACAGGACCCATACCGAAATTCGAGAATTGGCGATTCGTCGAGAAATGAAAAAAATGATTTTGAAACGTAAACTCAAGGAAACTGCTGACGATTGGGCGACTCCAGTCGCGTCTTTGACTGCCAATGTTAAGAAACATGCCGAAACGTGAGTTCTACTACAGGGTCGGAGCTGAAGGATTTGTTCCTCGTAGTCGTTGAATGCTACTTATTCTGGGCACGAGATTACTGACCCACCCTTTGCTTCTCCTTTTCCGGTATTCTAGTTGGGCCAACAATGCCGTTTCCGAAAGCATCGTTCAATCCGTCTTGACCGAATGGGAAATGGCTCGTCACCATGCCGCAGAACGCAATATTTTCCCTCATGTGATAGATGCACTGAAGAAGATCAAGAAGGAACACCCCTCAGTAATTATTGGAGCAGTCACAGATGGGCGTGCCAATCCACTTCTCATGACCTTTACGTTGGCACCCTTTTTCGATTTTTGCATGTCTTGGGAAGACGATCAAGGAGGACGGAAGCAATTCTTTCTGGATTTGAGTGAAGTGGGTGAAAAGGCCGAGTTGACCTGGATCTATGACGCTGCCCGTCATCAATATGCGACCTTGAAGCAAGCTCAAGATGCCATCAACTCGGCTCGAAACAATGAACCCATCCAACCTCTAGTCTGGCCAGATAACTACGATGATCTGGTATGGGTTCATGTCGGAGATGATTTGGCGTTTGATGTCGGTGGTTCTTCGGCGTGCGGAGCCAAGACAATATAC
>Ga0194115_10006149_pt1 | contig 12262 bp, 7 predicted proteins | sample TA2MahsurfametaG_3_FD_148656 | JGI IMG/M metagenome (GOLD analysis project Ga0194115, IMG submission 148656) | Freshwater microbial communities from Lake Tanganyika, Tanzania - TA2015002 Mahale S4 surface | ecosystem: Environmental > Aquatic > Freshwater > Lake | place: Tanzania: Lake Tanganyika... | reverse complement strand
TTTCCTGCGCTGCGCTTAGGAGACAGCTCACGCCTGGGCACGCGTCGCCAAAAATTAAAATTTTGGCTCCTTCGCCCGCTTAAATATGTTAACGACCGTTTAGGTCGCTAACATATTTAAGCCCAATCAGGGTCAGTAGCTCCTTCACCTGAAGGAGTTGGAACCTCAAATTCAAACCCTGTAACAATATCACAAATAAATAATCTTGGAATTGAACCCCTTCCGTATTGACTAGTTTTTTTAGAGTAAATCAAATAACGACCATTAGGAGACCATCTGGCTCCTTCAACTAAATAAGCACTGGTCAGAATTTTTTCGCCTTTATTATTTGGAGACATCACACCAACATAAAAACGATTTGATTTGATTTTTGTGAAAGCAATTAAATTTCCATCTGGTGACCAAATTGGTTTTGAGTAGCTACCTCCTTCAGAACTTATTCTTCTAACACTATCTCCTCTTAAATCCATAATGTAAAGTTGTTGAGAAGAATCACGATCTGATGCGAATGCAATTAATTTACCGTCAGGAGAATATGATGGAGTTGTATCAATTGCTGGACTTTTTGTTAATCTTTTTGCGCTATTTGTTAAAACATTCATTTCGTAAATATCAGTATTACCATCAATTGTCGCCGACATTAAAAGTAAATTTTGATCTTTGGGATGAGATGCAGGAGAGAAAGTTGTTCCATTAAAATTACCAACTTTCTTAGTTTTAAAACTTTTCACATCTAAGCTAAATATTTGTGGACGTCCTTGTGAATAGCTTAGATAAAAAATTTCATTAACTTTTTTTGAAAAAGCAGGAGTTAAAACCAAATTCTCTCCATTTGTTAGGAAGCGACGATTTTCGCCATCAAAATCAATTATATTAATTCTTTTGATTAAATTATTTACACTTCCTGACTCTGAAACATAAAGAATTTGCGTATTAAAATGTCCTAATTTTTCACCAGAAATTGCCTTAAATACTTCATCAGAAATTAGATTGGCAATTTTTTTATAATTACCTCTTGATGTTGAATAAAATTTTCCAAAAAGTTGACGCTGATCTAAAACGTCCCACATTCTAATTTTTGTTTCTAAATTACCATTTGCATCATAACTAAAACTTCCAATTACAATTGCACCCACTCCAATTTTGTTATATTTATCAAAATCGGGCATAACTTCGATTGGATTTATTGAAGCAACTGCATTTATAACCGAATCTAAACTTGGCGAAGAAACACCAAAAGCTCCAACTTCTTGGGGTCCTGCTTGGAAAATTATCTCAAACAAATCGGTAGTTTTAAGATTTTTTCTAATACGCTCAAATACTTCAAAAGTATCAGATTTTAATTGACGATCAGAAGAATCAAACCCTAAAAACAGAACTTTAGTTTTAGGAATTTCTTTATTATCAATTGAGAAAGCTACACTTGCTTGAGCATTATTCAGACTTAGAAATATAATTGTAAGAATAGGAAATATTTTTAAGAGTCTCATTTGTTTTAAGTTGGTTGAATCAATTTTATCAAATTACTAGTTTAGCATTTACTACCTAAACTGTCTTTTGCAAAGAATATTTTATTTTATTGTTTCAATAATAATGTTGTTATTCGTGTAAACACATAAATCAGCAGCAATTTTCATTGATTTTTTAACGATTTCTTCCGCATCTAACCCATCAACTGAGACTAAAGCACGAGCAGCCGCAAGAGCAAAATTTCCACCAGAACCAATACCAATAACTCCGTCTTCTGGTTCTAAAACATCACCATTACCTGTTAAAACAAGAGAAACTTCTTTATCAACAACAATCATCATTGCTTCCAAACGACGCAAATATTTGTCAGTTCTCCAATCTTTAGCAAGTTCAACACAAGCTTTTGTAAGCTGATTTGGATATTGTTCTAATTTTGACTCTAATCTTTCAAATAAAGTAAATGCATCAGCAGTTGCGCCAGCAAAACCTCCAATTATTGATCCATCTCCAATTTTGCGAATTTTTCTGGCATTTGATTTCAAAACAGTTGATCCCAAAGAAACTTGACCATCTCCAGCGATTGTAACTTTTCCATTCTTTCTAACAGATAAAATTGTTGTTCCGTATAATTGTGATGGATTTTTATGATCTAGCATTGATAAGTTATATTTAGTTATACAAGGAACTGTGACAAATTTGCTTCTAAAAAAGTTAGACAGAATTAAAAGCAGCTCCACAAATATTTATCCACCCAAAATAAGACTGTTTTTTAAAAAGACAAACTTTGATCAGATGAAAAAAATTTTTGACAAAACTTTATTAGTAATTTTCTTTTTAGGTATTGCAAGCGGACTTCCAATATCACTAATTCTATCAACTCTAAAAGCTTTAATGGTTGATAAAGGATATGATTTAAAAACAATAGGTTTTTTTTCTTTAGTTAGTTTGCCTTACAGCCTTAAAATCTTTTTTGCACCAATAATAGATTCTTTTTCTCTACCATGCTTAACCAAAAAATTTGGTCAAAGAAGATCTTGGATAATATTTACTCAAATACTGCTTATAGTCTTTATTGCCTGTTTAGGCGCAACTACTTTATTTGATAGTTTAACTGCAATTGCAATATTTGCTTGCTTAGTTGGTTTTGCTTCAGCAAGTCAAGATATTGTTATTGATGCCTATCGAATTGAAATTATCGCAAAAGAAAATCAAGGTTTTGCTGCCGGTTTTTACGTTTATGGTTATCGTATTGGAATGCTAATTTCTGGAGCCTTAGCTTTAATTATGGCTGATTACATGAGCTGGAATGCTGTCTATCTTTTAATGTCTGTTTTTATGATTGTTGGAGTTATTACAACAATTTTTGCTAAAGAAAGCCGCAAAGATTGGCAAGAAAGAAAATATAACTTTTTATCATGGTTTAATTCTGCAGTTATTGCACCGCTAAAAGATTTTGCCAGAAACTCGCAATGGCCTGTTATTTTTACTTTTATTATTTGCTTCAAACTTGCCGATGCTTTTGCTGGTAACTTAACCTTACCATTTTTATTGGATTTAAATTTTAGCAAAACAGAAATTGCTACAATAGTTAAATCCTTTGGTTTATTTGCAACCTTATTTGGTGTATTTTGCGGAGGGGTTTTAGTAAAAAAACTAGGAATTAGCAAAAGTTTATGGATTGCTGCATTAGCGCAAATGCTTTCTAATTTATGTTTTTCTTACTTAGCACAAATTGGTTATAACAAAGATGTTCTATACTTAGTTATATTTATTGAGAATTTTAGTGGTGGAGTTGGTGACGCAATATTTGTAGCTTACTTAAGTGGTCTTTGCAATTCATCTTTCAGCGCAACTCAATATGCAATACTTGCTTCGCTGTCAACTTTAGCAAGAAGCGTTATGTCTTCTAGTGCTGGAGTTTTTGCTGAAAGCTTGGGTTGGTATAATTTCTTTATTTTATCAACTTTGCTGGCAATTCCAAGTTTAGTTTTATTATTTTTGCTTACTAAAAGAAATTTTAGGTGATATTGTCTAATGATACTTTACTTTTTTTGGCAGTAAAATAACCTAAAAAAATTCCTTTTTTAAAATTATTCCAACAACCCCGAAATGCTGAGACTTTCTACGGTCAAACCATCAAAAGAAAAAGTTGCAAAATACGAGATGTCAGCATCGCATTTTATTCCTTACAGATGCCACTTTAACTCGGACACAATCTTAACATACGAAGAAGAACTAATCAGAGTTATAAAAATAAAAGGATTTTCTTTTGAAACTGCCGATGACACCGATATCGACTTAAAAAAGAACGCTAGGAATAACATTCTAAAAGGAATGGCTTCTGGCAATTTTTCACTTTACTTCCATACAATAAGAAGAAAGGAAAAAAGCTTTCCTGATGGCGATATGCCAGATCCTTTTTCAGATCGTCTAAACCATGAATGGGCAGCAAAACATTCCGATGACAAAACATTCGTCAATGAACATTACCTTACTTTAATTCGAGGATCTGATAAATCGGGAGCAGCAGTTATTGAGCATTTAGCAAAAAAAATACAACATAAAGCTAATAGATCTTCTTGGGAAAGTTACATGCGCGAAGCGATGGAAGAACTTGATGAAATGACTGAAAGAATTGTAAACGGTTTTAGTAACTACGGAGCTCGAGTACTTGGAATTGTAGAAAATGACGGCATTGTTACGTCAGAAATATTAGAGTTTTTATCTCGCTTAGTTAATTGTGGTCACGCTCAATCAGTTGCACCACCATTAGGAGAAATCTCAAAACATTTACCAATTAGTAGAGTTTACTTTGGACCAAAATCAATAGAAGCGCATCATCCATATGGAACAAAATATGCTGGACTAGTTTCAATTAAAGAATATCGCCCTTACACTCACGCTGGAATCTTTGATGGTTTCATGCAACTACCTTTTGAGTTAGTTATCAGCCAATCTTTTTCCTTCGTTAACAGGATGATTGCAATTGCCTCAATGCAATTACAACAAAGACGTTTAATTCAATCTGAAGACGTGGCCACTTCTCAAATTGGCGAGATTGATGCGGCACTTGATTCAGCAATGAGTGGTGATTTTGCTTTTGGCAATCATCATATGTCAGTTTTATGTATTGAAGACTCACCTAAATCTTTAGAAACGGCACTTTCTTTAGTTGTTGTTGAACTTGCTAACGTCGGTATAACTGGAGTCAGAGAAAAAATGAATATGGAGCCTGCCTATTGGGCTCAACTTCCAGGAAATTCAACTTACATGGCAAGACGAAGTACGGTAAATACTTTCAACATTGCTGCTTTTGCATCTTTTCACAACTATCCTTCTGGCAAAAGAAAAGGAAATCACTGGGGCAATGCGGTAACAGTCTTAAATACTGTTTCAGGAACTCCTTATTTTTTCAGCTTTCATGTTCGCGATGTTGGACATACCATGATTATTGGTCCAACTGGTGCTGGTAAAACTGTTCTTTTGAACTTTTTATGTGCTCAAGCGCAAAAATTTAAAGGTCGTTTATTCTTCTTTGATAAAGATCGTGGTGCTGAAATCTTCGTCAGAGCTATTGGTGGTAAATATATGACACCAAGTGCTGCTCAGATTTCTGGCTTTAACCCTTTTCAATTACCAGATAATAACGATAACAGAAACTTCTTATCTGAATTTCTCAAAACCCTAGTTTCAGATGGAACACAAACCTTGCCAGCTCATGAAATAGAAGTTATAAATGAAGCTGTAGCGGGAAATTACAAATTACCTCAAAATAAAAGAAGATTACGTAATATTGCTCCTTTCATGGGAATTGGCGGTCCTGGCAGTTTAGCATCAAGACTTGCAATGTGGCATTCTGAAGGATCACACGCCAAAATGTTTGATAATATGGAAGATCGTCTTGATTTCAATTCCGGAAGAGTTTTTGGAATTGAGATGGGAGAACTTTTGCATGATAAAGCTAGCCTTTCTCCTGCTTTACTTTACTTATTTCATAGAATTCAAGATTCGCTTGATGGCAGTCCTACCATGATTGTACTTGATGAAGCGTGGGCTTTAATTGATAATCCAGTTTTTGCACCAAAAATTAAAGATTGGCTTAAAGTTTTGAGAAAACTAAATACATTTGTTGTTTTTGCTACCCAATCAGTTGAAGATGCTTCTAAAAGTACAATTTCAGATACATTAGTGCAACAAACAGCAACACAAATTTTCTTGCCAAATCTGAAAGCAACTGAAGTTTATCGACAAGTATTCATGCTTTCAGAAAGAGAATTCACGCTTGTAAAAACAACTGACCCAGCAACTAGATTCTTTTTAGTAAAACAAGATAATGATGGAGTGATTGCAAGAGTTGACTTAAGTGGCATGGACGAAGTTATAAGAGTACTTTCAGCGCGAGTTGATACCGTACTAATTCTAGATCAAATTATCAGCGAAGTTGGTGATGATCCAAATGATTGGTTGCCAATTTTTTATGAAAGAACCGCAAAAACAAAATAGTTAATGAATCAGGTAAAACAAAAATCAAAAACTATAACCTACCTGACTAGACTCAAAGCTAAAACCTTACTCTTTTTTACATTACTATTATTTTGTTTTGCAATTTTAGAGCCGCAAAATTCTCATGCAACTGACGGTTATGGAGTTGGAAGAACAAGGTCTTGTAGTGCAAGTGGAGCTGTGGAAGACATGCAGTTTGATCCTGTTTATGGTCATGATATGAACTTTGTTGCCGATAATCCAGTCTGTCTGACAGTTATATCACTATCATATGCTGCAGTAAAAATTTCAATTATTAACATGAACTCAGTTTGTGGAAATAATGCTTCTATTCGAGTTCTTCCATCTCCAATACTTGATACAATTGATATTGGCAGATCAACAGTTAAAGCTGCAACCACAAATAACGCTGCCTGCGCTTCAGCAACCCTTGAAGCAACAGCTTCTCTAGCAAAATTTGTAGAAGGAATTGCAGTAATATACGGAATTGCTGAATCTGCTTTTGAAAAAACAAAATTATGTGGTGCAGATTGGAAAAAAGCTGATCCCACAACATATACCATATCAACTCCAAATTATCAGCAGACTGTATATAACGCTGTTCAAAACTATATCAATAATGACGAAACATCTTTGATGACCCTTAACAACAAAACATTTCGTGAATGGTATTATGGCGGGGTGGAAATTGAAGATAACCCTAGTGGATCCGATGCTTGTCGAGACCCAACTCAAGCAAAAGTTGGAGGACAATATCCAAAACAAAAATACTATTTTAAAGGAACTGAGGCAGGAAACTTTAACTGCAAAAAATATATGATTTTTGCTGGACAAGATGATCCTTTGACAGGCCAAGCTATTACACCTGAAAGAGTGGAAGAATTGAAGAGTGCTTACGAATGTTGTAAAAAAAGAAGTAGTGAATATGTATGTATAGATTTCTCTCACAAAGCTTCTTCTTCAAGCAGCCAAGTTTTTTGCAGAAGTGGTTCAAGATGCATATTAAAAAATGAAGGACTTAACGTAACATTCTCAGCAAAACCTGTTAATAACGGTGAATTTATTTGTGCCGAAAGCTACAGCCTATGCCCTTATAATTTCTCAGTTGGTGGTGGCGGAGAAACTTGCGACTACTATCAAGATGGAGTTTGGAATAGCTCTCAAGGTAGATGGGATCTGATCACGCAAGAAGATATAGAAGATGGTAATTGCAGAGATAAAAGTGAAATTAGAAACTCAGATTGCACCTACAATGCTAAAGCCGGCCAATGCAGAAACTATTGCCAATATATGACTCATTGCACCAAAGCCAATGACGTTGTTTACACCTATGAAAGCAGCTTGAACTCTCCATATTTCTCAACTGCATGTTTAGATTTTATTGGCGATTCTCGTAATGAAATTTCGTATAATCTTGGATTTATTCCTGGCAGCCAAAGACATTTTAGTGCTCCAATTGCACAATGTATTAAAGAAACTATGGAAAATGTTTTCTATAATCGTTTCGGTCACAGCCAATGCAGATCTTCAAGCGAACTTCCGGCATCAAATGGTGCCTGCGCTAGTAACAATTATATATCATTCAATGGAGTGCCTTACTTTAAAGGAAGTCAAGTTTCAGACCAGTCTTTCTTCGCTAAAGTTCAGAATAACATTCAATTAACCATAAAACTTATTCTAAGCATGTCGGTAATGTTTTATGGAGTAAAAATTTTAATTGGAATGTCCGGATTTGGCAAAAAAGATCTACTGCTATATCTTACTAAAATTGCTTTAGTTCTTTATTTTTCAACAGGTGATGCTTGGCATAGTCAGTTTTTTGATGGAGTTTATAACGCTTCTTCTGAACTTTCAGAAATTGTATTCAAAATTAGTGTTAGCTCTGATGAAAATAAAAGAGATGGCTGCCAATTTGGTACTATGACATTTTCTGATGGAACCGAAGAAAATGTTACTTCCGCGGCTAGAAGCTATCCGCCAGGAAAAGACTATCTTGCTCTTTGGGATACTCTTGATTGCAAAATAGCTCGCTATCTTGGCTTTGGTCCAGAAGCCTCAGCTGCCAATATTGCTTTACTGATTTTATCTGGATTCTTTACAGGTCCTTGGGGACTTTACTTTGCAATGTCCTTGATGTTTTTTGGATTCTTCTTAATTGCAACGACAATAAGAGCTCTACATATTTTCTTATCATCTTGCATGGCCATAATTTTATTAGTCTATATTTCGCCTCTTGTAATACCCGCAGTTTTATTTAACAAAACATCCGGAATATTCAAAGGCTGGGTAAATCAACTTCTAGGCTTCTGTTTGCAGCCTTTAATTCTATTTGCCTATATTGCCATACTGATAATGATGCTTGATAAAACTTTAATTGGAAATGCAACTTTCCACGGTTCTGGGCCTAATAAAACTATAAGTTGTAAAGAATTTTGCACCAACTCTGCAGGGTCAGTTATAACAGCTGATGTCGATCCAGAATGTGATGATTTAGGCAATAGCCTGGTAAATCCAATGGAAGATTCTGTAGCTTGCATGATCAATCTTAACAACTTCGGCAAATTTCCTGGTCTTGAAATTATAGGAATTACTATACCAATACTGGTTGACTTCTTCCAAGGCGATGTAAAAGCAAAAATTCTCACCTTGGTTAAAGGCGCTTTAGTAATGTATCTTTTGTTCAAGTTTATGGATGAAATCCCAGGAATGGCTTCATATTTTATGGGTGGCTCAGGATTGGGATCAGGAGGAGATATATTTGACAAGGGTATGAAGTACTTTAAAGGAGCTATGGGATTTGCAAGAGATTTACAAAAACGTGGTACTGGCGCAACAAAGAATGCTGCCCGAACTGGTTATGATAAAGCTCAGGATATCTCAAGAAAATTAGGCGATAAAGATAATAATGATTCCTCGTGATCTATGGCAGAAAAAATAAAACTAAAAAATCAAAATCTTTTTTGTGAAAAGAATTTTGTTAATGGTAAGTTTAAGGATCACAAAAAAAGAATTGAAGTTTTAAACCCTGCCAATCAATCAAAAATTGGATCAGTACCAAATTTAGCAAAAAAAGATCTTAAAGAAGTAATTTTAGAAGCACAAAATGCTTTCTATAAATGGCGCAAATTATCAGGAAAAGAAAGAGCAAAAATTTTGCAAAACTGGCATAAACTAATTTTAGAAAATGCTGAAGATTTAGCTTTGATTCTAACAACAGAACAAGGAAAACCAATCACTGAAGCCAGAGGCGAGATTAATTATGGCGCTCAATTTGTTGAATGGTTTGCAGAAGAAGCAAAAAGAAGTTATGGAGATGTTATACCATCTTACAAACAGAATCAGAAAATAATAACTCAACTAGAACCTGTAGGAGTTGTTGCAGCGATAACGCCTTGGAACTTTCCTTCAGCAATGATAACCAGGAAAGCTGCCGCTGCAATTGCTGCTGGCTGCTGCGTTATTCTAAAGCCATCAGAATTAACACCTTTTTCTGCCTTAGCTTTAGCAGTTTTAGCAAATAAAGCTGGAATTCCAGATGGAGTATTTAATGTTGTGACTGGTGATGCCCAAAAAATTGGTGAAGAATTTTGTGAGAATAAAACTATACGCAAAATAAGTTTTACTGGATCAACAAAGATTGGAAAACTTTTAAATAAACAATGTGCCCATGATCTAAAAAAAGTTTCTCTTGAACTTGGAGGATCTGCGCCATTCATAGTATTCTCTGATGCCAATTTAGATGAAGCAATAAATGGTTTAATGCATGCAAAATTTAGAAATGGCGGACAAGCTTGTACTTGCGTTAATAGAATTTTTGTTGAAGAAAAAATTCACGATCAGTTTGTTAAAAAACTGATTTTGGAAGTAAAAAAACTAAAAATTGGCAATGGCTTAATTTCTGATACCAAAATTGGTCCCATGATTTCACAAAATGCTTTAACGAAAGTTGAAAGACTTGTAAATGAAGCAATAGAATCTGGAGCTAAATGTGAAATTGGTGGTAAAAAAGATCAAAAGATCGGCTTTAATTTTTTTCAACCAACAGTTCTAACTAAAGTAAATGAAACAATGCAAATTGCCCAAGAAGAAATTTTTGGAGCAGTTGCAGCAATACAAAAATTCAGAACAGAAGAAGAAGTTATAAATCTTGCCAATAAAACAGAATATGGACTTGGATCATATCTTTACACCAAAGATAATGGAAGAATTTGGCGCATATCTGATGCTTTAGAATTTGGAATGGTTGCAATAAATGAGTGTTCTTTTGCAACAGAAGTTGCTCCTTTTGGTGGTATAAAACACTCTGGTATGGGACGCGAAGGCTCTAAAATTGGCATGCAAGAATTTATGAATTTAAAAACTGTGCACATAAGTTTTTAGAGCTCTATTAACAAAATTAAAAAACTCGTCATTTCCTATATTCTCTTGATATAAAATTTAATTTTTTTTTAATTTGAAACAGAAATTTGGAAAGGTTTGATAAAAACCTTTCCAGAATCATATACCAAATACTAAATCTTATCGTAAGAAATTTTCTCTTTTTTAGCACCTGGGTGAGTTACAGCACCATATCTTGCTGAACCAACAGTTTGTGCATATTTCCATAAATTACCCGATTGATATTCATTTTCTCGATGTTTCCATGTTGCTTTTCTAGCAGCAATTTCTGCCTCAGTCAAATCAACATCAATTGTTCCTTTGATTGCATCAATTATAATTTTATCACCATCTTGCAAAAGAGCAATCATACCGCCAGAAGCAGCTTCTGGAGAAACGTGACCTATACAAAATCCACGCGTACCTCCCGAAAATCTACCATCTGTTATAAGTGCAACTTTATTACCCATTCCTTGACCATAAATTGCCGCAGTTGTAGCAAGCATCTCACGCATTCCAGGTCCACCACGAGGTCCTTCATAACGAATTACTAAAACATCACCTTCTTGATATTTTTTTTGCTCAACAGCTTTAAAACAAGCTTCCTCTGAATCAAAACATCTAGCGCTTCCAACAAATTTTAAAGCCTCATTTTGCATACCGGCAATTTTAACGACTGCACCATCAGTTGCCAGGTTTCCTCTAAGAACAACTACTCCACCAGTTTTAGAAAGAGGTTTCTCAGGTTTATAAACTACATCTTGATTTTCATTAAACTTAACATCTACCAAATTCTCTGCCATAGTTTTTCCAGTAACTGTTAGACAATCACCGTGAATATATCCAGCATCAAGCATAACTTTCAAAATCATTTGCACACCACCAGCTTCATATAAATCTTTTGCAACATATTTTCCACCTGGCTTCATATCAGCAATGTAAGGAGTGCGCTTAAAAACTTCTGCAATATCAAAAGCATCAAAATCAATTCCACATTCATTGGCAATTGCAGGCAAATGAAGAACTGCATTTGTTGAACCACCAGTTGCAGCAACAATTGCAGCAGCATTCTCTAAAGCTTTTTTGGTAACTATGTCTCGTGATTTAATGTTTTTTTCAATCAAATTCATAACAGCTTTTCCAGAATGGTAAGCATATTCATCACGTGATTCGTAAGGAGCAGGAGCACCAGATGAACCGGGAAGAGCCAAACCAATTGCTTCCGAAACACATGCCATAGTGTTAGCAGTAAATTGTCCACCACAAGCACCAGCAGAAGGACATGCAGCTTTAGTTAATATTTTCAAATCTTCGTCAGTCATTTTCCCAGCATCACGTTGACCAACAGCTTCAAAGACATCAACAATTGTTACATCTTTACCCTTAAATTTCCCTGGCAAAATTGATCCACCATACATAAAAACAGATGGAATATTCAGCCTACACATTGCCATCATCATTCCTGGCAAAGATTTATCACATCCAGCCAAACCAACCAAAGCATCATAGCAATGACCACGTACAGTAAGTTCAATTGAATCAGCAATAACTTCACGCGAAGCAAGTGAAGACTTCATTCCCTGATGACCATTAGCAATACCATCAGTCACAGTAATTGTTGTAAATTCTCTTGGAGTACCACCAGCATCTTTAACTCCTTTTTTTGCAGGCTGAGCTTGACGTTGTAATGCAATATTACAAGGCGCAGCTTCATTCCACGCGCTTACCACCCCAACAAAAGGAGCAGATAAATCTTCATCTGTTAAACCTTGTGGATAAAGATCTGTTTTAATGTTATAAAGCATGGTTTTTCTTCCTTCGCAACCATGAGAATGAGTAACATAACGCGAAGGTAATTTTGATTTATCAAATTTAGACATAGTGAAATTTTTTTAATTTTTTTCTAATAATA
>Ga0194115_10006143_pt1 | contig 12272 bp, 12 predicted proteins | sample TA2MahsurfametaG_3_FD_148656 | JGI IMG/M metagenome (GOLD analysis project Ga0194115, IMG submission 148656) | Freshwater microbial communities from Lake Tanganyika, Tanzania - TA2015002 Mahale S4 surface | ecosystem: Environmental > Aquatic > Freshwater > Lake | place: Tanzania: Lake... | reverse complement strand
TAGCCGACACGCAGAAGGAAACACCATCACATGAGCTACCACTGTGACCTGGATCAAAGAAAAGGCTTTCCGAGACAAACGTGTTGGTTATTTTTGTCAGGCAGCAGCATCCCATAGGTTGGGACTGATCGTTCTTGGAGGAGTACTAGTCATGCCGTCTCGCTTCCCTGAATTCCAGTTGTTGTCCCTGAATTCCAGTTGGCTGTGACAGTATAAACTACGTCAAGGCACTACGGCATGATGTGGTTTTGAAACGAGATGAATTCGGGGGTGGCGGCAGGGGGTTCTGCGATGTCAGTGTCGATGACGGTACAGAGCCCATGAGATCGTGAAGTTCTTACGAATACTACGTACACACAGGAGGGTAGGAGAATTCTTCGCTCGATGACTCGGATTTTCAGGTACCCTTGAAAGCAGGCTTTGAAGGTACGTCTCGATCCGCTGATTTCTCGCCTTCCTCATGGAATTGATTTATTTTTCGAGAAGAAGGATGATACTAATAGCCTCGCATAGCATTCCTTGAGCTACTGGTACAAGTCCAGAAAGTATACCCCTCAATCAATGAAGATTGTGACGACGCATTTAGATGACAGCACACGCTCTTCTATTGAACGATTCAACACGCGATGGTTGGAAAAGAGGAAAATATTGTAAAGCTTTCTTCTCTTTTTTGGATTTTTCTGTAGCCGGAATGCGTACCCTTCATAACAGGGCAAACGTTGAAATGGACGATTCTTGCCCGACCATAGAGAAGAATCAGAAAAAAGCGCACACTTCCATCTCGGGAAGGGAAAATGCCAGCGAAGATCATCACTTTCGTTTGTTTGTTTCTTTGTTTCTTAGTTCATTCGGACGTTCATCACCCATGTGACACGACTATTTCTACATGACGAGAAAGGATTTCCAATGATGACGCTCATTGTTTGTCTTTCTGTATTCTTCTTCTGTAGTCCTTCTGCTTCCTCATTCCACGATGAAGATAGGATAGTTTGATACGTACTTGTGTGCTTCGTGGGTAACCCAAACAATACTTCTGTCCAGGAGATGGATTCGTTGCCCTCTTGAGGACGAAAATGACAAACACCAAAAAGGCACCATGACGGGCAAAAGTCATCACCACCAACAGCAACATTCTACAACTACCGGCTACGCACTTCATCATCGCCTCATCGATATTCTTCTTCCTCGAATGAATATGACACCCACCCACACATAAATACAGACAAGAGCGACAACGAGGAATTCCTGAGGGAAGATACGATTTGGTGTTCCCCTTTCTTCAGGATATGTCTCATCGATTGAGAAATGTAAGAATGAGTGGGAAAAACCGACCCAACAACGAAAAAAGACGAAAATGGGAAGTGATTTGGCTCCGTTTTGTTTTCTCCTCTCGTCCATGCCTCTTCCTCTCACGCGACCGATACGATGATGATGGATCATACGATGAAAATATCACCATCGTCATCGTTCGTCATCCCGTCAAGACTTATCAACAACAACAACCTCATGGACCCTCTTCTGGATATTGATGATAGACATCCTTTATGAATCGATCGTCGAAATCTCGTTGTTTTCCTATCCGAATCGTCGGTCAGTACCGATTCTTGGATTGATGATATTCATTATGGAATGGTGATTTTTCTTCACTGTCATCCACGGATAGAGATTTTTGTGGCCGTCCGTGTCCCGATCGTGACATCCCTTTTTCTTTTGGTTGACCTTCAACTACGAGATTGGTTCCACTCCACTGCTGCAGCCAGGCAAAGAAAGAGGGAGGATGATGAACACTACTACCCTCGAATACTTCTCAATACACAAGACAAGAGTCAGCAACACGACTAGTAGATCATGGGATACGTCAAGGCCACCAGGTCCTTGTCGACTAGCAACAGTAGTACTAGCCCCTCAATGAGTTTTTGATTACTGGGTTGGTTGTGATTGGTGTTTCTGTAGCTTTATCTGTTATGGTCGGGGCGAGGTGCCTAGAAGAATTCACGGCACTTTGCTTCTTCTTCATCTTTCTTCTTCTTCTGTTGCGGCCTGACATCAAAACACGAGGGAAAAGGCCGCGGGTTGGCTCATCCCCAGGGTGTGAATTCTAATGAGGTCGGTAAGGTTCGTCCTTGTTGTTGTCAGGCTGTGAGGAGTCATCGCTGCTCCTTCATATGGAAGTGAGAACATACCGTAATCAGTTTCAAATGTAATTTCTTCAGGGTACCTGGTACCACAAAGCTTGATAACATGCGTGCCTTTAGGGAGCGCTTTGATGACAACATAGTAGCCACCAACAGCAAAGGGCGCTCCAGCAAGAGTATGATCAGGGGCGAAACCCAATCCTACATCCAAATCTTCAATACATTGACTGTCGAAGGATTTGTCGATTGCAAAAAGACGGACCATCTTGGCCCTCTTTCCGTCAATTCTAGCACTCTTTCCCTTCATGCGATCCATTTGATTCTTGACATTGTCTATGGCATCATCTAGGTCTTCACCCTCCCAACTCAACGAAAAAATGGTCAGCGAAGACGACTGGGATGAGTATGTAATTCTCCGAGCTTACGGTACATTCCCCATCGTCTGATGCAAGGAATGTCCAGCCCTTGGGGACACCAACCTGTTGGGGGCAGGATTGGATGAACCAATGGCCGGCGTTTCCGTCACCACCGCAAAAAAGCCACTTCCAGTGGGCAACAGCAAGTGCGCCAAGACTCCTTCCAGTTGGTCTTGCCTTTGGGTTGCTAATGGTTGCGTTTCCCCAGCTCACCGACTCTGCGGTAGCAAGGGTGAAAGTCGATAGAACGAATGGGATACGCACGAAGGAGATCATGATGATCGGTTTCTGTTACGATCTGTCTGTAATGGTTCACGCAATTTTATGAGCTAAACCGGTTCGAACTGGATGGCAGGAACCAAAATTGCCTTCTCAGTACTCGTGAGAAATCTTGACATATTCGAGTCCATATTCCGAAATAGCTGTAGGATGAATCACAGTCAATTGAAAGGCGGTTTGACACAGTGCTCGTGAAATCGGAACATATTCGAGTCCATATCGGACGTTGCGGTGGGATGATTTGCAATCGGTGTCGACACAGTGCTCGTGAGAAATCGCAACATATTCGAGTCCATGGGAAATCGGAACATGTTCGAGTCCATATCTGAAATTGCCGTTAGATGACGTTGAAACGGGAATACGACATGCGCCTGCAATAAGTTAACAGCGGGTGTATCGTAGACTCGGTGCAGAATACTAACTGTAACTTACGATTGTATTCGATCCTTGAGTCTGCATAGCTAAGTTAAATAGATCTCTATTATGTATCGATTTCAGCACATGCTAATTTGAACGATTCAACACGCCATGATGCTTGAAAAAGCGGGAGACCTTGCAAAACTACGAAGCGATCCCCCATTTTGATGTGTTGTCGAAGTTAACTGCATCAAGCAGCTGTCATTGTCTGCAGTCTGAAGAACGTTGTCTGTTCATCTCCGGAACTCCTAGTACTGGTACTACTAGCTCCCTACAAATATGTACTTCTTGATTTCTGCGTTGGTTGTTACTGGTGTTTCTCTAGTGCTATTTGTTATGTTCTGGGAGAGTTGCATACTAGGATCCAACCAGTCTAGTTGTGTAGAGTTCATGTTGCTTCACGCCCGGGTATGAGCCAATCCTCGGTGTTCGTGTAGTCTGGTTTTGATCTCGGGCAGAAGAAGGATAGTGATATGATCGTTGCCTTGTCAGGATGTGAGGAGGTCGTTTGCAGAAAATACAGCCATCACCGCTTCCTGATTTGGAAGTAAGAATATACTTAGTCTTTGTTACAACAGTTCCCAGGGTACCACGAAGCTCAACAACATGCTTTCCCTTAGGGAGAGGTTTGATGACAACATAGTAGCCACCAGCAGCGACTGGCTGCCCAGCAACGGAATTAGGGGCTGGTCCAAACGCTCCATCAATATCTCCAGTACATAGACTGTCAAAGGAATCGTCGGTTCCAAAAAGACGGACCGGTATACTGTAGTGCCGTTCAACAACTATTGCCTTCCGTCTGTTTCAGTTCGTCAATATCCAAGTCACTCATGCTGAATTCAAAGAGTCGAGAGGACCGCACTAGCTGTGATCAAAGACTACGGCACCTGCTCTCCAAGTGATCGATGAATGCGATTATTGCTCCCTATCATAACTTCTAGAGATCAATGGCTCGCTGAAGATACCAAAGACGCAATCTATCCATAAGTGGTGGCATTATTTCGAGGGGAGGAAAGGCGCTATGAAGTACTCTTGGAGCAACAATAGTCCCTACCTACTAAGCAATAGGATGCGATTGAATGGGAGGGTTAATGAAGTCAACATTACACCAACTCGAGCTATATTTCCTGATGATACCACCATGTGTTACGTTCCTTCCGTTTGGGGTGAACCCCACCACTCACTGTCAGCAACGGAATCATGAAGTTTTTGATATCTAGGGGTAGAACCAAAATGACGTGAAGAATACGATGTGTCGTTTGTAGAAAATCTACTACTGCAGACAGTGCTGCTTCTTTCTATTCGACAGTCAGATAATACTTTGTCTCAAAGGTAGAACCACCTGGTCTCGTGCCATAAAGCTCAACAAGATGCTCTCCTTAGGAAGCGGTTTGATAGCAACAAAGATACCTGAAGCAGCAAAAGGATACCCAGCCATTGTCTCACCAGGGTTCAATTCAAACGCTACATCAATATCTGCAAGACAAATACTGTCAAAAGACTCGTAGGTCCCAAAAAGACGGACCGTCTCAACATCTTCTCCATCAATCTTAGCCCATGTAATCATAGCATCGACTCTACCAGTGACTTGTTCGATGGCCTCTTCTAGGGTATTCATCCAGGAAGCAGTGTTCATAGCTGGAATGAGAATGTGATCGTGTTTGCTTACCGTACAGCTGCGCTCAACTGTCGCGTCTGCTGCCGAACCGGATGCAAAGAATACCCAGCCCTGAGGAACACCCTCATGTTTTGGGCAGTCGGAGAATTGCCAAACGGGGGTTTGTTCGCCACCTGGTCCATCACCACCACAGTAAACCCAGTCCTTCCACCAGGCAACGTTGAGTTTTCCAAGTTGAATTCCTGTGGGTTTAGCGTTTGAATTGGTAATGGTGAGGCTTCCGCCGTCTGCACTACCGCTCTTCTTTGAGCTCTTTGCGCTTCCGCTCTCTGCACTCTCTGCGCTTCCGCTTCCTCCGCTCCTGGAGCTCTTGGAGCTTAGGACACGATTCTGAGTACTGTGATGACGAAGATGATCGCTGACACGATCCTCAGTTTCATGTCGTCCGGTTCCCTCGAATGGATCCATTCCTGCGGCAGCAAAGGTGAGAGTCGATAGAAGGAATAAGGCGATGAGAATGCAGTTCGTCATGATGATCGGTTCGTTCTTAACCATGAGTGAGCTTGAAGGAGAAAAGGGGTATGCACGTGGAAGTTGTACAAAGACAATAGTTCGCGCTCAGTTGACCGAAGCAAGAAGATTGTTCAAGGGAGGCGAGGCAAAGATTATGGACGTGGACTTGAGGGCAAAGGAAGAACTTTGAACCATGCGCAAGACAAAGAAGGTTAGCGGGAATTTTGTAGGACGCGGAAAGGTTCCTTTTTTCAATTTTTTATATGCCCTTTGACTGGAAACGGTTCCCTTTTGTGACTTGAAAAGATTCCTTTTTTCTATGCAGTGTATGTACCGCAAATGATGGTCTGTATTGTGTCCTTACTGCCACTACTGCCCAGGAATCAGATTGGTTCCTTTTTCTTCACAGGACCAAACAACTCACTACTTGACATGCGGTAACGAGTTCTTCAAGGGATCCAACCATTTACATTCGACAACAAGCGGTTGTTATCTTTAATTTGGGGAAACAATTCCCGTCTACTACACCATAGTTCTCATCATATAGCCATGACAGGCTTGGTTTCCTATGGTCGATCAGACTCGACAGGATCCTCCTGACGTCATTTGCTGCTGAATTGAATTAGGCAAAAAAAGGCAAAACAGGATGGTGGGATCGAATTTCTTATGGCTCTTGAAATACTCCATACGAAGGATATGTTCCTCGTTTTTGATTGCTGCTGGAATCGTCACGTGCCTCAACGAAATTTCGAAGAATGCTCTTGAGATCTTCTTGATCTCTCCTGTCATCCATGATTTCATGGAAGTCACGTCAAAACGATACACCACGACTGTCGCTGTGCATACGCTGGGCCAGCAAATGCAGGGCAGTCCGGCTGTTTTCCACTTGCCGTGTAGCATCGACACGATTTTCGAGGACAACCGCAACAGACCACGTAACCGTTCTATCTTGGCTGAGTCTATCGTCGACATTGATCCTAGTCATCGATGAGTTCATGGAAATCTAATGAAGGGCCGTCTCTCCATATTTTGGGGGGGTATGTGTATTCCGTCCCAGGAGGCTTGACACGAATACTGAGTAACGTAAGAGTGGCCTTTTGATGCCAATTGGTGAAGGATCTTCCACCCCTACTTCTTGTCTGGGGCCGCCGCATTCCTATACTAGAAGCTTGACAGTTTCTTGCGTTGCAAGAATATGCAGGACAGTTAACCCGTTTCTATCATGAGCCGAGGCTTTGGTTCCTTGTTCCAAAAGAAACGTGACTAACCCCACCGTCGTAGCAGCGTGACTATACTTGCCAAGGCTACAGAAGAAGACAAAGTGTAGAGTAGTCCTGCTCTCGGAGTTGTATTCTGCTCAGGTGTCGGCCCCATATTGGACAAGTAGGAGCCTGACCATTGCTAGCGTCGTATCGTGAGAATACTTGTTATACCAGAAGCAAAGGAAATGCAGGGTAGTCCGCCTGTGGTTGCCTTTTTTTCAGGGCATCGACCTCATTATCATGATCGAGAAAATGTCTGAATATCGCCTACGATCATACATCTTGTCCCTTGGTGCTATAGATACGTTGGGCCAGCAGATGCAGGGTAATCCGCCCAATCTCCCGTGGTACTGTAGCATCGCCACGATTTTCGAGGACAATCGCAACGTCATGAGTCTCCCATCGTCATGGAGATTGTAAGGGAGGAAATGAAGAAGGGCGGTCAAGAACCGTGTTCGTTGTCTTTGGGCCCTGCCATGGGCCCCACCACGATAGAAGTGAAGCCTCAGCAACCTCACAGATGCAAGATGATTGCCCTTTGTGGAGGAAGCGAGCAAGACCTTTGGGGGATGTCGACCCCTCCTGGTCTCGAGTCTTGACTGTTGACAATTGCAACCTTTTCAGTTGAGTCACAGTCACAGTCTCTGTCAATAGCCATAAGACCCAATATACATACGTACCGTATGCCTATCTACTATCATACGTTCCCTTTCGATCTCAGCCTGTTCGTATATACTTCATGAACCTATGATATCACAATCAACGCAAACCCGAACACGTGCGTCTGCTTGGCCGACGTCAGACGTATGCGACGGAAATAGCTTCCACGTGTTTGACGGACAGAGGGTGACAACTCCGACAAAAGAAATATGAGACGCCATACGCCATCACTGCGAGTGGATGGGGATGTCGCGATAGGGGATGCCGAGCCATCGCGCGTCTTCGTCCAAGATCCTCTGTCAAGACTAGGATGTGTGAAATCATGACAACGTCCGTGTGTGTCATATCCAGGGATTCACTAACCATTTTAAGGCTAGTGACGTTTTGTTTTGTAGAAACTACATCTCTGTCTTGTTTTGTGAGAAAATAAAATCTCCATCCTCATTATGGGTTACGACGTCTCGACGGGTACGGCATGGGCTGTTTTGTCGATTGTCCTGATCCTCTTTACGATTTTAGCCATCGGTGCGACCGATCGCTTTACCTTCCTCCCCCCTGAAGTCCGTGGTTTTTGTCTTTTGAAGAAGAATGGATCGGCAGCACAAACTGCAGACTATTTCCTTGCCGCGAGAGATTCGGCTGGTTATGGGGCGATTGCCTTGAGTAAGTCTTTGTTTTGTGTCAAGTCGATTTTGCTACGATGTTAAATGATTTTCTCATGCATCGGATGGCACACTTTTTCTAACAATATACAATAATATTGTCCTGAACAGGTTTTTTCGCTTCGGGTATGGGAGCATGGGTAGTGTATGGATCGACTGAGATGGGTGCCACCCCCTCACTGTCCTGGTTGGGTGTTTTGGGATACTCTGGTGCATCTGCCTTTCCTGCTATCCTTATCTCTATCCTTGGACCGAAAATTCGAGAACAGACCCAGAACCGTGATGCCTTTTCGACGTCAGACTTTGGACGACAACGTTATGGTCGGGCTATGCAATTCTCTATTTTGTGTATCTCCATCTTTTACATGTTCATTTACATCGTCGCCGAAATGACTTCGATTGCCAATGTCTACAAGTTAGTGACGAACAGTTCTTCCATGAAGTTTGGTATCGGTGTCACCGTCGCGATGGGGGTTGTCACCCTCTTCTATACGGCTGTGGCGGGTCTTCCAGCATCGATCGTTACTGATAAGTTTCAGGGTATCATGATGGCCCTCCTAGTATTGACCTTGACGATTGCGGTTTGCTCATTTGAGGAGAATCAAGTCTCTCCAGAAGAATGGAAGGAGGCTGCCAACTGGACTCCGGATGGCCTTATGGCGGCCATTACCTTAATTGTGGCGATTTCATCGGCAGAAATGTTCAATCAAGCAAATTGGCAACGTGTTTGGGCGGCTCAAGATGTCCCATCCCTCCGTAAAGGTTTCTGCCTTGGATCCATCATGGTTTTCCTTCTGGTACGTCCTATATTCTGTTCCGTTTTTTCTTCGGAATACTTACCGTCCCGACGACGAAATCTCCGAGGAGAAAAGATACATAATATGATGCTACAAGGTTCTCACTTCTATTATCTACCCTCCCCCCCCTGGGGTATTTTCCTTTCCTGTCATGGCACAGATGATGTTTTTTGGAATTATGGGGATGTTGGCCTATGCGAAAGACAAGGAGGCATATGACAATTTCGAAAAGTATTCCTTTTTGGCCTTTTTCGATTTACTCTCCCCCCTGGCCGATGGATGGCATGTATTGGTCTTAATCTTTGTGACTGCCCTCGCAGCGTCGACGATTGATTCTCTACATACCGGTCTTGCTAGTACGATCTCTCATGATCTAGTCAAATTGGGATGGAATCCTTGGTGGTTGACCCGGATTTTGGTCGTCTCGATCAATATCCCAGCCCTGTGGTTAGCCTCGAAAGGATTTTCGGTTTTGGAACTCTTCCTGGTAGCAGATTTAGTCTGTGCGACGGCAGTCTTCCCAACCTTTTTGGGTCTACAACGAACGGATTACACCTTCTGTAATGGCCTCCCCGCCCTAGTCGCACCGACTGAATTAGGTGCCATGGGGGGGATTATTGCAGGGATGGTCACAGTCTTAGTCAATGGGGCCGTGAATGACGTTGAGGGTGGATTATGGTCATACTTTTGGCTTCGGAATGGTGATATCTGTGCCCTATGTGGTCCGAAGACGATGGTCACCTTCTTGATCACTCCTCTCGTGTCGGGATTTATGACGTATCTTATCTCCTACCTTGATGTATCCCTCCGTGGAGATCGTGCTCGACTACCACTCTTTCCAATCCCATTCGATAAGGATGATCTTGACACAGTCGTCGTCCAAGTCGAGGAGACGCTGGGTGGTGGTGACGAAGGAGGAGAGAAGGATGGGTTGAGTGATGATCACAATGAGGATGTCATTAGGGAGGATGGCCAGAAGGCTATGGAGGTCCAATGTTAAACTGCCTGCTGTTCCAGCCCTTGGGAGGAATTCTTGAATATTGTTTTTTTATATTGAGAATGTACAAAAATATGTGTCGTTTGCGGGAGCGCTTACGTATTGATTCTCTTTCATTAAAAGGGATCAATATATGCTTTGCTGCTGAGAACCAAATGAAGTGTGTATGGGATGTCTAGTATCTTATACACGTTTTGAACCGCTAGAACCTGATCGTGGTAATTCACGCGTGAGGAAACAACGATTATATTTTTATCCGGTGAGGAGGAGGAGGAAAAGAGGAGGGGTATTGATGGATGTGATGGATAATGGTGTTGATTGAGATGATGGTATTTAAAAAAAAGAAAAAGTTTTCGAAAGTCTAAAAGGAATATGATGGATGGATCAATGGATGGATGGAAGGATGGATGGATGGATGGAATGTGACGGACATTCTTTTCAAAATAACTTGATAGACTTTACTTTCCTCTTCTACCTCTTGTAGTTGGTAGGTAGTTAGGTATTGTGATTCATTCGTAAGGTAGTACAACAAAACAAAACAAAACAACGTGGATGAAATAGAGCTCCTCTTCCCTCTCCGTCAGGATCCTTACCGACTATCGTATTCTCTACCCTTTTGGCGGGGGGGGAAGGGGGGGATGATGATGGATACGATAGAATACTGCTATGCTATGCGATGTTATGCTATGCTATGCGATGAAATGCGATGTTATGCTATGTGATGCTATGTGATGCTATGTGATGCTATGTGATGCTATGCTATGCTATGCTATGCTATGCTATGCTATGCTATGCTATGCTATGCTATGCTATGCTATGCTATGCTATGCTATGCTATGCTATGTGCTATGCTTCTTTCTTCTTCCCATATATAGAAGGGAATGGGGATGACGACGACGACGACCCCATACCCATACGGTAGTATGATAGGATAGGATATGAAAATCACCTCCAAATGTCGTACTATGATTGTGTCGACTACATATATAGGTAGTACTACAGTACTACCTATATCTTGTCCCATTTGATATTCTCTCGATTCAAAGCCTTTTTTTTTCGATATGGGTAGTATGTAGTCGCAGTAAGTCACCTCTCGTCATCATCATCATCTTCGTGTATATAGTAGTATACTACTACCTTACGCGCGAATCGAGTACTGTATTGTACTGTATTGGTAGTAAAGAAGAGGAAACCACCAAAAGAGATAGTTGGCCTATTCCCCCCCCCCCATCCCATGTATGTGTACCCTGTCTTGGCTATGTATATCACTAATGAATCGAGTAAGAGGTATGCCGTATCTATCTCTAATGTCCCAAGTAGGTAGTAGGTAGCAGTCATGGAACAAAAAGGTTCTTGGCGATTTATTCTGTTCTTTATAAGAAGCATTATTTGGAGTGATAATATTGAGGGAGGGGTGGCGATAAGGATGATGGAGACCGAAGGAATCAGTTTTCAACGTTCCTCCATCATCCTTAATACCGACCATCACCACCTTAAAGAACCATCATCACTAGAACACCACGATGTGTGTCTGTATGTATGTTTGATGTATATCAATGGTTTGTTTTTCCCTCACATATTTATCGATGAAGGACATTTTCCGCCAATTTTTGATTGATATGGAAATTTGAACGTTCCGTACGATTAGCTTGACTATTCTTTTCAGTCGATTCCTCATTGACAATCTTACCCAATTCACGGGCAGTACCAGCACCGACTTGTTCTACCTTTTGTAATTCCTTGGCAAGTCTATAATCAGCAATCTGTTGTGGTGTCGCACCCTTGAGGATTTCTTCTTCTGTCTTATCCAAGGTAGGAAGATATTCCTCATCCCCGCCAGCAACATAGGCATTCTCTGTCGTATATTCCTTCGGGACAGTCAACATACCCTGATCCTTCGCACGGACATTGGCCAAACGAGTAAAGGTTCCCGAACGTGCTGTACGGTTATCATTGGCCTTCCTCATCTTTTCTTGTCGTTTCTTATGTTCCTCATAGACAGCAGCATTCTCCTGTTGTTGGAGTTGAATCGCAAGACGATGATCCTTATCTTCTTGAGACAAACCCATATCATCGTCACCACCCATAATCGTCGGTGCGACCATCCCCCCAGTGGGTCCACTCCTCTCCATCATGACATAGTCGCCTTCGGGTGTCTTGGTTTCTTCGGACATTGTTTTTTGTTGGTTTTGTTATAGTAGTACTAAAATCTGTAACAACCAACAAGTGTACAACAAACAAGGATAAGAGCAACGTTAGATCAGGGAGTGTATCTACCTATCAACAAACTGGTGACACACACGGAGACACACACGCAACGCGAAAACCAACGGCCTTTTTTGGAAACGTTTTGCGCGCTGCACAAATGCTACCAGGGTCCCTTCCATCTCGAAACAAACAAGGCCTTCCATCACGTCAGAATGATCAGTTTCGTTACAGTTACTACCCACCTGATCTTTGGAACTGATCAACTATCTCTCTTTTTGGACACTTTGTGATCGCACCTTTTTTGGTTC
>Ga0194115_10006139_pt1 | contig 12274 bp, 4 predicted proteins | sample TA2MahsurfametaG_3_FD_148656 | JGI IMG/M metagenome (GOLD analysis project Ga0194115, IMG submission 148656) | Freshwater microbial communities from Lake Tanganyika, Tanzania - TA2015002 Mahale S4 surface | ecosystem: Environmental > Aquatic > Freshwater > Lake | place: Tanzania: Lake Tanganyika... | reverse complement strand
CGTTCCGTCTGTGGTAGATGGTCTTATTAGAAGGCCTCCAACAGAATTTATTGGCGCTGTAAAAACAGGAAACAATCCTAACAGCAGTTTTTTCTCGTGTTTTAAAGACGAAATTCCGTTTTTCCACTTTATTGATAGAGATGCACAAGAAAAATATCTTTTGACTATTTTTAAGACCGGCGAATATTGTGTTACTGATTTAATCAACAACGAAACAAAAACCCTATATGGAGACATTTTTCCTGAAGTTGAAGATTCTTCCAGCAGGAAAGCAATAACTATCGGAGACGTTACTTTTGTTTCTTCTAGTGAACAAACGGTAGAAATGGCAGGCGATTTGTCCACGGGGGTGCCTGCAAATTACGACCAAGCCGGATTGGTTTTTATTAAGCAGGCCAATTTCAATAGAAAACATACAGTTAAAGTGACTGTTGATAGCACTACGTATGTCTGTTCTCATATCTCAAGATCCACCTCAATTAAAAACGCAGGATCCGGATATACTAATGGCACGACAACAGTAATTTTGACACATGTAAGCGGAACAAAACCAAAAGAAGGATCGGTTGAAGCTAGAGTAACTATTGTTGGAGGATCGGTAACAAAAGTTCAGGTTACAAAAGACGCCAACTCTTGGGAAAACGATTGGCTTAAAGAATCTGTGTTTTCCGTTCCCGGAGGTACCACCGCTGCACAGATACAGTTTGATACCCGTTTGGACGGAGAAATGGGTACTACTTTTGTAGCCAAAGTTCTGTCAAACGGAGAAAACTCTGGTTATATTGGACATCCCGGAGGATTAGGTGCGGTACCGGGTATTACAGCTACGCAAGTAAACAGTACAATTTATCTTACCTCCACAACAAACGATTTTAGTGTGGTTGTAGAAGACGATTTTGGCGATGAGGGATCTCTTTATATTAAGGATGAGGTTCAAAGCTTTGAAGACCTTCCTGCTACTGCTCCCCACGACTATACAGTCAAAGTCTTTCTTTCTCCAGAATCGGATTTTGATGACTATTATGTTAGATTTGATGCCCAAGACGAAATTTTTTCAAACGGTTTGTGGGTTGAAACAGCTAAACCGGGCATACAAATAAAATTAAATCCAGAAACAATGCCTAAGATATTAATTAGGCAGGCAGATTTAACTTTCTATTTAAAAAACGCAGACGGAGAAACTCCCGGCCAAGACGTTCCTTCGGGTGCCGACTACAGCAAATACAAATGGGAAAATCGCTTGGTTGGGGACAATCTAAGCAACCCCCTGCCGACATTTGTCGATAGCTCTATTTCTAATATTAGTTATTATCAAAGCAGAGTTGTCTTTGTTTCGGGAGAAAACATTATTATGTCGGAAGTGTCTGAATTTTTTAATTTTTTCAGAACTTCTGTTTTGGATTATTTCGACAGCGACCCAATCGACGCCGCCTCGTCTTTGAGTAAAGTTGGAAAAATTTCTTTTGTTGTTCCGTTTAATAGGGATCTTATCGCGTTCAGTCCTACAAACCAAATGTTGTTTATTGGAAACGAGATTTTATCGCCTAAAACTGCAAACCTTTCTGCTATCGGCGATTACGAAAATTTATCTGATTTTTGCGCGCCTTCTGCATCAGCAAACTCCCTTTTCTTTGCCTATAAAAACGGAAACTTTTGTGGCCTAAGAGAGTTTATTCCCGCAGCAAATGTTGACGGAAGCTACTCTTCGGCAGATCTAACAGGAGAGGTTTCATCTTTAATTCCTGGAATTCCAAACAATATTTCCAGCACTACACTAGAAAATATTGTGGCTGTTGTTTCTTCGGGAAACCTTTATTTGTATAAATACTATAATTCTGGGCAAAACAGAATTTTATCTTCGTGGTTTAAATTTTTGTTTCCGGACTCAAGGCAGGCGTTTGCTAGAGTTTTACACGCCTTCTTTATTGATACGGATATGTATGTTGTTTTGGGTCGTTTCAGAAACACCAACAAAGAATACATTACAATCGAAAAAATTAAGATGGGAACGGGAGCAATGAACTTTGACGCGGCCCAAATGCCTTGGCATGTTCGATTAGATGCTAGAAGTTATGATATTAAAGGAGCATACAACAGCAATACAGATAGAACAACCTTTAAACTCCCGCTTCCACTAGATTACGCGCCGGGAAAATATTTGGGTTGTACAAATACCGGCGAAATTTTAAATGTTGTTGATGGGGCTGAAAGCTACGTCAATATTACCGGCAATCTGGAACCGGCTACTATTCAGGTTAACGGAAACTACTCAAACACCAGTCTTTTTATTGGTCTTAAATACACAACGACATACGAGTTTTCTCCCATTTATCTAAAAACTTCTTTTGGCAGCAGCAACAACATTTCTGTTTTGGGAGGCCGAACTCAAATTAAATATTTAAATTTAAAATTTGAGGGAACATCTTATTTTAATGCTAGAATTAGAATTCAAGACCTAAGTGTTCAAGGAACAGGATATTCTGAGTTTGTTCACCCCTACACAGGAGAAAACACCGGTATTTCCGTAATTGGACAAACGAATTTGTCTGGAGGGGTCTTTAGAATTCCTATTTATGCAAGAAACGAAAAAGTAAAAATAATTATTGAAAGCGATGCCCCCGCAGCATTTAAGTTGTTGAGCGCAGAAGCCGAAGTAGAATACAACCAACTAAACGAACCCAATCAGTAACGCTTAAAGACAATGGTTGATTTAAAGGATATTATAAAAAAGGAAGGGCCTTTAACTTGTCGTCGTGCCTTGCTTAGGGATTTGCCCAGAATTGCGGCAGAGATGCGAGAAGAAGACAAACAAGAAGTTTTAGCTTTTTCGGGTCTGTCTCCATTAGCGGGTTTAATTTGCGGTTTTAATTTTTCTGACGAGTCGTTTGTTGTTTACGAAACAGATACAGAAGATCCGTTATTTATTTTTGGATATACCGTAATAGAGCCTCCGGATTTAACGGCCTGTATATGGCTTTTGGGTACAGATAAGATTAAAAAACATAGTCGTCAGTTTTTACAAGGAAGCGGGCTTTACATAGATTATCTTCAAACAAAAGCAAAGCTTCTTTACAATTTTGTGGATCAGCGTAACTTGATTCACATTCGTTGGCTTAAATGGCTTGGTTTTAAATTTATAAAAATCGAGGAAAACTTTGGATACGAGCAACGTCCTTTTATTGAATTTGCTCGTTTAAGGAACTAAAAAAACAAATGTGCGCACCATTTCTTGCACCAATCGGCTTTGCCTTAGGAGCATCCACAGCCGCCCAAGCCGCAGCGCTGGGAACCGTAACCGCTCTGGGTGTTGTTGCGGCTGGAGCTACTGCTTTTGTGGCTTACGACGCCCAAGCAAACGCCGCCCAAGAACAAAACAGATATAGAGAAGAACTTCGTATTGCGCAAAATAAACAATACGAACAAACTATTGAGGGAGTGGAAAGAGATGTTGGGAATCAAATTGATGCGCTTACTACCCAAAAAATTCAGCAAAATGACGTCATCAGAAGAGAACTTTATGGAGTAACTAACGAAGCGCGAGCGGCTCAGGGAATGGCCCGGGCTCAATTAGCGTCTTTGGGGGTTGAGGGTAATAGCGCATTTATGTTGCACAACCAATTTGAAGCGCGTTTGGGCCTCTTTGATGCAACCGCAGAAAGAAATAGAAGCGCTGTTTACCGACAGATTGATATGGAAGCCAAATCTATTTATGCTAGAGGGCAGAGTATTATTAATAGTGGATATCCCTCTCCGCTTCCTCCGCCTGCTACTGTAGGCATTGGAACCAGCATTATGAATGGAATAACTACCGGTATTTCTATATTCGGTTCTCTTCAACCCTTTGCTTCTGGGTATGGACAGGTAGGCAACGCCGGAACGTCCACGGCGGGACCCATGTCCCAACGAGGCAGCGCGGCGTATTATAATGCTCAACTACAGCCTTGGAGATTCTAATGCCACTAAATAACAACCCAAATTTTATTGTTGCTGCCAAACCGACAAATACATACATAGATCCCGGACCAACGTCTTCGGCTGCGCTTGAGTTATACGATGAACAACAGGTTCGTTTAGCCCTAGAGTTTAGCGATGCTTTTTCCAATTTATCTGCCTCAGCCGCTCGACTTGCCGGAAATCTTAAGCAGGAGTGGAATAAAGAAGATTTTGAAGCAGGCAAAGATCTTGTAAGGAAAAATCAACAAACATATATTTCTTTGGTCCAAGAAGGAAAGATTAAGCCTTCAGAAAACCCTTGGTTAGCTTTAGGAGCCCAAGAAGCAAGCGGTGTAATAGAGGGGCAAAAAGCACGGGTAGAGTTTCAGGCGTTGTACGATAAACAAGCCTTAGAAAACCCCAACTTTTTTAAGGACAGAAACGCTTTTGATGCTTTGGCTTCTTCTTTTATGACAAACAAAGAAACCCTGTTTAAAGATTCTATGTATCTTAGGCGGGCGTTTCACGAATCTTTTGATCCAGTTATTCCCCAAATGGGTTTGGCACACGAAAAAGAAGTTACTGAACGACGAATTGGGTTGGTTGTGGGCGGTGTAGATTCTAAAGTATTAGAGCTTGTTCAAAATCTAGAACAACTGCCTTCAGATTCAGACGTTAGTCTTGACTCGTGGTGGGATACACCAGAATACATTAGAAAACCTGTACCACAGATGATTCAAGACCACCGGGAAAATTTAGAAGCCCGTAAGCAAGCTATTATCGGGGATTTTAAAGAATGGATTAATCAAAGCCCAGAAGCTGCTATAGGCCGAGGAATATTAAATTCAGCTATTGTTAATCGCATAATTGATATTAGGAAGCAGGGAGAATATTCCAAAGAAGCAAAATATTTAATGGAAACCCTAAATTTGGGTTCTGGTTTGTTGTTTGAAACACAAGAAGCGCGTGGAGCCGTTGCCGCTGCTTGGGCTGATATTAAAGCGGGAGACGAAATCTATACTAAAGCGAAGCAACAAGCGTTTGAAAAAGAGTTGGTTAGGTGGCAAAGAGAAGTATTAGATAGCAAAAACGCCGGTTCTACGCTTGCAGACGCAAAAGATACGCTTTACTTCTTTATAGATTCTTTGCCCATAAATCAACAAACCATGAATGTTCTTAGGAACTCGGTTGATTCAGCACTTGCAAACGTAGGAAAGCAAAAACAGCAGATGTTGGTGCAGCAAATTACCGACCAAGTTTCTGACCAGATGACTAGGGACATTATAAATACTCCCCGAACTCAAGATGAACGAGACAACACAAAAGTTCAATATACAATGGGTTTATTTGATACCCTGTCCATGGTACTTGGGGCTCATGGGCTGAACCCGAGCGGTGGGGAAGAGCTTTGGAAGTTTCAAGAGCAGGTGAAAACAAGATTAGAAATGGCATTTACAAACGCTGTAAATCGAGGATACATAGAGCGAGCAACTAACGCATTTACATCGTTGGGTGGATTCGAAATTCTTGGAATTTTAAACAACCCGCTTGATCCTAGCTGGGGAACTATAGGTCGTGTAAAGGTAGACACACAAGATTTACAACATCTTTCGGATGTAATAACAACAGCAGCCAATCGTTCATCTCCCGGCAACCAACAAGAAGAAAAACAAGCCAGAGAAAACCTTTGGTCCCCAATAACAACTGTTGTAAAAGATAGGCTTGGGGAATTGCGGCGGATGATTGAAGACAAAGGCTCGGGCCTTTCACAAGAAAATTGGGGAGTAGCGAGTATGCTTGCCGAGCAGCTATATTCTGTTTTGGTTCAGAGCGCTTTAAACACAAGTAATGGTACTCAGTTTGCCAATATGGTTGATGAAGTTAAAACTTATGCAAGAAACTACGACCCAGACAAGGGTCCTCCTAATCCCATGCTCTCTGCTGCCGTAAGGGTTCTTTCTCAACTTTCTTATGACGATATTGAGAAAACAAAAGCCAGTAACCAAAGCCACGACCACACCTTAACGGTTGTTGGAGGAATAAGAAAAGCTAGTGCTAACAAATGGACCGAAAAAGATATTATTATGGAGTTGCAAGGTCGATTATCAAGAGAAGGTCCAAACTTTTTCTCATCCAACAACAGATTTAGCGTACCGAATCGCAACGAGTTTTATAGTACGATGTATCAGTCGTTTAAAGATGCCGGCATTAATCTTTCGCAGATACGTAACTTAGAGGGTCTTTTTACGTACCATGCGTCCGAACCCAACATAGCCGATGTGTATAGCACCGATATAAAAACTTGGGTAGCAAATACTATGAAGAAGTGGAAGGAAAAATATTATAAGATTAACGGGGGTTATGTGGATAAACAAGAGCTTATACAAGCTTTTACTGTTGTGGATCCACAAACAAACAAGTATGTGCCAACGAACGAAGAAGAAGCAGCTTCGTATATTAATCTCGTTTTTAAATACCACCCCGCTTTTGCAAAATATTCCGGTTTAAGTTTGCAAATAGAACATTATCCCAAACACGATTATCCCGACACCTTTAAATATCAAGTTGTAACTCCATCCGGCAACTATGTTTTAGATAAGCCTCTTACTCTAGAAGAATTTCAGGGCAAATATTTTCAAAATAATCGGATACAATACATAAAGATGGCGTCCGACGACGCGGAAAAATTTTGGAAAGCAGTAATGAGCGGCGGTCAATCTGTATTAATGCCTATTATGCCATTTGGGGGGCTTCCTTTTCCTAATCCGGTTGCCCCTCTTCCCTTCCCCCTTAATGTTCCTATTCCTATTCGACCCGAATAATGCAAACAATTAAAAACAAAAAAGATTATTCTTTGAGTATAAAAGGAGGGTTAGTCTTTGCTTGACTCCCCGTTGCCAGAGCAGCCCGAGAATGGGCCTGAAAACAAGCAGTCTTCAACAAACTTTTTTATTCCGCCCGGAACAGGTTTGGGGTTGTCTACTTTAAAGAAACAGGAACACAACGAACAGGTTTATAAAGATTCTTTAAAAATAGATTCTGAAAAAGAGGCTCTGGGTCAGGATTGGGCTGCCGTAAGGGTTGCAAAGCAATCTGAGAGTTTGGTTGGGAAGGCTGCCATGAGTGGTGTTAGAACACTTAACGATCTCCTTACGATCCCATACTATTCGGGAGGAGATCCGGAACCACTTAATATACCCGGAAACGAAAAAAGAGTTTCAGAATGGTCAAACAGGTCGCCTCCTCCTTCCGATTATCCTTTTGCTTTTTCAACAAGCAGCGTGCTTTCTCCTGATAATAATAAAGAAAAAATAGGAGAAGAAACCGTTGCGTTTAGTTTTGCAGCACAAAAGTATTTATTCTCGGCTCCCAGTTACGCTAGTTATTTGGAACGCCTAAACGAAGTAAGACTTAGGGAAATGGTTGACGACGGAACAATTCCTGCCGGTTTAACGGATTTAGAAAGTTGGGCTGGAAGAGCGGCGGATCTTGGTTTGTTTATGCTTAGTGGAGAACTTACTATACCCATTGCTCTAGCCGGAGGAACGGCAAGAATAGGAACGATGGCTGATTTAGTATATGGCTCGGCTACCGCTAGAGGTACGTGGCAAACTTCTAGACTAGCCCAAGAAGCCACAGCACAGGCCGCAAAAATGACTAGGATTGGTTTATTTACCCGGGGAGCGGCTGTTGGTGCGGCTGAGTTGGTTTTATACGAAGCTGCTAAAGCGGGACTAGATCCTTTAGATGAACTTACCTCATACGAGTTTTTAGATGCAGCATTATGGGGTTCTTTATTAGGGGGAAGCGTAAACACGGTTTTTGGTAGAAAAATTTTACGACATTATATTGAGGAAGGTGTTGCTGCTCGGCAAGCGCGTGGTCGTTATGTGCATGGGGACGGGGAAACGGGGTGGACTTACCGATGGGAAGCCGCTCCTACAACGGCAAAGAAACGAAGTCTTGTATCGGGTCAAACATATAAGCCTTTGGCCCAAAAACTAGAGTATTTTAAAGATATTTTTTATGGTTCTCAAGAAGCAAAAATTTCAGCAATACGGGGCTTAAGACAGCTTTTGGCTCAAGAATCTGGTCAGGCCGGAACCGGAGTTGGAATGCCGGAAAGAAACGAGCTTGTAAGGCTGTTTTATCAACTGTGGAATAGATTTCAAGACGACCGATACGCGGTTTCGGTTGCTGAAGGAAAAAGGCTTCAACAACTTAAAAGTGACGGTACTGTAAATTTTGTGGCTTGGGCTAACGCTAAATCCGGATTACAAGGACTTCCTGTATTTACTGCACTTGAAGAAATTACTCAAAGAACCGGATACGGATCGGTTACTTTTGAAGTGTTCAGGGATGTGTTAGAAGAAACATCCAAAATAGGACAAATGGTTCAAGAAGCGGTTAGGTTTGGGACGGCTTTGGATGAAAACCTGATAAGAGCGGGAATGGCTAAGATTATTAATAAATATGTTCCCGAAACAGCACGAATTTCTATTTATGATGAAACCCTGCAAAACTTTAATTTACTGTCTTGGTCTGTTCAGACTGCAAGGTCAGGCGCAATTCAAGGGCAATCAAACGTAACTGGCCTTACTTTGGGAGACATACCTCAATCGACGGGCTTTGGAAGCAGCCTTCCGTTTGGCCTGAGCGATCATTTAAACCAAGCCGCCATTCTTTTAAAGCATCCAAATCCCGCAGTCAGGTCTATTGGGTTTATGGTCAAACACGCATCTAGACACCTACCTTTACCTCAAGGAGCGACTATTGGGGAAACCGGTCAGATGGGATTAAACAAAACCCTATCCAAAACTATCGAAGCATACCAACGAGGCATTTTGGCGGAAGCTACCGGCGGGGCAGAAGTTTCCTTCACGTCTAGATTAGATTTACTAAAAGCAAGGGCTTCGGACCCTCTTTTTGTGGATAGGTTTAATAAACAAATTTTACAGTATTTAGACACAGGTGCAGAAGTCGGTTTAAGTCCTGCTGCGGTTCGTGCCGCCAAAGAAATTAGAGAGGAGCTTAGGTATTTTGCGGAAGCGGCTTTTAAAAGAGGGATTCCTGGGTTTACAAGTTCTACTGTTTTACACTATAGTCCTTGGCTTTGGAGGTGGGAACGAATTCAACATCTGGCAAAAACAGCAGGCGGTAAGGAGGCTTTGAAACAGCTCTTATTGCATTCTTTTGGAACTGCCGAAAACGGACAAAGATCGGTTTATTTGGGTCGAGAACTTTATGTTTTTAACGATGCTCCGCAAGCTGCTGAAATTTTAGCCGCCCGTTTAATCGATCTTTCGGAACACGCCGCTCGAAAACCTCTTACCACAGTAGACGATGATCTTATAGATTCATTAAAAACAATTTCATCACCTTTAAAAGAAGCGCAAGGGTCGCCTACTCCTTTTGGAAAGACTAGAACCCTTCTTGATAGGGACGTTTCGGTTCCCACATCCCAAGATTTTTTATCTTTGGGCAGAAACTCTATGTCTCTCGGTGATTTAAGAGAAACAGATATTCCATTTATTCTGAAAAAATATTTTACGTCTATGCAGGGCGCTATTAATGAAGCCGATTTCTTAAAAGAATTTTCTAGCTTGTTAATAAGAAGCGGGATTGAATTAAAAAACTCTTCTGGAAAACCTATTCAGAAGTTTGCGGGAGTTCAGGAGGTTTTGGGATTTTTAAGAAGCACGGCACAACAAAGCGGGCATTCGTTGGGACCTACCCTAGTAAGGGGTTCTGTAGAAGAACGAGCCATAAACTCATTAATCGGTTATTTGAAATTTGAGCCCGTTGTAGCTAATCCCGGCATCATGGATAAATTGGTTGGTATTGGTGGACTTCTTTCGTATCTTAGGTTCGGCGGTAGGTTTGGGTTGGCCGGTGCTACGGAAACAGCAAGAATAACTGGAACGCTCGGATTGGCGTCTGCAATAAAGCAGTTTCCTGTTTTAGAAGAGATGTTGGTGAATTGGAGATCAATGTCAATAACAAATAGGAATGCCTCTTCGATGATACAAGCGCTGACTGCGCCTAGCGTGGGACGTCTTCTTAGGTTGGATAGACATGCTTCCGACGTGCTACCCCCATCGAGGACGGCGCGTGGTGGAATAGGCGGTTCGGGTAAGCTTGATGTGGTTGGTTCACGTCTTGCAAAAGTTTCTGACGTCTATTCTGATATAACCCTTCTGCCTGCTATTACAAGTTTTTCTCAAGTATGGGCGGGAGCCACCCTTATTCAACACCTTTATGATGCTTCATCTAAGGCTTTTAGGTTAAAACCGGCTCAACTAAATTTATTGGGAATAACAGAACACCAATATAACGTGTTAATTGATTATGTTAAAAGAAACGGTGTTGTTACGGATACCTTTTTAGGTAAGAGGGTTATTAGTCTCGGTGGGACTGTAGACCCCGCCGCAGAAACCCTTCTCCAAAACTTCACAAATCGTTTTATCAATACAAAAATTCAATCGGTTCCTACTCGTGGGGATTTTGCCGACCACGTGTTTAGTTGGCTTGGCCGCGCCCTATTACAATTTAAAACATTCAATTTAAAAGGAATTGATAATTTTTTACTGGCCAATACTCAAAGAGCCCTACACGGAGACGCGCTGGCGGTCGGAAGAGAATATTTAAATGTTGCAATTTTAAGCTCAATTATTCTTACCGGCAGAAACTATGCTACCTTGCAAGCCGCAAAAACTGCTGGCGCGGATCAAAAAACTCTAGATGCTCTTGAGGAAAACATGTCCGTGAGCGGTATTGTAAAAGCAGCGTGGATTGGTCCTGTTGAAAGCGGAATTAGTACCTATTTTATTGATTCTCTTTGGACCACTTTTGTTGATCCAGATCCTCTTTTTGCAAACGCCTTTACTTATAGCGGATCGCGCAAAGGAGGCTGGACAGATATACTCGGACCATCCGGGCGTATTGCAAGCGGAGCCGCCGAGACAGCCGTTAATGCAATAGAAGCTATGATGCACGGATTAGCTCCGTCTTGGCCCATGGGAGCAGAGTGGACCGCAACCGAGCAAAGAAAAGCGGAACAAACTTTTTTACCCAATCTTCTCGGAGTTAAAGAAATAATGGATGCTTTTATTTTACCCTCTCTTAGGGATAAACTTGATTTGAAGGAAAAACAGCCGAGGGGTTCTAAAGCACCAAGAGATCAAGACCCTCTTTCATTTTTTCAATAAACCTTCTTTCTAAGGAACAAAAACTATTATGCCGGAAGACGCACCGCTAAGTTACCAACAGCATACAGCTAATGGATCGCAAACAGATTTTAGTTTTGCGAACATTGATGGATATGTAAGTACAAGCTTTCTTAACGTTACTGTAGACGGAGTGGCGATGACCAACTTTACTTTTGTTGGCTTAAATACCGTCAATCCAAGTGTTCGGATTACTCCAGCACCGCTGGCCGGAAAAATTGTTGTAATCCGAAGAAAAACCCCGGATGAATTAGACGAGTTTCGGGGGAATGTTGTTAATTTTCAAGATGGGTCTATTTTAACAAGCGCAGACTTAAATCGTGGCATAACAGGCCTTTTACACAATATTCAAGAAGTTGGCGATTTATCTAATCAACCCATTGAAGAGGGGGAGATAGAAACACAGATGTTAGCAGAAGGGTGTGTAACTACATCTAAGATTGCTAATAATGCCGTAACTACACCTAAGATTGCTGATGGTGCCGTAACTACATCTAAGATTGCTGATAATGCCGTAACTACAGCTAAGATTGCTGATGATGCCGTAACTTTTGCAAAAATTCAAAATGTTTCTTCAAATATTGTTCTGGGTCGGCCAGGCGGGGCTCCGCAGGGAAACGTACAAGAAATTGACTGTACTGATTTTGGTCGGGAGTTGATTTCTTTAGAAGACGGCACCGGTCTGCGCGACCTTATTTTCGGTGTTGAGGCGCCATATCAATTATTTGGAAATTTATCCACCGCACCGCTGGCTCCAAGATTCGAAACAATAAACATTCCCTGCACCGGTTTATTGAAAGCAGCGACCGACAATCCGCCTGCCATTAGAAGTAACTTTGTAAACGTTGCTCGTCAAAGTAGAACGTGGAGTACTAACAATGGGACGGCTCAAGATTCTTGGGCGTCTGATGTGAAGGTTTCTGAAACAATGTTAGGAACCGGTGATGGTTTGGGGCTTCATTATAACCTTAGCACTAACACAGGAATACAAATCCCTATAGGCTGTAGAAAATTTAGTGTTAGTTTCTTTTATGATACGGCTAGTTTACGGGAAGCTGATCCACTTTATCAAAATGGGTGGGTTTATGGTCTTTATCTTAACGGCGGAACGAACG
>Ga0194115_10006130_pt1 | contig 12286 bp, 16 predicted proteins | sample TA2MahsurfametaG_3_FD_148656 | JGI IMG/M metagenome (GOLD analysis project Ga0194115, IMG submission 148656) | Freshwater microbial communities from Lake Tanganyika, Tanzania - TA2015002 Mahale S4 surface | ecosystem: Environmental > Aquatic > Freshwater > Lake | place: Tanzania: Lake... | reverse complement strand
CCCGAAATAGTGGCTTTTCCATCCCTTCGCCAACAATTTGTCTAGTAGTACGTCACAAATTCTCTAGTCGCTGTCGGAGTGAGATCGAGCAAACCTATTGAAAAAATGCATTCGTCCACAGCGGCTTTGTCATCTAACCATGATGGACTCAGAAACATGGGATCCACCTCATGGGTCGACATTCAAGAGCAACTGATTGAATCTGTTGCGCTGGCTCATCCACGGCGGGGATTTCTACCTGAGACCACCTGCTATGGGAGTCCAACTTTCCCTTTCAGGCTGCATGAGATGCTGAATGACGCCGAACAAAAGAAATTCGACCATATCGTTTCATGGCAAGGCTCTCAAGCCTTCAAGGTTCATGATCGAACAACGTTCGAGAAATGGGTACTACCAGCTTACTATTCCCAAACACGATACAGGTCATTCCAGCGACAACGTAAGTCTGGTTTCCACGAAAGTCATACTCGGGTTTGTTCACAACATCTCACTTTGCGTTATTGTTTGCAATCCCAATTGCGTTGTGATATACTATAGTTGCCATGTACGGCTTTGTCCGCGAAAGTACAGGCCCGGGAAAGGGAATCTACAGTCACGAGTTATTCTTTCGTGGAAAGCCTAAGATGTGTCATATGATGGTCCGTATCAAAATCAAAAGTCAGTGTCCAGCATATTCTCCAATGTTCGCACCGACAACATCACCAGCAGTACATCAAAACGCATCTCCACGGATCCTGAAAGAAGACGTCATGTTGACGACTGAGTGGGGCCGTTCATCGGAGACGATGTCGTCAACCACCACATGTAATAACGTCAAACCAACCAGTGTAGAGCACACGTCAAATAGTGCTCTCCAGGCCACCAACAGCCGCTTCGGTACTACCTCATTACCTACGTCAGCCGATCTGATGAATTCCATTCTGGAAATGAAGGTGGTCATGATCCTACAAGGAAAGACCATGCCTGGCTACCCTACAGCGAGTTGCTCGAGGTGGTCCATGGTGAATAGTTTTGATTTTGAGCCGCTGGATCTGAGCACGGCATCGCTCGAACCTGAGTTTGCCGACGAGCTCCTACAAATCTTGGATCCATGATGGAGATAGCGTAAATCGTAAATAGGAAGCCTCTGCTATATTCCGCAAACATCCCATTTCAGCAGTCACAGCCTGCACTCATCCGACATCTCACAAGTCGAATCTCGCGATGATCATCGAAGTCGTCTGGCTTTCCTCCTGGGACGGGCCCATCGAAGTGGCGCTCAGTGATGATTTTCGTTGAAAAGATCCTTCCAAGCGTGGGATTCGTATTGGCCGAGAAAAAAGTATAAGGACATTAATCCTGAGTACGACGAGAGCGATTGACTACCTTCGTAGGTCTGACTTCAATACCAAGCAACCAGACGACCCGGGACCACATTTCCTACCCAAGACAACGTGCTGTGTGTGGGGTAGACAAGTTCCGAGACACCTCACCGAGTTCTGGGCTGGTTTTTCCCCGCCGAATCCACGGACGATGGGGCCCCTTCATCGGCATCTTATCGACAGTGTCGGTGTCTGTCTTAGGAGAAAGCCACCGGAGCGAAAATGCGGTACATAAGTAATTCGGGGAGAAAACCTAACGTAGTCATACCGCGATCCATCTCTATATACTTCAATATTTATTGCTCCTGACGATGATCAACTTCGCATCGGAGCCGCAACTTTTGAAATAGATGTTTCGAATTAGGTAACTCGTGACACAAACTTTGACGACATTCCTCAAATGTAGTACTCCATAGGGTATCCCTGATCGATACCGTATTCCTTTTCAGGGTGCTGCTCATCGTAGACGGAAAGAATCCCCGGACCGGCAGTTTCGCGGGCAACGTTCGCTCTAGTCGTCTGTACGGCGATCATTCCATCGAACCTTAACAGATGCTCATCGACAGCTGACGATACATATGATAGGCCGACATCACGTACCTGTCTATGCTTCTCACAGGAAATTCCTTCACGAACATAAAGTCTGTCATCCTTCGCGCTGTATATGGCATCTCAACGCGGATGAAAATGTTCGCACCGAGAAGTAGGAAGGGACAATTATAGTAAGTAAATTTCGATCTTGGATCCCCCTGTTCGGTGTTCTAGAGCCTCGTGTCGAAGTCTTTTGGGTTCTTACTCAAGGGCCTACTCACCTTTTCAATCTGCTTGTGTTCATCCACCAACACAAAACAATACACATCCGTCATGCAGGCATCTCAACTAACATCCCCTCCTTGCTTCACCCAAGGCCATACAACAAATATTACCAAGTCTTCCTTTGGCCCCAATACCAAGCAACCAAAAGACATTCGGGAAAAGCATCTCTTACGCGAGACCACATGCTGTGGCAATCCTACTTTCCCCTTCAGGTTGCATGTGATGCTCGATGAAGCTGAAGAGAAGAACTTCGATCATGTCGTTTCCTGGGAAGGATCTCAGGCCTTCAGAATTCATGATCGAGTCATGTTCGAGAAGCACGTACTCCCACGTTACTATTTCCAAACACGATACAAGTCATTTCTGAGACAACGTAAGTACGATGTCAAGAGCAGTCATGTAACGATGTGTTCACACGATCTCACAATGTCTTGATGCCATACTGCCCTTCCGCCGTTAAAATAGTTGCCATATACTGCTTTGTCCGAGAGCCAAGTGGCCCGAAAAGGGGTACGTACCGGCATGACTTTTTCCTCCGAGGAAAGCCCAATATGTGTCGTATGATGGTTCGCATCAAAATCAAGAGTCAGTCGACCATATCATCCACCTGGGATCCTACCATGTTCTCCTTAGAACCGGATCCATTTCCCTCCAATCACTCCTTTGTTCGGTCAACGACTGTCACATCCAATACATCACTACCCCACGGTATGTACAACCTCAAACCTACCAAGTCCGAATGTGACGATGAGCCGATTCTAACCACTTCGGTGGCGACTCTCCAGAGGACCCCTGAAAGTCTTCAAGTGAGTCTGAAGAGTGGCCAGTCCATATCAACCCTTCAAGGTCATCGACAAAGCTTCCATAACATTGATCCATTCTACGTTTACGTAGACAAGAAGAACCAAACGAACGGTCGCTTGGTGGTCAATGCATGCAGTTCTGGTGTCGCAAGTACGAATATTGGTAAGGTCGCGATTCCTCCGCCCCCACAAATGCTATCCATCGGGAAAACGGCGCCAACTACTCAAGCAAAACGAGAAAAAATGCTCCTCTCCAGAACTCCGCTTTCTGTTGCCTTTCAGAACATGGACACCATCCAAGTCAGACTCGACAATTTCTTATCAGAGAGCCTTTCACTCTCTTCGTTGATGCTCGATCATGGCAACGGTGCTGCTAATATCCTTTGACTCTTTCGGATGTTCGATCTCCATAGATGGCCCACTGAAGGTGGAACGAAGGGAACCGTCACGGGAGTGGTATGCAGGATTTGTCGACAACACCGTAGATAAAGACAACTCCTCCATCCGAATGATCTTCGAAACCCAGGGTCTCGATGTAGTACCCATGGATCCTTCACTACCGACTCCACTACTCGATAATCCATCGACTATGGTTGATGAGCTCCTCCGTAGGCTCGATCCCTAATTATCGAAACGAAATTTATCGTCACGAGACCATTTGTTGATCGTTTACCGGGGGGTGCGTTGTTCCATGATGGAACCGAAGAAGGCTAGCGGGTACCGTCTGCTTTCTCTGCATCTAGTAGTAGTATTTGTTTTGAATGTATGCAAAACCACTATGTTCGTCGTCGCATGATGTATATGTCGCCGGTATAGTTCGGGTTGGATGAAGATGGAACAAGTGTTTCGAAGAAGAGATGTCGGACTTTTCCTTATTTAGAATCCGATGCTCGATCAATGGGGGGAATAGTAGTTGGCTTCTAAAGCTTGGCCTCTGTAACCTGAAGCGGTTGGGGTATCGGTCTACCATACCATAGCAAGAAAAACTGGTACTACGTTGTTGTGAAAAAGGCGAGGGATTGTTCGACAAGCTGCCTCGCATTGAAGCTTGGTCGCTTTGGTATCACAGTCAATTCGAAGCCTTGATAATGACTGTGACTGTGAAAGTGACGAGGGAATTGAAACAAGCGCACCCCAAGGCGGGGAAATGAATGGCCAACGCACCGTTCAATTCATATTTCTCAGGGGTGGATTTGGGTGTTCGTATGTATCGACTGTTTTACGGTACAGTAGTTGCGTATGTTCTCTACTATTGCAGGTTTGGTTTGGTAGTCAGATCAGTCAATTCATGAAACACCGCGTCCACAGTCAGCGTCGCATCAACGTTACCGGTAGTTGATGTGAGAACTAACATTCAGTTGTAATGACTGTGAACTAAAAAACGAATGTAGACGTTTGAGTTGCACCGAATGCTGCAATATGTTTATAAGCTTTCGTTCTGAGATGAAAATCCCTATGGGGAATGTGATGATCCAATCTTGGATGTATAAAAACGAGAGTGAAACGGCCATCGCGAAAGAAACGAGTTTGTGTGACACAAACGAAAGAATGAAAAACCCGACCGAGACAAAGGACGTACATTTTCATTGTTTTCTTGAGAGGGGGGGGGTGTTGATTGAACGACAAAACGATTTATTTTTGCCACCCACCGCTACCCCACAAAAACACTCAAGTAATCAATCGAAGAATATCGATCTGGGCATTTCGTATGGGATGGATTAACACCAGAGACTGACAGCCATAGTGTCGTCGGTATACACTTCTCTACCTGTGTAGTAGCCGCAGCCATATACCTCGGCGTCATAATATCATTCTGGTGCATCTGCGAATAACTTGGTAGGATTAGGAATGAAAACTGTCTGTCCAGGGCACAACCTTTCACTGTCAGACGTAACACTCCGGCTACCAATTCCACCTTTCGGTGCCTCATCCTATAGGGTGACTTTGTAGAGGCATTCGTCGTTCGTGATGGGATTACTGATCACATAACACTACGCCCAGTCCGTATTGGGGGTGATAATGTACCACGGATTGAACAATTTTATTTTTCAACCTCTGAAGAAGTACAAGCTCCCGCAGGACCTGCGTACTTCTTCAATTGAATGCCAATCTTCGACATTGATCCATATGGGATAGCCACAGCTGCGTCTGCAGGGACAACTTGTCTGCATGTAAAATAACCATACCCCATGGCGGTAGGATCATAGTATCCTTCTGGGGTATCCGAGTATAACTTGGCGGGACCAGGTATGTACAGTGTCTGTCCGGGGCACAAAGTTTGAGCAACAGTCGTAACATTCCGCGTACCGATTCCATCTTTCGGTGCAGGATCCGTTACCGTGATATCGTGTAGACATTCGTCGTTCGTGTTGGGATTACTGATCGCATAACAGTACGCCCAGGCTGTGTTTTGGGGGATAGTATGAATAAGATCATTCGCAGCTGAATTGCCCGTAGCGCTAGAAGCTCCGTCGGGACCTGCGTACTTCTTGATGGAAATCTCTGTCTTCCGTACTGACGCACAATAGGGATATTCCCATGAGCTAATGTATCCAGATGCTTGTCATCGTCAGAGTGTACAGAAATCGTTCTAAAACTATTTTAAAGAATGTATTCCTCCACAGCGGTGTTGTCTTCCAATGAACTTATGTATCCAGATTCGGTAGTATTCACTTCGATCCTGGTCACCTGCCTATACAGGCTAGTCCTCAACGGAAGTTTGTAGACGCTGTGGCCACCGGTAGTCATTGTGTCAATGGTAATGGACTGTCCCTCACCAAAGAACACGATCACATCAGGAGTCTCAGGTCCTTTGCTATCCAAAAAGGTCATCGCCTTGACAAACTCATGTGGCTGACGGAATTCAAAGGTCAGAATACCACCCATGTGCGAGTCGTCTGCACAAGTTGAGTTGTACTTTTGAATGATACAAACCAGACCAAGGGGATCCCAATTTGGATACGGAGAACTAGGCCCTACCCACGTGTCGCTTCCTGGAGATACATTCGTACGAATTACATCCGGATACGTTCAGAATAGTTTTTCGTTTCAGCAAACAAAGGTTTAGAAAATGGTACGGTTGTGTTTACCTGGGCCACCACCTGGGCATTGATTATAGGGCGAACCAAGGTCACTGTCAGCATCATCTCCGCTACGAGAGGTTTGTGGAACTTTGGGTCCGAGTTGAACGTGGGACGCATCGTATCGAACAAACCGTACAGCTCCGCAAGTTTTGTAATTAGAAATATTGTGACTCGCCCTTGAATCGACCCATCCAGTTCCTCGAATGAAATTAGGAATCCAGACCCTCCTATTCGTAACATGGCTATGGACTCTGATACGAGCTGATCCTTTGACGCCATGGGTTCACCAAAATTAATCGTACGAGTAATCTTCTCCCTTTAATGTAGCTGATTGACCATAGTATCGAGCCATGGGATTCGAAAAATTCGTAAAGTCTAACTTGATCATGGGACATACCGACGGAGGATTGGGGATATCGTTGGAAGTTTCGGTCATGTCTTCTGGATCGGATGGAGGCGGAACGGGTGATCCCGATTGTCGCGGTTTGTGTCGAAGACATTTTGGAGGAAGCTTTTTTAAATCGCTTTTTCGATTTATGCACTGAAGTGTGGACCCAGTGTACCTTCTTGAGCTCAGAGTGGTGATCAAAAAAAGGGGGCGGCAAGCTCTCCTTGTTTCATGAGTGCAAACTTTGGAGGATCGCCGATTGCAGCAACAGAGCCACCGACAATCGCCGTTTCATCCCTCCATAACCACAGCTGGAAATACTGATTCTGATTCTTCTCCAAGTCGACACTCAGAAGCCACCATCTAGAGTCGACACCCCAAAGGGCAGCATCGAGCAGACAATGTTCCCGAAAGCCAAGGAGTCACGACGAAGGGAATCATCATCGTGTCCACGAAGCGATGCAGTAGCACCCCCGCCGCCACCAGACGAGCGAGTCACAAGCTCTGTCTCCTAGATATGTATGTAGGGTATGTCTCACAACGACATAGCGTCAGCTTGAATCGTGCCTGTCGTATCATAAGAGTTGAGGGAATCTTGCGACGATGGATGACGGTAGACGACTGACGGGTACGTTCACTGTTTAGGTCACAATAGTCAAACAACCTGAACGTTTCGTCGACAAGGTGGACTGGACGAATCTCGGTCAACTGGCCATCGGTCCACCAATTTTTCATCGCGCGGCTGATTGATTGGAACCATCCGTTTTTTGATGGCCCAAAAAGACACTCCTCTCATCTTCCTAAAGGAAACTGACTGACAGTGACTTTCACCGTGAAGAATATCTTTCATATCATACGAAATCTCTCCCTATCGCAGCAACCAGGGGCTACTTTGTTCGTTCTCATACTCCTGGTGATGCTGTCAGCGAAATGGACTTTCGATCGTGCGATACGTCGATACTTCGTCGTCTTTCTGTAAGGTCCGGAACAACAACAACGACGACGACACCAACAACGACGGCGAGTATACCTCACCGGTGGCGATCTCATCCAGTGGCATTTGGCGTTTACATGGACTAAAAAAGGAGAAAAATTCAAGAACCCTCATTTGACGGAACCTTCGGATCGTTTTTCGTTCGTCGACACTTGCCCTGTTCATGGGAATCCGACCACTAGTGCACATGGAGGAGACTCTAATGAGGAACGAAGGAGAAGAAAAAGAATATGAAAAAATAAAGACGCATGGAAGCAAGCTGGAGACAAGAAAGAAGAAAGTACATTTCCCGTTTTCTTCTTTGGGGTGTTGACAATGTAGACTTGATCGGAGCGACGCGGTCTTTTATCCCGCCACCGCTATAGACACACAAAAACCTTTCCGATTCTGTTCACCATCTCAGGTTTTGTACCCCTTCCCCGCAAAGGAAATTTTTCCCATCATTGTCAGAAAATCAAAAGTGGGATTTTGGTAGGGTTGTCATGGTGAAATTCGTTTCTTTTTCTAAGGGTGTCGATTCCTTTGGGAGGATCTGGAGTGACGTTTGAATGATTTTACAACACTCTACCAGAACGGCTAGCAGACCTTTCTCACCAGAAGGGACGATTGCTACACACCACTACGTTATCGAGAGAGAGAGAGTAGCATACGGGGATTGTTTACTATGGAGTCAGGACAACAACACCGAGGGCTGAACTGCATTTTTCATTTTGCAATTTATGAACGATTGTTCTTGATGCGGAGATGACCCACACAACAAAATATCTTCTTGGGGAGTTATCCCCCGAAAAAACGAGGAATCTTCGAATAGAGATCTTCCAAGACCATCTATAGCGCACCGGGGAAATCTTCGGTTTTTGCAAACCATTGCGGTACGTTTGGTGATATTGGTGAATGAAAAGAAGGACTGGACGGATCAAAACTAAGTTCAAAAGTTCGGCATCCCAAGTTTCAGTGGGAGAAACCTCGAGTTCATGTCACATCGATTTGTCCATTTTCGAATGGGAGAGATCAACGCCAGAGACTCACAGCCACAGAGTCTTCAGTGAACGTGTGTCTACCTGTGTAGTAGCCGTAGCCATATACCTCGGCGTCATAATATCCTTCTGGTGCATCTTCGAATAATTTGGTAGGACCAGGTATGAACACTGTCTGTCCAGGGCACAACGTTTCACCGCCCGGTGTCACCTTGCGAATACCAATTCCACCTTTCGGTGCTGGGTCCTCTAGGGTGACATCGGTTAGACATTCGTCTGTCGTGTTGGGATTACTGATCATATAACAGTACGCCCAGTCTGTGTTGGGGGGGATAGTGTACCAAGGGTTGACCAATTTTTTTCCAACCTCTGAAGCATTACACGCCCCCGCAGGACCTGCATACTTTGTGAATTGGATGCCTATCTTCATCGTTGACGGATGGGCGACAGCTACCGCCACAGAGTCGTATGCAGATACTTCTCTACCCGTTTCGCGGCCCCTGCCTTGGGCGTCTGCACGATAAAGTGCTTCGGGTGCATCCTTGAATAATTTGGTAGGACCAGGGACGTACACTGTCTGTCCAGGACACAAGATTTGATTGACTGTCGTAACATTGTGCGTTCCTATTCCACCTTTCGGTGCCGGATCCTTTAGGGTGACCTCGTATAGGCATTCGCCAATAGGATTACTGATCACATAACAGTACGCCCAGTCTGCGTTGTAGGGAACAGTGTACCACGGATTGACCAATCTTTTTCCAATCTCTGAAGCGTTACAAGCTCCGGCAGGACCGGCGTACTTCTGGATGGTAATGTCAATCTTCGGCATTGTCGCAGCCGCGTCTGCAGCGACCACTTGTCTACCTGAGTAATAACCGTAACCCATGGCGGTGGCGGTATAGTTTCCTTCTGGTGCATCCGAGAATTACTTGGTGGGACCAGGTACGTACAGTGTCTGTCCAGGGCACAAAGTTTGAGCAATTGTCGTAACAAGGAGGCTGCCTATTCCACCTTTCGGCGCTGGATCCGTCAGAGTGATATCGTATAGGCATTCGTCGCTCGTGTTGGGATTACTGATCAGATAACAGTTTTCGTTACCGGGGACATTATACACAAGATCATCCCCAGCTGAAATGCCCGTAGCGGTACAAGCTCCGACGGGACCTGCGTACTTCTTGATGGAAATCTCTGTCTTCGGTACTGACGCACAATATGCGTATTCCAATGAGCTAATGTATCCAGATTCGGGGATGTTCACTTCGATCCTGGTTACCTTCCGATACAAGCTGGGCCGGAACGGAAGTGTGTAGACGCTGTTGCTACCGGCAGCCATCGTGCCAATGGTAATCGACTGTCCCGCACCGAAGAACACGGTCACATCAGGAGTATTGGGTCCGATGCTATCAACGAAGGTCATCGCCTTGACAAAGTCAACTGGCACACGGAATTCAAATGTCAGAATACCACCTCTTGGCGAGTCATCGGGACAAGTTGAGCTGTGCTTTTGAATGATACAAATCAGACCAAGGGGGACACAATTCGGGTAGGGAGAACGCGGAGATCCCCACAAACCGTTTCCTGTAGATTTATTCGTAAGATTTAAGTTCAGGTACGTTCAGAATCGTTCTTCTTTTCAACGAACACAGAATCGTTCTTCTTTTCAACGAACAAAAGTGGACAATCGTGCGTTTGTGCTTACCTGGACCACCACCTGGGCATTTTACATGGGGCGAACCAAGGTCACCATCACCTCCACTATCCGAGGTCGGGCAGAGAGGTTGGTGAAACTTTTTGTTCTTGCTAAACTTAGGCCGCAGCGTATCGAACAAAGGTGCAGCTCCGCCGGTTCTATAATCGTTCACATTGTGACTCCTCCTTGAATCGACCCATCCAGTTCCTCGAATGAATTTGGGAATCCAGACACTGTTAGCATTGGAATGGCCACGGTTTCTGATACGAGCTGATACCTTGACGCCATGGGTCCACCAAAGTTGATTGAACAAGTAATCTCCTCCCTTTAACGTAGAGGATTGACCATACCAACGAGCCATGGGATTCGCAAAATTATCAAAGTCCAACTTGATCATGGGACATGCCGAGGGGTCATCATCGGGGCTATCGTCGTCCGAAATTTCGGTCATGTCTTCTGGATCGGGTGGAGGTGGAAAAGGCGATCCCGACTGGAGTCGGCGAGCTTTCGGTGGCTTTATGTCGTCAGTCATTCCGATCACATTCTTTATCGGACTGTTAATGCGGGCAAGCTCTTCTTGGAACAGACGCCTGATTGTGGTACGACCTGGAGGTTCTGTAGCAACGCTCGATCCCAGGGGACAATAGCAATTCGACTTTCCCTCCACCTGTTGCAATTTTCCCGGTAATGCTCCCCCCTTGAGGACTTCCACTCTGTTCCCAACGTGCGCCTTACCGGAGCATGCGTTGCAGGTACCTGACGACTTCAGCCTGAGGACCATCCTCTTCCACGTCTGCTGAAGAGCTCGACCTGAATCGTCGTTGTGGGAACCCCCATCATCAAGTTGGCGCCGGGTGGTGGTAAAGGCATAGTCCTCAACATTTTCCAATCGACGGAACTCGGGTTGACAATTTCCCTGTGTCGGCGTGTATGCAGAATTCGATGCTCTCGTAAAGGCTTCGACAGCCTGTGACATTTGAGTCGGAGTCAACGATGCTCCATCAATGTCAACTGTGATCGCCATGTCCAGCATGAATGGAGTCCCATAGCTACAGAGAGGTGCCTTTGGGAAACACCTGTGTTCGAACGATTGAACAACCTGTTGGTATTGAGCGTGGAATTCGGCTTCATGGGGTGCGCGAACAAGATTCTTCCCAACCATCGAACAAGCACAATTCCCCACAACAGGGGCTTTAGGGATAAGACTCGGAACATCAAAGGCCGATAAACCTGTGATCACCGCGGCGCAGCCCTTACAAGTGTATGTGATCTTCATTTCGAAGGCGAGAATGGATGAGCCAAGTCTCTTACTCACTTTTGTAATCGACGCGCCCTTCACACGGCGAGCATATGGATCACAATGTTAATAGCTGTTCAACCCCCATGGATACTTCACTTTGTCCGACTCCACGACTACTACTCCATATAATCCATCAAGTATCGTCCCATTAAGCCTACTACTTCGTACTATATCGAATCCTTCCGAATGGCCGACGACTAATCTTATCTTGGCAAAGTGGAGTCGTAACCATCCCGCGCGCGTTCGTTAAAATTAGCGAGGATCCGTACTGGGAATCCGTTTTTGTTTGTTTCTTGATTTACATTGAATCGAAAAGCTAGAGGGGTGGGGTGGACTTTCTCTGTATCTATTTTTTGGTCTTGAATGTGCAATAATAATGGAGTTACTATATATGTTGTCATCACATGATGATGTCTCTCCTCGACGATATAGAAGAAGTCGATCGTAAGAGACTGATAAGTGACAACCGTCGCAAACGAGGAACGATGTCAGGATCTCAAGCCGGATAATGATCCTTTCCTTCTCCTTCCTTGCGCCATCCAAATTTTTTTAAGAGCAAACTAAAAAAACCATTGAGGAGGGGATATAAGGGTGGGATGAAAAGCTCCAGCCTCTTGTACCGTGTGAAGAGGTAGAGTTTGGGGACATCCGGTATGTAAAGGAGTTTTGATGTGTGAGAGGTGAGGAAGATTCGATGACGCGTATACGTATACAGAGAAGAACAACGGGTACTCTGACATCTCTGACAGTGATTTTTTGTGATGCCTCGTCCGTCCGTCAGTCCCTGAGGTTGGACGTCGTTTGATTTCATCCAAGAAAACATTTCCACGTGGATTCTTTTTTCTTTGGTCTTGTTTGACATTTTCACTTTTGT
>Ga0194115_10006127_pt1 | contig 12287 bp, 15 predicted proteins | sample TA2MahsurfametaG_3_FD_148656 | JGI IMG/M metagenome (GOLD analysis project Ga0194115, IMG submission 148656) | Freshwater microbial communities from Lake Tanganyika, Tanzania - TA2015002 Mahale S4 surface | ecosystem: Environmental > Aquatic > Freshwater > Lake | place: Tanzania: Lake... | reverse complement strand
CCCCAAAACCCCAAAACCCCAAATTTTTGAAATATTTAACTAAATCAAAATAATATACTAAACTTTATTATCTGTTATTATATTTAACTAGAAAAAGAAAGATTGTGCACGTTTTTATAATATTTTATCAAACAATTAATTTACTGATTTTTGCACATATGCGCGATACTGCAAGATACAAAGCGGTTCTTGCCGAATTTGGAACTCCTTCTGACTCAGTTTCTAGGAGCACTTCGAATAGTAAGCTTTATTAGCTTATTAGGCATCGACCTGAACAACTTTAAAAAAAAAAACCTTCATTTTTTATGATGGTTGCACTGATTTACTTTTTTGGTCAGATTTTTTAAAATGATTTCGATATCTAACCAAAAATTTTTGTAAAAGCTCAAAATACTTTCCTACAAGGTCTTGGTTATAGAGAGCAAGCACTCTAAGTCCCAAAAGGAGAGTTGTTTAAGTCTGAAGAGCCAACTGGCATTTCTCTAGCTTCTTTTGCAGGAGATTTAAATATCTTTATCAAAGGAGCTGGATTTGCAATGAACGCTCCAGATAATATGATAAGACTTACTTGTGTTGAAAACCCATCGATTGTCATATTCCCTCTTATACTTAGCGAAGACGATGTATTCAATTCTCATCCGGCTCTGGGTATTCTTACTTACCGCGTACCATCACTCCATAGTTTGCTAGGACTAACTCAGGATAAGGTTTCAATGTTCAAAAGCTTAAGTTTCATTCTTGACATTTTAGTTAATGATGAAGCTGAGACAAGATTAGCATGCAGCAACCATAAACTTTGCACCATAAATTTTTTAAAAACATATACACCCCTAATCCATTATTTATCTCCTCCGGTAACCTATTTTGAATCTGTTACCTAAATTGCATTTAATCCACAATAAGTTCCAAGTAAAATTATCAACCTACCAACAGATACGACACCTTTTGTGAATGCAAAGATAGCTGGCTCATTACTTGACTTCGAATTCCTAGTTGATGACACAACAGTTTATGGAAATTGGTATATTAACTTTGCTAGAGGAGTCACTGGTGCGGCTCCGATCGGAAACAATCAAAACATCACTATGATTTGGGAAGTTGGAGCTTCTTAAATAGAGACTGTAGAATCAGTGACATGTGATATCAATAATGAGAATTGTTACAAAGCTAAGACAATTCCAGCAATCTTTGATATGAGTGCGCATCAAGGATTTACAACTGGAGGCTAAAACCTTACTGTATATGGTTAAGGCTTTGACGGACCCAATTTAACTGCTTCTGTTGATGGACAACCATGCCTTATTAGTTAAGTCAGTGCTACTCAATTTTCATGTATTATTAGTCCTTCAGCAAATATCTCAAACATCAACGTAACTTAGCCTGGAGGTTATGGAGCGAAGAGAAGAATCTTCAATAACAGTAAAACTTGGATTAATTTGCCCACAGTAAGAAGAATGGTTCCACAGGAAGAACATTTTCACACAAATTTTGAAACTCCTTCAAATCTTAATGACTTCTATGGTTCAAGTCTTACAGCATTTTTTATACCTCCTCTTACAACTAGATATAGATTTTACGTAGCTTGTGATGATCATTGTGACTTAACAATGGGTCTAGATCCCACAAACCCTTCGAATCAAACTAGACTTTTAACAATGTATGGTGCTGCTGGAAGGAAACGTAACTTCTGGTCTCCAAGAAATAATTAAACTCGTATTACTGACTGGATTTCCCTCACAGCAAACGAAAGTTATTTCATTCAAGCCTATGTTGTAGATTGGTCTGGAGATGATTATTTATCGGTAGGAGTCGAGATTGAATAAAGTAGAATTCAAAATCACATCAACTCAATGAAGGAAGTATAGTACTTATAGGTTTTACCTGATACTTTAAAAGATACAGTTTCCTTAACTGTGAATGTAACAAATACTACAACAGGATCTTTCTAACTTGGTTTCACCAATAAAGAAAAAGGATTCAAATTATCTGGATCGATTCCAGTAAGAGCTTCTGCGAGTGAGGTGAGAGACGCGGTTTGGACTTACTATACTTAGTATGTTGGCAGCTAAGTAGATGTAAACTTGACAATGTTTGACTCTAATAATACAGTGACTACAAATTCTACGAATGCAACAGTCTTCTAATATTACCTAATGGCTTTATAATTACTTCCAACAGTTTCATCAACTGCTATTCAAGTCTCTAAAAACACAACTGCAATTATTTAAGTCGCTTTACCTTCTGTTACTTAAGTTTCATCGACTCCTTTATCTGGTAAATTCTAAATAGAATGCGTCGATTCTACTGGCTTTAGCATGACTACTTATGAAATTAATTATAATGCTTGGTAAGAAACTATTAGAAAAGCTATTGATGATTCATGTCCAATGTTTACAAATAAAGTTTAGATCATGTAGCTTTAAGATGGAAACTTCACTTACCGAGAAACTGCCATAGGATTGTAGTTACTTTTTACTGGTTATAATGAAAAACCAGGACAGTTTAAGATTGTAAGCGGAAATATTACTTCCCTTAAAGGTGACAATATTGTCATTACAAATAATGTTATTCAACCAAAGAGTGATAATATATTTTATCCTGCTATTCCTTTTGAATTACTAAAAACTGTTGAAACAAAACCATAATTGTTAGTTTAAGTTGGCAATTTCCCAGCAGCTTGCCATAACTTAACCTGTGACTATACTTACATTCAGCCTACTGGAACCATTTCTTCTTTTACTTTTGACGAAAGCACCAATCAACTTACAATTTTAGGAGTAGGATTGCCCAATTAAACCAGTTATATTCAATCAATTGAATATGCGAAGTCATTATGCGAACCAACATCTGTCAGTGATACTCAAATCATATGCAAATTGATTTAAAGTCCAACTTGTGGTTCATATTACCCTTACTTGATTTCTAGTTTAGGCTAGATACCTTTAGACTAAGGAATCAGCAATTAGACCGTAAGTTGTGTGAAAGTTACTTCGATTATCCCTGCATAATCGATCAATCTATTGGGAGGAGATAATCTAACTTTAAGCTCTGTAAACTTCCCAGTAATTTTAAAGTATAGTGATGTTAGTATTACTTTTAATGACTCTTAGAAAACATAATGCGTACCTTAATATTCAAATACAACAACATTAGTTTGTTTGACTAACGCATTTGATATGTCAAGCTTTGGTTAGACAGTGATTCCTAATATTACAATTAATAACATTCATGTTGATAATGATATAACCCTGACTTTACGAAATAAAGTGCAAACTGTTGTTTCACTTACTCCTCCCTCTGCATCACCTGTGTTAAAAACATAAATAGTAATTCAACTGCCAGCAGATTTTCCATATACCGTTTAAAGATAAGACTTCACTGTTAATGCCACAAACTAAACCTATCCTTCATATATTCGTTATTTGAATGTTATTGGAGCTGATGATACTGCAAAGACTATTACTGTTTTGTTTGGTGGAGCTTGGAGTGGTAAATATGATGTCCGGATTCGTCATGCGCAAGAAGGACTGCTAGATGCAAGGTAAATAGTTTTTGATGTAAGCACATTTGTTACATCAATAAGTCCTAAATAAGGTTCTATTTACGGTGGAACTCTATTAACCATAAAAGGTTAAAATTTTGGTAATGTATATACTGACAATCCTGTTTAGTTACAAATGGCTGAAGGAGGTGTAGGTAACTTAAATTGCTTCGTTCAAACTACGAACTCCACTACTATTACATGCCTTTTAGATTAAACAGCAACAACAAATGGAAAAGTAGTAAACGCACTTGTTTTCCTTAAAACTTCAGAAGAAGCTAAGTGCTTAGGTGATTGTAAATTTACTTTCACTGATTCAGTGCCTTCAGTAACAAGTTTGTCAATAAATTGGGACACATCTAGTAACTAATATTAAGTGAGTATTTCAGGCAGCAGTTTCAATCTTGACTAATCATAAGACACAAGATTTTAAGTTAATGGAGTCGTTCAACCTTTAATTTCAATGAATGATACTTAAGCTTTATTTGCAATCTTAAATGTTTCGGGAAGTTTTAATACAAACTTACACTTATATTTTTCTTAAGGTTTCCCTGTTGGTGAGAGTCAGATAATTGCTTCAAACAACTTTACTCTTTAACCTAAGCTCGTTTCAGTTACTCCTAATGTTGGTTCTATCGGCGGAACTATTTTGATAGCAAATATATAAGGAGTAGGACCATCTGATAATAGAAATGTACAACTTAAATTGCCAAACGGAACAAATATTTGCAATCAAGTATTGATTCCTTCATATGGATAAGTTATCTGTAGAACTTTAGCAAAAGAAATTCCAGCAAATAGTACGATATCTGTATCTCTTGGTGCTTAAACTTTTGCTTGCGTGAATTCTGATCTCACTCAATGTGTTTTCCAACAGATAAAATCTGATTTAACAATTCCATAAATTACTGCAGCAACTTTGAGTTCAAACTCAATTACTTTTACTGGTTCAAGCTTTCCTACAAGTGGTTATAATAGTAAAGCAAAATTCAATGGAGTAGAAGCTGATAGTGTAATCGTGAATTCTGACACGACCACAATTGCAACTTGGAATTTAGGAGTACCTATTACTAATACTGCTGCCGTACCTGAATTAAGATTTGAGAGTCAGACAAATTTAGGCAGCGCTTTAATTGCAAACCCAAACACTATTACCCTGAAAAATGAACTAACGATAAGTTCATCTAATGCTGCATCACTGAGTTGCTCATTTGCAGGTGGATGTAATTTGCAGATTTAAGCAAATGGTTTGTCAACAGTTTTGTAAGGTGCTCCTCAGAATAATTCAATTTAGGTTTGTGGAGTGAATTGTGACTTTTAAGCTGCTGCTTCTTCTGCAGAAAACGCTGTATGTAAGCTGCCTGCAGTTTCAACTCTTTACTCTAATTAAAACTTTAACGTTTCAACATAAAGCTATGATTTAAAGCCATCAAAAGTTTGGGGTAATATGAAGAATGTTTCAGCGATTTTTGATGGAAATAATCTTAACTCATTAATAGTAATCGGCTAATCAGCGCAGTAATGTATTATTGGAGCTGCCTTCAAAGAAGGTTAGGTTGGTTATCTTACTTAAGTTAAGCTTTTCCAGAATGTCAAGGTATCAATCAATACATTCATAGGTGGTAAATTAAAATTACAAGCTTCTAGTGACAACTCAACATGGATCGACTTATGGTAAGCTGATAATAACTATCATGAAGGATGGAACTATATTACTTTTTCTGATCAAAACACTAGACCAAATTATAGATTCTATAGAATCTTGGGAGCAGACTGGGGATCATGTGGTCAATCAGAAATAAAATTTGCTGGTGTAGAAACAGTTTATGATTCTAGCACTACTTATTAATGCCCTGTAAAAGTAATTGTCGGTTCTACTAACATTACCTTAAATGATTCGGTAAAATTTGATGGTTCTATTACACCTTTATTAACAGCTGTCAATCCAAGATATGGTACTGTTACAGGTGGTGATTTAGTAACCTTTTCTGGTGTTGGATTCTCAACCAACACAGCAGATTACACAATCACTCTTGATGGTATCAATTGCCCAGTTACTGCTGCATCTTCTACTTCTGTGACTTGTACAACAGGAAAAAGACCTGGTCTTGTTCCCACTTCAACTGTTATTTTTATAGCAGGAAATGGTCTGGTTTCAACTTAAGGGCTTGTATTTACGTATGCAAACTTCTGGAGTAATGATAAAACTTGGGGAGGTGAATTCGCTCCTATGGAAGGTGAAACAGTTTATGTTCCTTCAGGTCTAAATTTGGTTGTAGATGTAGATAGAACCCCTAAATTAAACACAATTTTAGTCGAGGGAGCGATAATTTTCTTACCAAATCCTACTGATCCTAATCATGAAAGGTACTTTGATGCCATGAACATCTTTGTTTTGAATGGTAGATTCGAGGCAGGAACTGAATAATTCCCTTACACATCAAAACTCACAATTACAATGCACGGTAATGCTTCAGATCCATATATTCCAATTTATGGAAATAAAGTTATAGGAGTACGATATGGTACTATTGATTTGCATGGAATACCTAAAGTACCAACTTGGACAGTCCTTGAATAAACTTCTCTACCAGGTGATACTAAAGTTACATTATCATAAGCAGTGAATTGGCAAAAAGGAGATCTGATTGCAGTCGCAGCAACCTCTTATAATGGCAGAGAAGGTGAATAAAGAACCATTATTGAGATCGATAATACTAATCCTAATAAGCCTGTTTTAACATTAGACAGGCCATTATAATTTATGCATTGGGCCAAAACTGAGTAGTACGGAAGTGAGTTTATTGACATGCGAGCTGAAATCGGTTGCCTTACACGCAATGTTAAATATAGAGGAGACCCTGAAACTTCTGCAAAAAATATGTATGGAGCTATATTCTTTTTTCATTCTCCAGGAGATGAATCGCTCACAGCTCGTCTTGAAAATATTGAATTGGAAAATGCAGGATAAGCATTTAAAATAGCACGTTATGCAGTTCATTTCCATATGATTGGCACAGTTTAGAATTCCTATGCAAGATTCAACGCAATACATTAAAGCTGGAATAGAGCATTCACAATGCATGGTGTATCTTATTTAAGATTGCAAGAAAACGTGGTTTATGAAGCTATGGGTCACAATTTCTTCATTGAGGATGCAGCTGAAACTAAAAATTACATGTATAAAAATTTAGTGATGAAAGTAATGCGCTCAAACGCTCTTCTAAATACTGATTAAACTCCAGCAGGATTCTGGATCACTCACCCAGACAATAACTTTATTGGTAATCATGTGGGAGGATCTGATCGTTATGCTTATTGGTATGATTTACAAGATCATTCTACCGGACCTCATGCAAACATAAACATTTGCCCAAAACATGCACCTGTAGGTGAATTCAGAGATAATCATGCTCATTCATGTGGTCGTTATGGTCTTAGAATTTTCCATGGTATGGCTCCTCGTCTTTACCCATGCATGGGTATGATATATGATCCAAATAATACTACTGATCCATATTGGAGAAACCCACCAATTACTGCTAATTTCTACAATCTTACTTCTTGGAAGAATGGTAGAAATGGAGCTATTGCTGAGAGAATGGGTGATGTTCGCTTCAATTAATTTAAGGTATCTGATAATCTTTTAGCAGGTATTGAATTTTCTCTTACTGCTGAGTATGGTGACTTTATGGCTCAAATCAATGATTGTTTGATTAATGGACGTAGTAACAATACAGATGATTTTATAAATGGGGCTTTTCCAAGAGGAGTCATTACCGCGAGAACAGAAAATTTTTTAGTAAAAAACTCAAGATTTTACAATTTTAACTGGAATAAAGCAGCAGCTTTTGGAACATGCTCTCATTGTTTCCATCCAGCAGCTACTGATTCTGGAGCTCGTACAACAACTCTTAATAATCTTACATTTGATGCTACTGTTACTCGTTTTATTAACTACCAAGAACCTTGGGTTGAAATCTTACATGATTTAGACGGTTCTTTCACTAAGTTAGGACCTAATTCTTGGGCTACTCCTTATTATGGTCATCATAATGTCAAAGAATGTCAATTTAGAGAAGAATATGATGGAGTAATATGTGATGGAACAGCTTAAGTCAGAAGAATTGCTTTCTCTAACTATTTACCAAATGGTGTTTTAACTGGAATGAAAATGAAAATTCTTCCTTACGATGATGAGATATTTGCTTAGCCTAATTTTAATAAAACAGATTACTTGCTAAATAGAACAAATTATGGTGATATTAGATTTAGACCTAAATAATTACCATCGATGTCATGGGCTGTTCCTTTCGTCACTGGCCATAAGTATAAATTTAGTTTTGGTGAAGCTGGTATTGATTGGCTCCAACTTTAACTTGATATGTCTGTCAGGTGGGAAAAAAATGACAAACCCATTTATTTTATTCACAATTTTACAGATGTAAGAGCAAGAGTTAATTTGACAGTTTTTGACTCTAAAGCATTTCGAGGAAGTTATATGCCTTTTAGGGAAAACAATAGTATTCCAAATAATCCATTTGATTATCAACTTGCTTAGAACACTCTATACACAGATTAATCAGTAAGAGAATTACACTTTATAGTTAGTCCAAAAAATACATCTATCAATCCTTGGGAAGAGACTAAGGTTCTAATGAGAATGGATCAGTGTGTTGGACCTTGTAATGCAAATATTAAGGAAGATGTTCCACTCGAGAACTTTACAAGATATTGGAGTAATGCTAGTCATTGGCCAAATAAAACTTTACCGAAAGAAAATGATACTGTAGAAATATAGCCAGGGTAAAATTGGGTCTATGATTTAGCTAATTCTCCTATTTACAAACTTGTTATTGTTAATGGTAATCTTACTTTCAAGAATGATACTGATGTTCGTTTAAATTGCAAACATTTATTCGTTAGAGCAGGTGAACTTCACATAGGTTCAAAAGATTATCCATTTACAAAGAAAGCAACGATTACTCTTTACGGTAAAAGAAATGAGGAAACTATTGTGTACGATAATGCCATAGAAGCTGGTAGTAAAGTTCTAGCAAATATAAATAAAGTCTATATGTATGGAATAAAAAGAAAGTAAACTTTGATGCGACTAAGAGCTGAAGTTCATAGAAATGACTCACAGATTTTGATAGACTCAGGTTTAGATCTTGTGCCTGGTGATCGTTTAGCTTTATTACCAACTTCATATGCACAAGATGCAAGAGATGATGTATTTGTCTCTAGTTATGATAGCTCAACAGGTTTAGTAACTCTTAATACTTCTTTGAATTATTATCATTTTGGTGCTGCAGAATCAACAGCTTCAAAATATCGTGGAGTAGACATAAGAGGTGAAGTTTTACTTTTGACCAGAAATGTTCTTATTGAGGGCTATGATGAAGAAGCATGGGGATGCTAAATTGTTACAAGCGATACAGTTGAAGTTTATAATAATACTATTAAGCCTCGTTATGGTTAAATGTTTTTAGATAGCGTTGAGATCAAAAATTGTTCTCAGAGAGATAGTTTTAAAGCAGCTGTTAGATTTGATAGTGCTGCGACTTAATGGAGTTAGGTTAGTAATTGTGCTATTCATAACGGAATAGGTTGGGGCGTCCATATAGTAAATTCTGAAAAAATTGTCTTCTACAATAACATGATATTTGCATTTTCACCTATTGGTTTCGGAGTTTAAAGTTCAAAAAATATAACGATTGACTAAAACGTATTTGGTTATTAGAGTTCAAGAACTGGTTTTTCAGGTTAAAAACTTGTAGATATAGAAGGTGGATTTTCAATTTGTGCTTACGATCCAAGAGATAAATGTTCTGACATAAGAGTAAGAAATAATATTGCAGCAGGCACTACTTACGCTGGTTTTGTCCTTGGAGTAGGTTATAAATGTGGAGAAGAAAGTACTTAGTAAGTTTTTAGAGGCAATATTGCTCACTCTAACTATGCAAGCTTAAAGGGAGAAGGAGCCACTTTTTCAACAGACAATAATATTCCTGATCATCTTAATTGTCTTCCATTCTCAAACTTTGCAGCTTATAAAAATGCTAAACATGGTGTCATAGCTTTCTAAGAAACTATAAATATGACTTTTAGCAATTTAATATTAATTGACAATGCTTTTGGTTTTGGATAATTTATAAAGAATGTATCAGGCAGGAGTGAATATTTGGATCAAACTACAACTGCTTCTGATATTACAATTTATGGTGAAACAGAGTCACTTGATTGCCCATTAGCAGGTGCAGATGGATTTTGCTTCATTATTGATAAATATGCGATGAATAGTCATGGTGGATGCACAGCAGGCAAGAGTGCTCATGAAACTTCAGCATCTAAATTTCCCCTTGAAAAGTTGAAAGGTAATGCTTAATGGGGCTTAAAAGCTCATATAAATCGTTTACATGTAATTGGTTTTAGATCTAAAACAAGAGATGGAAAAGATTAAGCAGTATTTGGTTTGAATCGTTTTGCTTCTGATTATATCCCAATCCATAATTTCTAAGATGTTAAATTTACGGATGTTTAAAAGGATGCTTTAGCTTACTTCTACTAACCCCCATGGAGTTGGGCTAATCCTGATGATTGTATGCAATGGCCTTGCTCAGGACCACTAAATGTCTTGTACATGTTTAAAAATTCAGTTTTCGAAGGTAACTCACCTACTGATTTGAGTTCAAACTTTTAACTAATTGCAAATAATGCAAACATTTCTGCCTATATTCCAGATTGTGAGATTGGTGGAAATTAAGCATTCTACGTTTGCTAACAGAAACAAGGTTTAGGAATACTTATGTGGGACTCTCTAGATGAAGATAGAAATGACCGTTCTTCTTAACCTATCATTTATAAAAAGTAAGGTACTTAGATTGCAAATTACTTGAACGCTTTTATGGATCATGTCTGGGACGGTTTCTATACAGGTTAAATTAGGTTATAACGTTTTCCTGGTCTTGTTTGGTCGCCCCAAAAAAGTATTTATGACGTAATTATGACTGGAACTCCTCCTAAAAACATACGCTTCAAACTTATTTCAGAAGATCCATCAGCATCAATGATGGTAAGAATTGCATATCCTTCAGCTGATTCAAGACAAGTACTTTTTAATGGAGAAAGAGTTCCAATGAATGAATGGGATGATAGAATAAGAAATTACGGAGAATTAAAATTCACTACTTGTGGAGAAAATCGTTATATTGGTGTAAAAAATATTCTCGAATTCTATCTGACTTCAGGTTGCACACTTGATATTCAACCAAGAGATGCTATTCAGACTATGGTAAGAATGGAATGGACAATGGATGCATTCTTTGCAAAAGGAGGTACAACCACTTTCATGGATCGTCTTGCAGGTTCCCTTGGAATTCATGCTTCCACTATAAAAATGGTTTCAGTATATCAAGGCTCTTTGGTGGTAAACTACGCAATTACAACTGATGATGGTAATAAAGAAGCTCTTAAACAAATTCAGTAAACCCAAAATGCCTTGTTTGCCACAAATGCTCTTGACTTAGGTGCTCCTATTCTTGATGTTAAGACTACAATGGTAGTAAATTCACCAAGCACCACTTAAAGTCCCGACGAAAGACCACAAAGTATTGTTACTAACGGTGTTGTAACAGCACCAGGTTTCTAGCCTATTATTATTACAAAAGTACAAAGTAATCAAGGCAAAACTGATTTTATACCAAACCTTACAGTTTCACAAAGTAATCAAACAGTTTATAATGATATGTGGATAAAACAAGAAAAATAAGTTATAACAGTTTAACAGTAACAATAAATCTAAATTGAGCAATAAACTATAGATGGAAAAGTTGAACTCTACACAACTACCCAAAGTTGGGTATACATTATCATTGGTGTGTTTGTTGCTATCGTTCTTATAGTGTTTGCTTTGGCCATAAGATACTTTAGAAACAAACAAACAGCTGATTTGGTTATGGCACAGAAATATTCAGAGAGACGCTTGAATGGTGGACTCACAGATGTAAAATTAAAAACTAATGTAGCTAACGACGGCAAAGTTAAAGATCTAGCTTCAAATGATGTTTCATCTTAAAAGTTACATGGAAACGTTGAAATGGAAGTATTTGAAGATTAGTACGATCCAGCACAAGATTTTGTAATTTTCGGAGTTGGTGATAAAACTAAGGGAGGTCTTTAGTCTTTGAAAGAAAAAATGAATTTAGCTGATGGACTCAATTCTTAAGAAAATGATTCAAGTGAAGATGACGGAAATGAAATTTAACAACAACCAAAAGTACCATCAGTTACTGATTATGAAAATTCTGTGCAATACAATTCAGTGCAAGGCTCAATAAAATCAGAATCTAACATGGTTGTTTCATCTGGTAGAAGAGCTCAATCAGCAAACAACAATACGTGCGAAAAGAAGATTCACTACGATTTGCCTGAAAACGAAGAGATAAAAGAAGAGGAGGAAGAAGAAGAAGAAGAATGAAAATTATTTTTGCAGAATGCTATTTCAGTAAAAACAGAAAAAATCAAATATTTTATTGAGATTTATCAAATTGATCCTTTTTAAGGTAATAAAATTTATTTTTGAATATTATTTCATTTAATTCTGTTAAGTGGGTTCACTTAAGATTTTAATTCAAATCAATTCCGTTTTTATTTCTTGTTTTTTTATAAGCTTTTTCAATCTAATTACATTAATTATAATTTTATTAAAAATAATTCATAAACTAGGGGTTTTGGGGTTTTGGGG
>Ga0194115_10006126_pt1 | contig 12288 bp, 8 predicted proteins | sample TA2MahsurfametaG_3_FD_148656 | JGI IMG/M metagenome (GOLD analysis project Ga0194115, IMG submission 148656) | Freshwater microbial communities from Lake Tanganyika, Tanzania - TA2015002 Mahale S4 surface | ecosystem: Environmental > Aquatic > Freshwater > Lake | place: Tanzania: Lake Tanganyika... | reverse complement strand
CTCGACCACCAATTTTACCGCCACCGACTGAACCCTACCTGCACTCAATTTGGGCTGAACTTTGCGCCATAGAATGGGCGACAATTCAAAGCCCACCAAGCGATCCAACACACGTCGTGCTTGCTGAGCATCAACCAAACATTTGTCGATGGTCCGCGGATTTTCTATGGCATTGAGAATGGCCGTTTTGGTAATTTCATTGAATACAATCCGTTTGGTGTTTTCAGATTTCAATCCCAGCACCTCAAACAAATGCCAACTAATGGCTTCTCCTTCTCGGTCCTCGTCCGATGCCAACCATACCGTTTCGGCATCCTTGGCGTATTTCTTCAGTTCTGCAACCAGTTTCTTTTTTTCATCAGGTACCTCGTATTTGGGGGCAAATCCATTTTTGATGTCGATGGCTCCATCACCCGACGATAAATCTCGGATGTGACCCATACTGGATTTAACAACAAAGCCCTCACCGAGATATTTCTCAATGGTCTTGGCTTTTGCGGGTGACTCTACGATGACTAAGTTCTTGATTGACATGAATTATTTTCCGAAAATGACTGGTTTTTGAATTTGACCTCTTGCGCTGCGCAAACTCACTATGTAAAGGCCTTGCGAGGGCAAAGATAAATCCGACATAAATAGAGTATTTGTAGATTCTGATAGTTGTCCTTCAAAAATGCTGGCCACTGTTCTTCCCTGCAAATCCAGCAATTCAACAACTACCGACTCATTTGGTTTGGTGTTGCGAATCACAATTTTGGCATTGGCCTCTACTGGATTGGGACTAATCTCCATGATTTGGAGATCCTCGCCCAAGGTATTTATGCCTGCCATGTATTGTCCCAAATTGATGTTGTCGATGTAAATGGGATTACCACCAGCACTGATAAAATCTATTCGGAAGGTTAAGTTGCTATTGAGTCCCAATCCAATCGAAGAAAGACTGGGCAATCCCATCACTTTCCACTGGGTGGCTTTGTTGGGTTTAAAATTGTTGGTATATACTTGTCCGGTATACCCCAATGCAGCCCCCGAGCGTTCCATGATTTGCTTGTACGTAGCTCCACAATCTGTAGAAACATACACCCGCAACACATCGGTTACATCTAGGCTGGGCTGGCAATAAGCGGCCATTAGGGTAAATTTCGGTGTCAGCGCACCCATGCCTGAAATGTCTACACTGGGCAAAGTAACACTGTAGGTATTGCCGATGTTCCCTCCCGTAGTGATGGGGGCCTTGTAACAATTGGTTCCCAAATAACTGGTGGTATTTTCTAGCACAAAACGAGAACCCACGGGCGATGAATGGGTAAATTTATCGTCGGTAGTAAATGTCGTTGGGTCACCCTTTTCAAAACTTTGTTCAAAGTTGGCTTTGTTCACGGCCACCGACTTTAAAACTGTGATGTAGCTGGTTTTGGTGGTGGAATTGCTTCCTTTGGCATTTTGAACCGTCAATGACACACTGTATGTGCCGGGCGTTTGATAGGTAATGGTTGGATTCTGTTCTGAAGAACTCGGCTGACTTGAACCCGTAAAGGTCCACGACCAAGCGGTTGGCGCAGATTTACAAGTGAGGTCGTAAAATTTCACCGATTGACCGGCGCATATTACCGTACTGCTGGAAGTAAATGCCGCTACCGGAGCCACACTGCCAGGAGCCACGCCAGTAGCAATCAAATTGGCCACCGACACAACCGCAGCCCTTGGGTAACTGCCATTGGTCAAAACACCATGCATCCGCGATTTTTGTTTCAGTGTAAACAAAGTTTGACACCCCCCATTGGAATAGTCCATATAATTTTCCCACATGTCGGGCAAATCGGGAAAGTCGTTGGTGCAGCTGTTGCCCCCAGAAGGACATGAAGCGTTCACGAATGTGCCATTCACCGGTGGGGTATCATCGATTTGGTCGCCACCAGTACATCCATTTTGGAATGTATGATACAATCCCAACCAATGTCCGATTTCGTGGGTCAATGTTCTCGCGCTATCCGATGCCACTGCAGTGCCTATGGTTCCTACGCGGTCAGACTTTACAACAATGCCGTCTCTAGTTGCATTGGTGGCCCAAGGGAAGCTGGCATAACCCAATACTTCACCGCCATCAATACCCCCTGAGATCGACGTTACCACCCAAATGTTGAGGTATTTTTTGTAATTCCAGTTGATTAGCGACTTCACCTTTTCAGTGGTCATGTCCATCTGCACCCCGGCCGCCGAATACACGCGGTTGATTCCTTCTGTGCAGTTGCCATTGGGATCTATTTTGGCCAGCTCAAATTTGATTTGACAATCGGCAGCAAGTCCGTTAAACACCGAACGCAATTTTGTTCTATTGCCATTCAGCAAATTGAAGTCGTTGTTCAACACACGAATCTGATCTAAGATTTGCTCTCGAGAGATATTTTCTGGACCATTGGTATGAATCACATGAAATACCACGGGGATGGTATAAATGGCCGCCCTACTTTCGATGGTCTTCTCTTTCAGCAAAGCATTGATTTCAGCTTCCGCTTGAGCAACAGAAGGATCCAATTGCTTCAAATGCTGATGATATTGATCTGAACCACACTTATGTTGGGCCGTTGCCCCTTGAAATCCCCCCAATAACCCGAGCCCTAAGGCCAAATAAATCTTAACAAGTCTCATTTTCGTTCCGCAAATTAAATTGAAAGTTTCTGGCTTTATGGCAAGAACTTATAAAATCAATGACATCTATTTTTTGAAAGGGGTTGCTTGATTGACGAATTATTTACCTTGAAAATACATCATTTGGGTTCCGTGACTCATCAAAGAAACCGCCACTACGTCTACCCTGGGCAGACAATCTATACCGGTTTTTTTCAAGTATCCTTTGGCCGCATTTTGCAGATGGTGTCGTTTTTTATAATCCACCGCATTTTCTGGCGAGGCGCCCCATTGATAGGTCCGGGTCTTGACCTCTACAAACACCCAATCAGTGCCCTGCCTGCAAACCAAATCTACTTCATATCGACCTACCCTGCAGTTTTTTTCAACGATGTCGAACCCCTTAAGCCACAACCATGCTGCCGCTCTTCTCTCCCCCTCTCGCCCGATGTGTTGGGCGATGGTCTTGCTATTTTCAATGTCCATCGAACAAAGTTGAAACACCAAAGTGTATAGTGCAAGCCACCCACCCGAAATTGGCTAAATTTGCAACATGTTACCTTGCCAGTTGCATTTATTGCAAAACGAACCCTACGATCAAACATGGAACTTTCAAAAAGGACTGTTCAACGACATGATCGCCAAGAAATCGAACGAGGAAAACACAAGTCCTTTCCATCTAATCATGATAGAACACCCCCATGTGTATACGTTTGGGAAGAGTGCGGACCGACAAAATTTGCTGGCATCAGACGATGTGTTGATTGATATGGAAGCGAAGGTGTATGACATTGAGCGCGGTGGCGACATCACCTATCATGGGCCAGGCCAACTGGTGGTCTACCCCATCTTTGATTTGGAGGCTTTGGGAATGGGCATCAAAACCTTCGTGCAAAGCATAGAACATTGCATCATTCAAACCCTGGCCGATTATGGCATCGTGGCGGGTACAATCCCAGATAGAATTGGGGTGTGGATCGATATCGACCAACCCAACGAGCGGAAAATCGCGGCGATCGGTATCAAATGCAGTCGTTTTGTCAGTATGCATGGCCTGGCAATGAACGTCAACACCGACCTAAGTATGTTCAATCACATCGTGCCTTGCGGGATTGTAGACAAAGGTGTAACGAGCATGGAAATGGAATTGGGCGGAAAAATTGACATGTTCGAAGTAAAAGAGAAAATGGGCAAGCATTTTGTAAATACCTTTGGGTTAGAAATTATATCATGAACAGCAAAACCATCCGCACCCTCATCATCGTAGGGGTCATTCTCATCGTCTTTTTATGGATCAGAGGCAGTTACAATTCACTGGTCGACAAAGACGAAAAACTCGCCACTTCTTTGAAAAACGTAGAGGTTGCTTATCAAAATCGGGCCGACAAAATCGTGCAAATCGCCGAGGCGGTAAGTGCAGAAGCCAAGTTTGAAAAAAGCACTTTGGCAGAAATCACCAATGCCCGCGCCAGTGTTGGACAAATTAAGGTAGGCAACGAACAACTCACCCCTGAAAGTATCGACAAAATCGCCATGACACAATCATCCGCTTTGAGTCGATTGATGGTTGTGATGGAGCGTTATCCTGAGTTGAAAGCCCCCAAAGGATTTGAAAATTTGCAATTCGAAATTTCCGAGTCTGAAAACATGATTCGCACTGCACGTAGCGACTACAATGCGGCGGTTCAGACATACAATATGAGTGTGCGCAAATTCCCGAGCAACATTTTCGCTGGAATCTTTGGCTTTGAGAAAAAGACGGGTTTCGCGGCCGACAAAGGGGCTGAAAAGCGTGTAGATATTAAATCGGCTTTGGGCGAATAACATGTTCGCGCCCATCGCTTTGGTTTTTACCAGAATTGCCATATTATTGGGGTTTCACCGCGAAACTTCGCTCTTTACTGAGACTGAGTCCATCGAGATTGTGGATGCCATCGCGCAAGCCGAGGATAAAACTTCTGCTGAAATTCGCGTGCACATCAGCCACAAATTCAAGGGCGATGATATCGTGGCAGCCGCTGCAAAAACCTTTGCCAAATTGGGCATGGACAAAACCTTGGAGCGCAACGGAATCCTCATCTTTTTGGTCCCCAACAGCAAGCAATTCGCCATTTTTGGCGATGCAGGAATCAATGCCAAGATGCAAGTGGGCGACTGGGACGAGATCCGCAACCACATGCAACAACTTTTCCGCGAGCAACAGTTTAAGGCGGGTATCGTTCGCGGCATTCGTGAAATTGGACAGATTTTGGCCATGTATTTTCCGCCAACGGACACCAATCCCAATGAACTCCGCAACCAAATTTCTACCGATGCCTAACAATCAAAGAATGAGGAGCGCATTGGGGGTATGGGCGATGCAAAGGCTTTGGCTGGTGTTGGCACTGCTGTGCTTTTCCCCACTTTTTGCGGAGCAAGCGTTGCCCAAATACAAAGGCCATGTCAATGATTTCGCCGGCGTATTAACACCTCAAGAAATCAAAGAGCTGGATGAGCGATTGTATCAATTCGAAGATTCCACCTCTGTGCAAATTGCGGTGGTTCTTGAGAAATCTACCAACGGCTATGCCGCTTTCGATCGAGCGATGTTTTTGGCGCGCGAATGGAAAGTGGGTATTAAAGGAAAAAACAATGGTATGCTGTTGTATATCGCCGTAAATGACCGCAAGTTTCAAACGGTAACGGCCGATCAACTGCAAGACCGATTAAGTGCGAGCAGAATTGGTCAGATCCATGAGGAATACTTGATCCCCTATTTGCGCCAGGGGAACTATGCTTTGGCCATTGACCAAACCACACAGGCCTACGAAAAAGCCATCCGGAACAAATTCGAAGGCAGAGCCACCAAAAAGCACAAAAAACGAGGCGGCTATTCTGCCCTGTTTATTACCGCAATTATATTGATTATTATCGCATTAACCGGCAGAGGTGGCGGCGGTGGTGGCGGGTATTCACGTCGCGGACGCTACAACAGCGGACTTGGCGATGCCCTGTTCTGGGGTGCAATGGGCAGCGGTTTGGGGCGCGGCTGGGGTGGCGGAGGCTCCGGCTCCTCGGGTGGTTTCGGCGGTGGCGGCTCTAGCGATTGGGGTGGTTTTGGTGGCGGTGGTGGCTTCAATGGCGGCGGTGCTGGAGGCAGTTGGTAAATATTTGCAAAAAGCGCAAACACCTTTCTTTCCGATAATTGTTTTGTACCTTTGCAGATTCCATGAAAAACGGACATTCCTCGCACATTCATCAGCCCGATGCCAACGAACCCAGCATCGAAATTTTGGGTGCGCGGGAACACAATTTGAAGTCCGTTGATCTGGTCATCCCACGCAACAAACTCGTTGTTTTTACAGGACTTTCAGGATCGGGAAAAAGCTCTCTGGCATTTGATACCCTGTTTGCGGAAGGACAACGTCGCTACCTAGAAAGTTTTTCAGCCTATGCACGTCAGTTCATCGGCGATATGAAACGCCCCGATGTAGAAAAAGTCCGCGGTTTGAGTCCGGTAATCAGCATCGAACAAAAAACCGTGAGCAAGAACCCCAGAAGTACTGTGGGTACCGTTACCGAAGTATACGATTTTCTGCGACTTCTCTACGCCCGTGCTGGCGAGGCAATCAGCTATCTCAGCGGCGAAAAAATGGTCAAACTCACCGAGCAACAGATCATCGACGCTATGGTTCAAAAGTTTGAGGGACAAAAAGTGGCCATCCTAGCGCCCGTGGTAAAAGGTCGGAAAGGACACTACCGCGAACTCTTCGAACAAATCAAGAAAAAAGGGTACAACAAAGTCCGCATCGACGGCCATATCACCGATATCACGGGGAGCATGCAAGTAGATCGTTACAAAATCCACGACATCGAAGTGGTGATTGATCGATTGCAAGTACAATCGTTATCTACCGGTCGACTCTCGGAGAGCGTAAAAATCGCGATGAAAATGGGCAGTGGCAACATGATGGTGCAAGATGCCGATCAGAAAGTGGTCCCCTTTTCTCGGTTTCTGATGGATCCCATCTCTGGCCTTAGTTACGATGAACCGCAACCCAACTCCTTTTCGTTTAACTCACCCTATGGTGCCTGTCCCAATTGCGAAGGCATGGGAGAAACCGCCGAGGTAAACATAGAATTCATCATCCACGACCGCAGTAAATCCATTAACCGTGGCGGCATTGTGCCCATCGGGGAATTGCGCGAGAATTGGACCTTTAGCCAGCTTAGGGCCTTGAGCAAAGTGTTGGATTTCAGCTTGGCCGATCCTATATCACAGCTCAGCGATGACCAACTGCAGTGCATCTTGTACGGATACGATGAAACCATCATGGTGAGCCACGTAAACCATCAAGGGCAAAAGAAAACCTACGAAAGCACTTACAAAGGCGTTGTGCATTATATCACGGAGAATTACTTTGAATCCGAGGACGACAAACTGCGTCAGTGGGCCGAAGAATTCATGCACCAAAAACCCTGTGAGGTGTGCGCGGGCGCTCGGTTGAAAAAGGAATCCCTGCATTTTTTGGTGGCCGATAAAAACATCGCCCAGCTGAGCAACCTGAACATCGATGTGTTGAAGACTTGGTTTGATGCGGTGGATGATAAACTTACGGAACGACAAGCAACCATTGCCACGGAATTGATCAAAGAAATTCGGGCACGCCTTGATTTCTTGGTGGGTGTGGGCTTGGGCTACCTCACGTTAAACAGTCCGGCCAGAACCCTGTCCGGCGGAGAGGCCCAGCGCATCCGTTTGGCTACCCAAATTGGCAGCAAATTGATGAATGTGCTTTACATCTTGGATGAGCCAAGCATTGGTTTGCATCAGCGCGATAACGAACGATTGATCCAAAGTCTCCGCGACTTGCGCGATATGGGCAACACGATCCTTGTGGTAGAACACGACAAAGACATGATGTTGGCCAGCGATTGGTTGGTAGAAATTGGTCCGCACGCGGGCGTGCATGGCGGTCAAATAGTTGCCAGCGGCGAGGTCAAGGATTTCGTGGCCTCCGATGCTGTTACCGGCAAATACTTGCGAGGCGAAGACAGTATACCTGTGCCATCGCACCGAAGAAAAGCGGGAAAAGAAAAACTCGTTTTGAAGGGCTGCACCGGACACAATTTGCAGAAGGTAAACCTCGAAATTCCCATTGGGTTATTTGTGGCTATTACTGGCGTCAGTGGCAGCGGAAAATCGAGTTTGATCAATGAAACCCTCTACCCTGCGGCCCACAACAAAGTATACGGTTCCAGTTACAAACCCTTGCCGTTTGAGAGCATCAGTGGGTTGGAGCACATCGACAAAGTAATACGCATTGACCAAACCCCTATAGGACGTACGCCTAGGAGCAATCCAGCTACTTATGTGGGTGTTTTTCAAGAGATACGCAACCTATTCACCAATTTGCCGGAAGCCAAAATTCGGGGTTATAAGCCCGGGCGATTCAGTTTTAACGTAAAAGGCGGTCGGTGCGAAGCGTGTGGCGGTGGCGGTAGAAAAGTGATTGAAATGAATTTCTTGCCGGATGTGGAAGTATTGTGCGACGAGTGTCAGGGCAAGCGCTACAACCGTGAAACCCTTGAAGTTCGCTATAAAGGCAAGAGCATCAACGATGTTTTGGAGATGTCGATTGATAACGCCGTGGAATTCTTCGAACACATCCCGTTAATTTACCGCAAGGTGAAGACGATGCAGGATGTGGGATTGGGTTATTTAACGCTCGGACAATCGAGCACGACCATCAGCGGTGGCGAAGCGCAGCGGGTGAAATTATCGACCGAATTGAGCAAGCGCGACACGGGTAAAACGTTGTATATTTTGGATGAGCCCACCACGGGGTTGCATTTCAACGACATCAAACAACTGTTGGGGGTATTGAATATTTTGGTTGAAAAAGGCAATACGGTGGTAGTGATTGAGCACAACATGGACGTCATCAAGGTGGCGGATTGGGTCATCGATATTGGTCCTGAAGGCGGCTCTGGCGGTGGAAATATCCTCACAGTAGGCACGCCTGAAAACGTTGCCAAATTCGAGGGTTCACACACCGGGCGATTCCTTAAGTTGGAACTTTAATTCTTGATTTTTGGCGCTGAAATTGAGGGCGCAGGTCGTTTTCCAGAACTGGGGGCATTGGAACCCGAAGACCATCCTGAATTATTGAAAGAGCGATTTCTGTTGGGTGCTGGAGCCGGTTCGTCGTTCAATCCCGAATCCCATGAGCGATAGCGAGGCCGTCCCTAAAATGAACAATCGAAAGGCCATCATGGTATCAAAGATACTTCCCCACCCGATGTTTTGCCGAAATCCATCGTTTCGTTGCATCAAAACCTAGAAAAAATCGACGAAAACCCGGATTCCATCGTATTTTTGCAGTATGGATGCTAGCCCATTGCACGCAATCTCCCCTGTAGACGGCCGATACGCCTCAGGCACAAAAAACCTCAAGCCCTTTTATTCCGAGGCCGGATTAATCCAATACCGCATCCGCGTTGAGGTTGCCTACTTGTTTGCGCTCGCCAAAGTCGTTCCCAATGTTGACTGGTCGGCCCTCATCGCCGCCCAAGAAACCCTCACCCAGTGGAGTGCCAATTTGCCATTGGAGGATATCGAACGGGTAAAAACCATCGAAAAGACGACCAACCACGATGTAAAAGCCGTGGAATATTGCATCAAAGAGAAGTTGGATACCCTGGGTTTGCAAGCCTACAAAGAATGGGTTCATTTTGGATTAACCTCTCAAGACATCAACAATACCGCCATTCCGCTGAGCTTCAAAGAAGCCACACACCAAGTGATGTTGCCAGCCATGGCGCGGGTATTGGCGATATTAGAACAACAAGCCCAAGACTGGAAAGACATTCCCATGTTGGCAAAAACGCACGGACAGCCAGCCTCCCCCACCCGTTTGGGCAAAGAATGGTATGTGTTTGTGGCCAGGCTTGAATCACAAATAAACCTTTTGGCCAACCTCCCTTTTTCTGCAAAATTTGGGGGCGCCACCGGGAACTATAACGCCCATCAAGTGGCCTTTCCACAAATCAACTGGCCTGCATTTGGCGATCAATTTGTGGGCGAAGACCTAGGGTTGTACCGCGTTCCGTTCACCACCCAAATTGAGCCCTATGATTTCATGGCGGCACAGTTCGATAGTTGGAAACGCATCAACAACATTTTGATTGATTTCAGCAGAGACGTGTGGACTTACGTGAGCATGGAATACTTCAAGCAGAAAATTAAAGAAGGCGAAGTTGGATCGAGTGCGATGCCCCACAAAGTCAATCCCATCGATTTTGAAAATGCCGAAGGCAACTTGGGTATTGCCAACGCCCTTTTTGAGCACCTTGCCGCCAAATTGCCGATTTCTCGTTTGCAGCGCGACCTTACCGATAGCACCGTTTTGAGGAATTTGGGGGTTCCTTTCGGACATACCCTCATCGCCCTAAACAGCTTGGAGAGAGGATTGAACAAATTGCTTCTCAACGAAGACGCCGTGCGCGCAGACTTGGGAAACAACTGGGCCGTGGTGGCCGAAGCCATTCAAACCGTGTTGCGCAGAGAAGGTTACCCCAACCCCTATGAGACACTCAAAGAACTGACCCGCACAAACAGCAAGATCACAGAGAGCAGCATTGCCACCTTCATCAACGAACTGAACATTTCAGATTCCGTAAAACATGAACTCCGACAAATCACTCCTTTCAACTATACAGGCACGCATCCAAACTTGGACTAAGCGGTTTCGGGACGCCTACCACAAAGAGGGGCGTGGCAAACGTATCGTAAAGAAAACCGCTTGGATTTCTGGCGTTACACTCACGGTATTGTTGGTTGCATGGATTGCCCTGCGCGGATTGTTATTGAACTGGGCATTCGACAAAGCGGTAGCCAAACTCGATCGCAAAGGATATAACCTGCAATGTGAAAGCAAAGGCTTCACCTACCTCTTTGGAGTGGAGTTTCAGGGACTGTCGCTCAACCATAAAAAATCCGTCGACACCCTGCCTGGCAAAACAGTTTTCGCCTGCAAGCAACTCGCGGTGGGATTGAATGTTTGGAAATTTTGGGACATTGGTTTATCGGGCTTCGTCACCCAAGACCTGGTCTTGGATTTGGTAAACCTGCCCAACTACTGCAACTATTGCGATTTGCTGGGGAACGATGAAAAATCCGACAATTCCGCAACGCCACAGCGCGACCCTGTCGTGAGCTTGTTCAGACAACTCGAGAAATGGATTGGCAAAGCCCCTAACCATTTGGAAATGTCGGGCACCCGCCTTTCCCTCACGGATACAACAGGAAAAATCGAATTGGCTTTACCCAACACATTGTATCGCAACGAGGCCATTGACTTGCACGTGAAAGCCACCGCTGAAAAGTTGGTCACCGACAAAGACCGCAAAGAGCACAAGCGCCGACGCAAGAGCGAAAGCGATACCCTTCCTCGGGTTACCAAAAGAACGTTGGAGTTTTTACTGCAGGGAGATTTGGATAAAGATGACCTGACGGGTCACGTGAGTATCACCCCGGCGAACAAACAGAAATATGTAAGCATCCCACTGGTTTTGAATCGTTTGGGCTTTCAGCGCGCGGAATTTGAAGTCTCGGAATTGGGCGAGTCGTTTGGGGCGATCCACGCCGATTTGCAAGGAGGATTCATTGGGCTTCAGGTAGACGATGAACGGATATCCGATACTTTGGTGCAGGTAGATTCTGCCCACGGCAGGTTCGTCTGCGATGTGAAAGATGGATCCTTTGAATTGGATTCACAAAGTACCGTTAGGATCAACCAAATTGGCGCCAATGTTTTCGCGCAGTACCAAGGCGGAAACAATCCAAAATATGCGCTGGGTTTGTATATGCCCCGCTTGGGTGCCAATGCATTCTTTTCAAGTCTACCTGTGGGTTTATTCCGAAATATCGGCATACCCAAAGCCACTGGTACATTGGAATATCGCTTCAAATTCGCCATGGAGCACGAAAAACCCCACGACTGTGTACTTGAGAGTCAGATGTGGCCGAGCAAGGATTTCACCATTGTTCAGTGGGGCGATGTAGATCCTCGGATCATGAACGGTGCTTTCACCTACACGTATTGGGACAAAGGCGAACCCGTGGCCCGATTTGAAGTGGGGGGCGACAATGGAAATTTCACCTCGCTTGAATACATCAGCAAGGATTTGGTGCGGTGTGTTTTGCGCAGCGAAGACCCCGATTTTTTCCATCACCAAGGGTTTTATATGGATGCCTTCCGGTCTAGTATTGCCCAGAATTATCGTCAAAAACGTTTCGCCCGCGGCGGATCTACCATTTCCATGCAGCTGGTGAAAAACGTATTCTTGGGCCGCAGAAAAACCATTGCCCGTAAGGTGGAAGAAATCCTGTTAACTTGGCTGATGGAGCGACGTGCGTTGGTGAGCAAGAACCGCATGATGGAAGTCTATTTAAACGTGATTGAATGGGGTCCGGGTATCTTTGGCGCCACCGAAGCGGCCCAATTCTATTTCCAAAAACATCCCAGTGAACTCACTTTGGGCGAATGCACCTTCTTGGCCAGCATCATCCCCATGCCGAAGAAAGTGCGGTGGTTCCTGGACTCGAACGGTTGTGTAAAAAGCAACAATGGTCATTTTAGGGCCTTGAAAAATAGATTGTTGGCGAAAGATTCGGGC
>Ga0194115_10006121_pt1 | contig 12292 bp, 6 predicted proteins | sample TA2MahsurfametaG_3_FD_148656 | JGI IMG/M metagenome (GOLD analysis project Ga0194115, IMG submission 148656) | Freshwater microbial communities from Lake Tanganyika, Tanzania - TA2015002 Mahale S4 surface | ecosystem: Environmental > Aquatic > Freshwater > Lake | place: Tanzania: Lake Tanganyika... | reverse complement strand
GGGACAATCTTTTAGGGGGGACTGTGCCCCATAAAGTGCTCGGATGGTTCTGGGACGCATTGCGACGAGGACATGCCAATTTTGACTGTGAAGCATTTTGCTGTTGGAGTCTTTCATCTCAACGTCTCAACGATCGGATAGAAACGGATGCTCCCTGACCTACATACTATACACCTCAGTCCACTGTCCAAAAACCACGATACTCTGTGACATCCCCTTCGAGAGGCATATTGTTTTTAAGGGAAACCATAGTCGGAGAAACCCCTGGAGACGGTCATGTCGTCGTCGTCGTCGTCGTCTCCCAATCCCAGCAGTAGTGGCCACTATGCCTTGGTCAATGCAGGGTCGAATCCTGTCATCATTCCTGACAGTGATAGCAACAACAACAACAAAAATAGCAGAAGCCATCGTACGGATGATCCAAGACAGGAATTATCACAACTGTATCAGAAATATGCCGAAATGTATCCCAATCCACGTTTAGTCGAGGAATATCGTATGAAAAATGAGCTATTACAGGCGACTCAAGCGGCAGCGGGAGCGCAGAACTACTCCAGCGGGAGTGCATCATCTCGAACGAATAGAGGAGGATTCTTTTCTCGTCTCTTTGGTGGTGGAGGAGGGACAACCGATCTATCCTCAGCGACAATATCTCCACAACAACAGGAAAATTTCGAGGCATCTCTGGTGTATCAAGATATACCCAATGAAGATGATGATGGATCGATGTGTGGGACACAACAAAGTTTGGATCATTCCTGTATCCCGCTGGAGGCGGTGAGTGCTGCACGATTCCATTTGACTAGTATGTCCATGCGGGGGAATCAATATCCCAATGCGATACGATGGGGGTCATTGCTTGGTCGGTCGGTACCAACCTCGTTAGTCATCGTCGGCTTAGGTCTTATTGCTGAATTCCAACCGAATAAACCTTCGACGATATTGTCAACATCGGATCGTAGGGCATTAATGGATTACTCTCGGACCCATCCGGATGATTTCCAAGTCGAATATGTCCGAGCCTGTGGGATATCACCGAATTGTGTCGCCATTTCTTGGGGATTTCAAGATGGGTTTTTGGGCATTTATCGACGGATCCAATTCCCGAATGATGAACGATGTGGATGGGAACAACTTTGGTTAGTCCAACCCTCTGCAGCAGTCTTAGACGCTAGTCGTGATGTCTTTGAGGAGGAGGAAGATAAGACGACGATTCATCATCCACGGTCACCATTGTTACGAATTGTGGAAATGTTACCACTACGGGTAATAACGGGCGATAAGAAATGTCCCATGGTAGCTACGTTGGCAATAGCCAGATTAGGTTGCCACCTGGAACTGTTACCGATTCCGACAGATTTATGGTTTGGACCACTCTTGACGCCTGAAAATCATAAGAGACCCAGAATTCCCAAACGCAAACCGAGACAACATTATTCATTTGGGAAGTATATTGGATCTCCGAGTGTAGCATTGACAATGGCACATCATCATCTTGATATTCTTTCAATGGACAGTCTTCGGACCACTGTCGGTATCGAGACGGAATGGAATCAGCAAGCCTATCCGGATGGGCCACCGGCAGAATTCATCCTAGCGATTTCGGGTCTCTCTCGACAGTCGCCTGGTCGTGAATGTATCAGTTTCTGGACAGTATGTACTCTCTTCACGGACGAAACGGAGAATGAGAAGCAACAACACGGAATTGGGTTCGAGCTACATTCGACATTCTTGGAAAGCACGGTGATATATCCTGGAGCTGATATCACGTTCTTTGCGACGCCAGAAATTATGCAACATTGGCGTATGCCTCGACGCGTTGAACTGAGACGGGATGCTCCAATGGCTACTTTTGATGGTACGGAAAATAGTCAAGACGCACAGACATTACACGTGACAACAATCTCGACACCTGCGCCAATCATTTCAGTCCAGTTCATGGATCAGAAAGGAAAAAGTTCATTGGCAGTCATGGATTGGAATGGTGGAGTTACGCTCTTTGATTGTGCACCGATCGAACGAACTGCAGCACAGTCATTGTCATGGGGCGAGCTGGCACGATTGGATTTAGCAGCCCAGGAAGGACAGACTAAACCGTCCAAGATCCGAGAATTTGTGTCAAGGTCTCAGTTCTCGATTGCTTCGGGTCGACGTAGCAAAGTTGGTGCGCTACAATGGCTCAACGTGGATACGAATGAAATCCAGAACGACTACAATGGTTCTTCATGTGCCTTGGTACTACTGCTACGAAATGAAAAGAAGCTACTGGTTGTTAGTTTTGATTCTGAAGGCGAAATTGCCGAGACGCCACGAAGTTCCATCGTCTCGTTGCCGTTCCCAAGTGACGGTGCAGCCATGGGAAACTTGGGCGTTGGGAACCTCTCGTTTGTGTCGAAGACAAGAGAGAGAGGGGATTCCTACAAATTGAAGTTTTTTGTCATGCGGAATTTGCCACCGGTTGCGATTGTAGAGTCACTTGCCCGTGAGGGAAAGTATGAAGAAGCAATAGCTGCGTCCAAAAGGCTGAATGAGCTGGATCAAGAGACTCTCTCCGAAGTGATAGAGGAGTGCCACTGTCGTCTATGGGAAAACACACACGATATCGATCATTTGGCTGATACGCGGAACGTTGGGTATGTTGTTGATCAGGCTACAGCGATCTGTGAATCACCATTTGAGAGTATCAAGGACATGTCCTTCGACAGCTTGCGATTACTATGCCAGCTGGCTATTGCCATGGGTAGAAATCATGGACCGGTTCAGGAATCGATACGAAAACTTGGGGACTTTCTTATTCGTTTGGGTACCTACGAACTCATCTGTCAATGCTGCGGGACAATACCCGATGTTGCTGTCTTCCTGGGGGATTTTCAGCGGATATCGATTTCAGATCTTGCCATGACCCTGGCGGAGCGCGGGGATACGTCGTCACTGTCCGTGGTCGTATTCCGTCACAGATCGGAAATCCTGGGCACTATTTTCTCAATCCTATCGAATATCCCAGCTTCGCTCGATCTGGAGAGTTTCGTCCATCTGATACCAATCGTAAAGAAAGGACATGCAATGGATACATTCCTACCCACAACATTCCAATTGGCTGAACTTCATATATCCGAGATGCCGCAGCATCTCAAAGACTCGATTGGACTCACTCTTGTTCTAGATAAGAGCGATGAGAGGATGGTGCTTGAACGCGTTTCATTTGATGAAAACAAAGGTGGCCATGGGATATCGATTTCACAGGCCGTAAAATGGTTTGAACGTCGATCGACCATCGTCCAGGAGTTCGTCGGCGATCTGCAATCGATATTCCGTGTGTGCAAAGTAGGCTTATGGTGCAATGGTTTTGACTTTGGCGACGTACAAGTGCCACGAAATGAGCTGCAGAGCCTGTACAGAACATGGCGAGGTGCGCAATCCCTTCATCGAATTCTTCTTGACGACTTTCTTGCTCTTGAATCGGACGGAAAGAGCGAAACATCCAATACAACGGCTATTAGCGTCGACGAACTTCTGTCGATGGACTTACCGGATGTGGTGGACTTGATCCTTCGTGGTGAATCCGATTGTATAAGGATTCGCACAAGGTGCCTGGAATTTCTGCAGCCATTGCTCCTCGAGCTCCAAAGGGATAGCACCAGTGAAGATGTTGACGCCTTTGATGAGGCCTTGTCGTCCTATTGCATGGGGCTAGTCGCAGACTGCCTAAAGCACTCGCAACGAGATCCTAACAACGAAATCGTTCTGGTCGCTACGGCGAAAGCCTTGGGTACTTGTACTGCCATTGTTAGCGCAAGCAACTCGTCCATCAGAAAACAGGACAGGCTCATCAAGGATATTGGTGTTCTCATAAAGCTTGTTCTAGCAGTGATCAACGATATGGCGACGGCTCTGGAAGCCAGAAGTATGCGTTTGTCGGAGGAAAAAGAATTCATTGAGGCACTATGGACTATGTATGAGGCCCTACCTGATCAGCTTCCTGCTTCGATGCCTCAGTGTGATAAACTTCTTCCGCTGGTTAAGCAGCTCGACGAGATACTGTACGATATGACGTGCGCAGACATTTTGTCCAGATGGCCCGGATCAAAACCTTTGTCATTTCTGGTGAAGCGACGAAAGACTGGGAATGATTTCGACGAAGGTACTGGTGCTGAAGTTGTGATTAGGCTTTGCCGACTTTTCGTTAGCAATCTGCGGTTTCTGAAAACCAAAGAAGATCCGTCAGTATTGCTTCAAGATTTACTCTTGGATGTTCAGCAAGTGAATATGTGTTGTTGCCAAGGCGTTCTCTCTTTGCCACAGTTGCTGACAGAGAATCTTGTTCTCTCACTGCTCGAAGCGCAGTACTTTAATCTTCTCGTGCGGTACGGTCAATCAGACGCTTGCTTCGTAGATCAAGAGCTCCTGAAGGGCGTTGTCCTTGCTTTCGTGGACAACGCGGTTTTCTCCGACAATGATTCAGTAAATCCTGTGAAAGCTGCCATGAAGTGTCAAGATATTGTCGGAGCAGCATTTCCTGAGATTAGAGCTGGACTCACAGACATGCGGCGTTACCTCGATGCTGTACACTTCATTACAACTGTAATTTACGATGGCCGACCTAATCGCCCGATCAGACCCAGTGATCTCAGAAAACAACTTCCATTTGACGCCGTTGAATCCATTCTTCACGATAAACCGGAAAGTATCGTATGTGGGTGCCCTCAATGGCGAGATGTCGACTATGCCACGAGTGCCAATGAATCCTTGCGTTCAGCAGGCAGCACCAGACATCGGCAGGACGAATCTCAAAACGACATGCCGGCACTACCAGGCGGCGCAATTTTCCATTTAGCTACGATTCTTGGGCTTCATGATCAAAATGCAGCTCTCGCTGTCAAATGCCGAGTCATTCACCATGCTGTTTCGATTGGGCTCCACGGTGCTGCAGCGGCAGTTTGTCGGACTTTGTCTGCAACAGATGGTACAGGAGTTGAAGATGAGGCGGCTACATTAGCCAAGCTTGGAGCTGTGGCAGAAATAGCCGGCGTGAAGGCCTACGCCGATCAGGAGACGAAGCACGAACTCTGTCGCGACGTGTTCTTCAGAGTCACCGGTCGTCTTGAACTTTCGAACACCGACAGTTTTACGAGGATTGCTACCATTCTAGCTGGGCTAGAACACGAGAGAAGCCGCCACAATCCTGTTTCACAGGGCTGGACTCCGGAGAGGAGGAAAAGGCTGCTATCGCGACCTCTCTCTAGGCTTCAGCATCAAATCATGGCAGAATACAACGCAGACGTCCACGGCCTTTTTGCAGACCTTATTAATCAGACGTCCTATGGAGTGGTCCACGATGCATTAATGAATGCTCTCTCCCGTTTCGTCATTTACTGGTGTATATCTGACTCAAAAATGCTTCGTCACCGCATCGTCAGGAATGAAAAAAATGATGCAATGGAAAATTGGTCTCTTGGATGCAGTCTGATCCTCCACATACCGAGTAGACTCACCGCCGGCAACTGCGTCCATGAATTGCAAAAGATTGCTGCTGATCAGGCGTCCTTTGTCTCAGGGGAGGCGTGCTTTGGGAAGGATTATGTTTGCCTTCCGGACCAAGACATCGTTGCGCGCATGATCCATCGAGGGTACACCGAAACGGCTGCCCGTCGAGCGGCCGTCATGACGAAAAATGCTGGTTACAATGAAGCACTCGGATGGGCCTTTGCTCACGCCAATGACTCCAATTTCAACGAGCCCATTGTTGTCGTCAGGGATCAGAACCGACTCTTCATTGATGACGATGCGATACAAACATTTCAGAAGTATTTGCATGCGACGGAGTCCTGGCTCGAGGACAGTACCGCTATGGAAAGACTATGCTCATTTTTGCTTCGTCAACATGGCGACGGGAAGGTGTCGCTGGCCGAGCAAGCACCATCAGGACGAGCAGCTGCAAAGGCACCACCAAAACCGAGCCAATTGCCGGCGCCAAAGCCTGTTCAGAAGCCTCCTGTCGCGGAAAAAGTCAATGTTCATCCGAAAACAACTGTATCAAAGCTGGTAACCCCTGTCGCCAAGGTGCCACCACGGCCGAAACCCACCGTTGTCACGTCACTGGAGAGTCCAAGGAGTCTTGACGCTGCCCATCAAAACGGTTCAAAACAGACTCCCCGGCCTTCGCCGGTTGTCCAAGATCAACGACAACAGATGAGAAAGGACTCGCCGGGGGGTTCATCCTCCAAGCCAACCAGCCCTGTTGCCGCAAAGTTTCCATCACGACTTGCATCCCCACGTGACGGAGATGAAACGAGACTGGCCCTGCTGAAGCGCGGACAAGAAGCTCTGACGAAGAGGCGTATGTCGGGCGAAGTTCCGGATCGAACCAGACTCATCGCAAATGGTCGAGAACTTCTAAGGAAATCTCGAATTCCGACTGATACTTCCAACGGAACGTCGGCTCGAACACCACGTCGAGCCACGCCACGAAACGAAGAAACGGCATCCCTGCCCTTACCCGCGAACCGGGAACTCCCTGTACAAAACGGCAGCGCGAAAAATACGAAGCAACCTAGAGAATCCACCAGTGATGCTTCAGGGTGGAATTTTGACGAATTTGATGATATGTAATCGCACCAACTGATATCTCATTACTCTATGTCCTAGCTATGTAAATAGTGTTTAATCTCTCTTCGCAACGCCAGCCTTTTTGCTAGGAATCAAACCAAGCGCCTTTACAATCTGCCTCGACACAAGTATACCCCAATGCAGCTGCAACAGGGTGAAGAGTAGACTCAAAACAAAGACCGCCTTGAAAGTCAGGCTACTAACCCCATGTCGGTCCTCATCTGTTTCCAATAAAGAGGCGTTCCAAAAGTCTCGTAGACACGTCGTCGCCATCACATACGGGAACCATGTACATCGGACTAGGAGGAAAGCAAGTGCGAATGTGGGCCGAAGTATTTCATTGAGAACTCGGGTATACTTTGCAGCTGTAGAGGGACTTTCGTTCAACCAACGATTCCATGCCTTATTCTTTGGATGGAAGAGGTCGATAATCGTCAAAAAAATGGTTGACAGTTCCACGACTCCAAAGAAAAAAGGCGCGTAATACGATCCGATGGGATGATTCTTTGAAGAAAAAATTCCCATGGACACACCGGCTACGAAGGTCATCCCGACATGATGGGCCAACATGAGAACATCCTGTAATGATGGGACGAAGATACTGGTGGGGATATCCCAGATTAACATCATCCCCCAGACCAGTGATCCCAAGTCACGACCATCGGGAGAAACACCGAAAATCCGTCCCTCCATACCCGCATTGTAAAGTGCCTCTTGCTCCCTTAGCCAAATAGGAACACCCTCGTAAACGAGATGCATCATAAGGAAAAGACAGACTAATTGATGTGCTGTCACACCGGGAAGTTCCGACCATGGACCAGAGGGTAAAACTTTCGTGAATAATATCATGAAGAAGGCTTGGGCGCCCATCGTGACAAGCCCACCCTTGATAGCCCATGCCGGAAGATATTCCTCAAAGGTCATGACGCGTTTAAAAGTTCGGTTCGAGAACCCCCCCGTCAAAGACTGAGAAAGATGACTGAGAGTCGAGCCTTCAGGGAGGAATATCTACGATAGTAGTCGATTTGGTACCGTATACCCGTAGAATGTTTTGAGGCATTCGTGTTTTTTCCCCGTTGTTTCAGAAAAGACTTGTTGACAGCTATTCGCGTTCGATTCGTGGAATGGGCCGTTACCGCAAACGTTGACTGAAGTTTTCTGCATTTTCCCATGACGTGTCATTTCGAAAAACGAAAATGGCACTTCGGGCCACGTTGAATCGTGAGGTCCGTTTAGTCGAAACCAAGGCATTGGGCCTTTCAAGTCCGGGCCGGCGGGCAGAGATTCTCCCACTTGACACTTGACATGGCCTTCTCGTCTCTCTCTAGAGAGGAGATCGTGAAGGTGACCGATAACTATTTTTCCTTGCGGCGATCTGATGATATTCACATTCCTATTGCTTCGACCAGACTAGATGCTAGCATGAGGCTCCCTAGTTAAATATATTTCATCTATCCAAGGAAAAGGTCTACCACCATCAATGGCTATCCATTGAGCTGTCTCAACACATAAGGCTGTGTCGTCGCATTGCGTAGACCCGAAGAACAAGATTTAGTAGAGAACTTTTTATGGCCTGGGTTTACGATGCTTGTCCCGATTCCTTCAGTGAATAGCTTCCAGATTGATTGATGGATCAAGGAGTCTGTGAGGCTTTTGTTATTGTAAAGATTGGAGTCCTTGGAGCGCAGATTTCATTTTTTCAGTTGCCTTCGTCCATTGCCCAGGGTACCCTGATCGCCTACCGTATTCTGTTCGCTTCGCAACTCATCATCATTTCGAAGTGACACATTGATTTTCCAACAAAGGCCTTGGGCTGGTGGCCGTAGAAACACAATTACCAATGTTGTTGTAGAAAAAGAGATTTAGACTCTTGAGTGTCTTGTTGGTTTAAAGAAAAAACCAGGCCACCCTCATCGCCAAGATCATTATCTTCAAGATTAAATTCTTGGAGCATTGAACCAAACGCAAAAAACACCTTTGGAGGTGCCGTCGTGGCAGCACCTTCAGGACAAAGTCTTGTGCGATGTCAATGGGGAGTGTGTCTCGTTGATTTCTAACGATTTGGTCATGCTGGCCGTCGGACCCTCACGTCTCATTTATTTGGCCGTCATGAGCCAGTCCTTGAAGTGCCCTTGTTCGTTACCTGTACTTGGGACCATCGCCGTGGCACATATTCATCTCCAATGTTGTTTGTTTGCGGGGAAAAGAGCTAATTCTTGCAGGAGCGACTCTTTGTCTTGGTGTTCCATCAACGCATTGGCGATTTTGTTTTGATCTTCCTCCTCATCGCCCGAGGGTTTCTACGCATACTTTAGGTTGATTGCCCGAGAGACTATTCTTTACTTCTTCCAAAAAATCTTGTGGGTCCAACTAAATGGAAAGACATTCTGATGGATGGATCAAGTTGAACCCACCGAATTACTCCCTGATTCCGGAATAGGAGATATTAGACACTAGAGGGAGGAGTCGATACATGCTCCGTTGTCTTTCCAGGGCAGTCGAACAATCGATGCCTTACTGATTCTTTCCGCGTCGTGCTACCGTACCCCAAAAGTTCAGACATATTTGTTGCAACTTGGAAAGATACCGGGAAAGCGGATGCCCGCGCCGAAACCGACATTTAACGTTAGGTTCAGCGTACACCAGTATTCGAACGTTTCGCTAGTATAGGAACGTTGCCCTGTTCATAATTGCCAATCGAGGGTGGCGGTCCGATTGCACCTATGTGACGTGATGACGGACGGAAGTGCTTCCAACGGCCGACCAGTCGCGTGTCGTAGAGAAAAAAATAACGATCCAAAATGCCACTTTTTTTTCTGGCACTGGCACTATTCCAGGCGCCGCATCTGAGTGGAGTCCTGTTGTGTTATTGTTTTTAGCTCTCTCTGTTTTTCTGATAGAGGTTTGCAATCGACTATATTGAAACGATTTGTACCGACACTACCTTGAAGTGTTTTTCACACAAAGAATCATAAAACCACCACCACCACAACAACACAACACACAAAACACACACCAAGAATGCCGAGCTTTACACCAAAACAGGAGATTATTGCCTCCATCGCAGCCTACAGTTTTTGTTCTGGAACACTCGTCCTTCTGAACAAACTGACATTATTTTACTTACCCTTCCCATCTTTGGTCGTCTCCTTTCAGTTACTTGCATGTATCCTTATGATTTATGGAGCCAAGTTTTCGGGGGTATTGAAAGTCGATCCACTGAAGTGGGATTATATCAAACCGTACTTACTCTATACCTTCTTCTTTTCGACGGGCGTATATTGCAATATGCGGTCATTGAATATTGCCAACGTTGAGACAGTCATCGTCTTTCGGGCATTGACACCCGTTATCGTATCCTTTTTGGATGCTCTATTCCTTGGACGGGAGTGGCCATCCAATCGAAGTTGGTTTGGACTCTTTACGTTAGTAGCTGGAGCGTATGCCTATGCCTCGACCGACGAAAAGTTCCAAACACAGGGATATAGTGCCTACGCTTGGCCAAGTTTGTACACCATTATCATTGCTCTTGAAATGGCAAGTATTGCGATTTGAACCAATGGGGATGATTTATTGTGGTTTGTGTTGCGTAGTCTAACACCTATTCGTTTTTCCGATGTCGAACTCCAGGCGTATGGAAAGCAAATCGTAAAGTCAGTGCCACTCGAGACCACAAGCGGACCCGTCATCTATACGAATCTTCTTGGATTTTTACCCATGTTGTTTCTTGCGTCAGTTGGAAATGAGTATAATAAGGCCCAGACTTTCATGGCGGAGAAGGCGACGATAGGGATCTCTTCGGCAGCAATTGTCTACCTCATTTTGGGAAGTTTAGTCGGAACGGGAATCGGGTATAGTGGATGGTGGTGTCGTAGTGTCGTCTCCGCCACAAGCTTTACGTTGATTGGAGTGATGAATAAATTTTTGACCATCCTATTGAATTTAGTCATGTGGGATCAGCATGCGACGAATGGGGGTATTTTGGCACTCTTGGTTTGTATTGCAGGTGGGTCCATTTACGAACAAGCTCCGATGCGAAACGATGCAAAGAAGGATACGAAAGGTGATACAAGCATTCAAGATATTGAAGAGAATGCCGATGATGGAGAAGAGGTCGCCTTGATCGAAAAGGGTAGCCCCGGGAAGAGACGAGGATAAGATGAAAATAACGAAAATCCACTCCAAACCCCATTTCTTTCGCACCTGTTTCACAACCTGATAATGCAATATGGACTATTCATTTTGGCGAGGAAAAGATAACAACATCCCATCCTATACGGGCTGTCATTAGGATTCGACCTCTCACAATTCTTCCAATCTAGCGGTGAAGGTGTGTATCCATAGGTAAACAGGGCCATAACTGTAATGATCGTCATGCAAACCATCAGACGGGTCCCCCTTTTCATTGTGGCACCTAGGGGCCGAAGAGGCCAAACGATTCGAAAACATAGTTGCTTAAGGGGTGAACGAAGTCAACTGATGATACCAGCGTCTCTCGTCTCTTGGGGTGATACCATGACATTTCTTTCTTCTCACTGTCGTCACATCAATCCAATGGTCCAAAGACTACGATGGCAACAAACCAAGAAGAAGATCACAATCCACAGATTTCTGTCACGACGACAAGATCTCCTCGGTTGTATCTTGTGATTTATAATATTCAATCCAAGTCAAACATTCGAGATTTGTTGAATACGGCATTCGCCTTTGGATGTGCTGCCGTATGGTTAGTCGGTCAGACGAAGGAAGATTACAAGACGAAATTAATATCGACACAGTTTCAGGAGGCTGTAAACGAACAACAGATTGGATTACTTATCTTTCCAAAATGGGATAATGTCTTGGAACATTTGACAACCTCCTCCCGAAAGATCGCTTTAGTCGGTGTAGAAATTGATGAAACATCTCATGTCCTAAATGACATGAATATCCCACCGCCCTTCGCTACTGAATATGAAGAAATTGCTATCCTAATGGGAAATGAAGGACAGGGGATACATCCCAAACATTTACAGGCATGTGAAGGCCGACTGATACGTATTCCTCAGTATGGGACTGGAACTGCCAGCCTGAATGTGAATGTGGCATGTAGTATCGTTTTATACCATTTTCATCAATGGAAGATTATTGGGATGAATGATAATAACGACAGGTGAAATCGGAAAACCACAAAAATGGGGGATGACGATACGAATGTCACAGTACTACAGTCCAGAGAGAGAGACGGGCTTTTTCCTCCCCCTTTAGTGTACTGCCCAATTGTTGATTCTCATATGGTACCGAAAACTACCGGATCCTTCCCCTTTTCCGATTTCGATCCGGCTTGGTCGAACTACCGTATCATTCCCCAAAGGCCGATAATCATGATACGAAGCCTTCCAGGGTTCGTTGATACAATCAGCTGTTACGGTAATCGACTGTAATAAACTTGAAGAGGGATCGAATTGGAATTCCACATGGTATACTACTTCTTCGTCAGAGGAATACGTAATCAGCCGGGCACGGGCCGTATTCAAATCATGAACAGTCCATTCGAGCCTCAGTTTTTGTTGTTGTTGTTTCAACGGAGGATACATCAACGCCTGAGGACAGAGTGGTATCATGCCTAACCAAAATAAAATATAGGGTTCCTCTTCTTTCACCTGTACTGTAGGAATATACCCCCATGCCTTGGTAATGATCGATC
>Ga0194115_10006118_pt1 | contig 12294 bp, 12 predicted proteins | sample TA2MahsurfametaG_3_FD_148656 | JGI IMG/M metagenome (GOLD analysis project Ga0194115, IMG submission 148656) | Freshwater microbial communities from Lake Tanganyika, Tanzania - TA2015002 Mahale S4 surface | ecosystem: Environmental > Aquatic > Freshwater > Lake | place: Tanzania: Lake... | reverse complement strand
AAACTACTAATATTGTAAACTTTTTCATAAGTTTTGTGGGATTTCTATTAATTAGATTTAGTTATTTTTTCGATATAGCGCTTTCATTATCAACAGTGCTCTTTCTTTTTTTGATATAATAGAAACCTAGAACAATGTTTTTGTTTTACTAAGATCTCTTACCCATATTTAAAAAAAATTTGGGTAAGAGAAATAAAATATTATTTTATTCTTTATTTGATCTTTCTTTCTCTAACTCATCAAAAATTGCTTTGTTTGCTTGTTCTGTTTTATTGATATTATCACGCGCCATATCTGATTTTTTTATACGAGAAGCCATTTTATTTTCGCTATTTTGTAAAAATTTACTATAGTCATTTCCTGTAAGAACCATGTGAATGTAAAGAGTTCCGTCTTTTGATAAGAATATGTGATCTTTGACCCTTTTAACCCCAGATAAACTTTGGTTTTTTATAACTTCTTTGCTTGCTTGTGAGAAGAATTCTTCTACATCATCGGAATTATTCACATTAGCTGATCTTAAAGCTTCTTTAGTAACTCTGCTAATTTCTGACTGAACTTTAGCAGCAATGTTTCCTTTGGCATTTAGTTCTGCAATTGGAATTTGAAATTTCAGTCCTCCTTTGGAAGGTCCAGCAATTCCTACTGCACCAATTCCATCTTCAACTTCTGGATCTAAAACCCAAGAAGGTAGATTAGAAAGTTCATTGTTTTTGTTAGTAATTTCAGTATTTTTCTTACTGCAAGAAAACAAAGATAAAGCAGCAATTGATAGCAATATTACAATTTTATTTTTCATAATTTTTTTAAAAAAGTTTTTAAATAGTTATATAGCAAAATAATCAAATGAATTGGTGGAGTTTATGAAAAACTTTACCATTTTTAACTCAAAAATACTAGTAGATAATCTATTATTTTTTATTTTGTTTTGCGTCAAAACAGTGATGTATTTTTTAAGCTATGTTTCAGAAATTTGTTTTTCGCAAAGTTTTGATGAAAAAACTAAGAATTAGCTACGAAAAATAGGATCGTTTTAATTAAAGAAAAATCAACTTTTAGATATTTTCTTTTTTGTAAATCAGTAAAATTCCAATTGCTAGACAAATGATTGCAATAACCCATGTTGCGGCAAAAGTTGGGACTAAGTTAGAAGAACTTAGAGCAATCATAATGCTTGATATGATATATAATAGAAGTCCGAAAGTTATACCAAGAAAAATCATTAAAACAGCATAGTTATTTCTTGTATGATTAAGTCCAAAGAAACAAGCAATTAAAATCATTGCTACAAACAGAATTGGTTTACTTAAAAGAGAGTTGAAATAGACAATAAATTTTGTTGGTGAAAAGCCCGAGGTTTGTAGTTCTTCAATTAAATCGGGCAAGTCAAAAATAGAGAATAATTTCACATTCTGAAAATTATTAAATACTTTTTGTATTATAAAGTCTGGCTTCAGATTTGTCTTAATTTTATAGTTATCAATTTTTTTGTTGATGTTATTTTGATCATTTAAAGTTATTTTTTTTAAGTGCCAGCTATCGTTAACTAATATCATTTCTTCAGCATCTATTTTTTGGTAAAAATTATTATTTTTATCAAAAAACCAGAAAACCACTTCATCAAGTTGCAAGCTGTTTTTATAAATTTTACCAGCCTGAATTATTATAGTTTCACCAGATTTATCAATGTTGGATTGCTTCAGCCAAATGCCATTTTTTGGTTCTATCGATAGACGTTCTTCTTTTTTGACATATTGGTTTTCTAACTGATTAAATTTGTTTAAGGCTTGTATTGAAAAGCTGTTAAAGATAGTAATCCAAAAAACGCCTAATAAAAAAGCGCTTATGGCAATTGGTTGCAAAATTTGCCACAAAGAAAAACCACTAGCACGAACTATCGTAATTTCACTTTTGCTTGAAAGTAAAAAAAATGTTACAATTGCTGACATTAAAACCAATGATGGAGCAATATCATTAAGAAAATCTGGAATTTGTAGACAAGGCATAAAAAGTCCAACCCAAAAAGATGCTTCCGATCCTTTTATTTTCTCAATTACATCCATAAAATTGATAAAGAAAATAAGTAAAGAGAATCCCAAAGAAACTTGAACGAATCTTAAAAGAAAGTTAGAAGCTATATAGGTGTTAATCTTTTTTTGCATTCCTATTTGATTTTGTCTTGCGATTTAGTAGATGGAGCCCAGTCAAAGAAAATAAAGCAATATTACAATATAAAATAGGTGATAGTAAAGGTTTTGTTTCGATGAGTTTATAACTAGAAATATTCAAAATTAGAAAAGTAACTGCTAAAGAAATTGCCAAAACAACATTTGAAGTATTTCCTCTGCGGTTAAAATTATCACGCAAAATACAGGAAAGAGCAATAATTGAGAATATAATTGGTAGTAGAGGATAGGTTAATCTTTGATGTAATTCTGAGCTGTATTCTATTAAATCTTCATATTCAGAATCATCATTTGGATCAATTAACTCGTTTAAAAATCTTTCTTTTGGTTTCCAACGTTTTTGAGTTTCTGTTTTATTGTTTTCAGTGAGATTAAAAACATAGTTATCAAAATTTAGAATGTCTGATTTATTTTCAAGTTTGTTTAGTCTTTGTACTGTTCCATTTTTCATGTAGAGCAAAGCTGAGTTATTTTTTACAACAATATTACCACTTTGTGCTGTTATTGTTAAAGAAGATTCTATGTGATTGTCGTTTAATAAAATTCCGGACAAATTGTTGTTTTGATCGCGATTTTGGAAGTAAATAGTCAAATTCTTTAAGTTTTCAAAGCTTTGAGCGTTAATTTTTAAATTAGCATAGTTATTGCTGAAGTTAGTTTTTGATGTTCTTAGCTCTTTGTTAGAGTAGGGCATAAGAAAAAAAGAAATATAAAAGCATAAAATTGAACAAGTAGTAGCAATTATAGCTACTGGCTTTGCAATTTCAAATTTAGTTAAACCAGAATTTTTTAGTATTGTAATTTCATTGCTTGAAATAAGGCGGTTGTATATTAGAAGTATTGAAGCAAAAAGAGAAATTGGAATAATAAAAAGTAGTAACCAGGGTAATATTAGAACGAATAGATAGAAAAATTGCTTTAACTCTATGCCATTATCGGTTATATATTTCACAAAAGAAATAGCTCGGCTGAACCATATTAGTAAAATAAATATAGCAGCAAAGCCGAAAAATCCGGTTAGTATTTTTTTAAGAATGTAACGATTATATAGTTTCAATTTTAAAAAGGTCTTTTAAGGTATTAAATTAATTTGATGCAAAAAATAACAGTTTTATAATGCTATGTCAAAAGTAAAGATTATTTTAAATGGCGAAGAGAAGTTTGTTGAAAAACATACTACAATTGCTGATTTAATTCAAGAATTGGAATTAGACATTAAAAAGGTTGCTATAGAAAAAGATTTAGAGATAATCAGTCCAGATTTTTTTTCTAAAATAGTTTTAAATGAAGGAAATAAAGTTGAGATAGTGCATTTTATCGGTGGTGGTTAGTTTTTTATTATTTATTCTTTTACGTATCTTTTCTATTCTCATATTTTCCATTTCTTTAGTAAAATTAAGTTATATATTACAGAATAATGGCACAGCAAAAATCGTCACCAGTAAAGATTGCAATTATAGAAGATGACTCTTGCAATAGGTTTTATCTTGAAATGGTAATTAAAAAAATGGATTGTCAGCCCATTATAATAGATAATCCTAAGCAATCTATTGAAATTCTTCATAAAGAAAAACCTCATATTGTTCTACTTGATATAAAACTATCAGATGAAATTTCTGGTATTGATATTGCAAAATTGATGAAGAGTGACGAATTTCTAAAATCAGTTCCAATTATTGTAGTGAGTGCATTTGCGGTTGCAAATGAGGTGAAAGAAATTAGTCATAAAACTAAATGTGATAGTTACATAACAAAGCCATTCTCGGTTGATAATTTGATTGATGTTATTACTGAACAGCTTTTCTTTAGGTATGGCGATTAATAGTTTTAAACTATATAATAATATCCCAAAAACAAATTAACTTCAATAATGAAATCAAGTACTGGGTGGAGAAATCAGTTTCTAGGAATACTGGAGAAAGTTATTAAATCAAAGTCCAGCGATTTTTCTGAGTTTATAGGCTTTGTAATACCTCACCAAGATTATGTACAGGTGGAAAAAATAATTAAAAGTAATTTGATGCCAGATTTTTCTGACTTAAGATTTATTCCTAGTTCTATAAAGCCTGGTCCAGAAAATAAATGCGCAGGATCGTTCTTTTCTCTAAAGAAAGATCAATTGATTGAAGCTGAAAAATCTGAGCTGAAAGAAGCAAAAGTGATTGTAAGTCCTGGTCTTGGAGGAGGTGATAGCGAAAAACAGCTAAAGTATTCTATAGAAGAATTTCGAAGAATATTCCCTGATGCAGTAGTTTACTCTCCATTAAAAGATGGCCAGGGAAGAGAGTCTAGGTATATAGAAGGGTTACATTATTATCAAAATGAAAATTACATAAACTTAGAAGAATCAAACAATTTTTTTGCCAAAATAATTTTGCCAAAAATTACTGATAAAGATGGTAATTTATTAAAACCAGAAGAAATAGAAAAATTTACTTTGGCTGGATTTAGTATAGGTAGTAGAGAAAATAGGTCTCATCTTGAATATACTTACGAATTTCTTTTGAGTAAAGGAGTTGCTGAAGCGGAAATTCCTAAATATTTCGATAGAATTTCTGTAGTTAATATTGGTAGCCCAGTTAATTGGAGTTCTCTTAGAGTTGACTCAATTCCAATTTTTACAACTAACATATTATCTGCTACTGACATGGGGACAAGAAAACCAGATAGTCTTATGAGAGCCATTTATTTGGATCCTGAGTGTCATGATAATGATTCGTCTTTTTTTTATAGACCAAATAGTACTAATAATCATCTTATAGTTTTAGGCAACAATTATGTTCCTGTTGTGAGTCAAAGAGTTGTTAATAAGCTTGGTCATGATCTTGCAGCTTATATTGATGCTGTTATTAAAAATAAGGAAATAACAGAAATTTTAGAGTTTCATCGCGATTCTTCCCAGGGCTCTTTTGCTAAAGAAAAAATAAAAGATGTCATAAGTAAAAAAAGAGAATTTAAATATGATAAAAATCTTAACCCTGAAGGTGTTGAAGCTCTTGTCGATTCATGGGCAAATCATATGTCATTGGTCGTCGCAGAAATAGCAAAAAAAGATAAAAAAAAGAAAAAATCAAATGAGATACCATCTGGATCAGTTTGTGGCGATGGAGATGTTATTGATGCTGAAAAATTAAAATCAAAAAAAGAATCTTATTTAAGAAATGAAGGAAATAGCAGCAGATGATCAAAATTTTTTATAATAAGAATAAAAAAATATCACAAAAATTTTATCTCATAAGCTTTCTGCTTCTGACGAGTCTAATTATATTTTATTTCTCATTTTGTATATATGATAATTTCATATTACAAAAAAAAATTAAATCGGATTTAATAATTAGTAATCAAAAAATTAGTAGAAAAATAGATGATTCTCTGGCTTATACTAACCATATAATGAAGTATATCGGTGATCAGATTGTAAGAAGTAATGCCAAGAATAACTATAAATTTATTAATAAACTTTTAATTAGTTATCGTATTCCAAACAATGATTTGCTTTCTTGGAGTACATTTTCTTGGGTTGATGAAAATTTTCATTTAGTTGTTTCAAGCAACATAGGAATTGATACTAAAAATTTTTCAGACTTATCAAAAAGAGATTATATGCCCAACACAGCCTTATATCCAAATACGCTGCAACTTGGGCAACCAGTTTTTGGAGTAAAAAGTAATTTATGGTCAATTCCAATCGGTTATGGAGTAGTTGATAGTAAAAATAACTATATAGGATCGGTTGTAACAGGAATTGTTATTGATGGTCTTAGAAATAAACTAAAAGAAATTTTAGATGATAAAAATTTGCTATACGCGGTTATTGATGAAAGAAATGGAACTGAGGTAATTAAATCTGATCAAGTAGATAAAATATTAGTCCAGAAAATATTAAGAGAAATACCATATCTAGATAATAACAACTCATTTTATGGTAAATTTTTCTACTACCAAAAAATTAATAATTATCCATATGCTATTATTACAATTTACTCTCCAAAGCAGTATCATAAGTGGATCAAGGAAAGAAGAATAAGTTACTCTTTGTTGTTTGTTGGAATGATAACAATTTTTTTAATACCATTAATAATTCTGAGAAGAAAACTAATTATTCCTATCATTCAGCTTTCTGAGGCTACTAAATGTATAGCTTCTGATAAGAAAATTAATTTTTATATAAACTCAAATATAAAAGAAATTAAGGAATTAGAAAAACAATTAAAAAATCTGGAAAAGTATAAACTTGATTTGTTACGTGCAAGAGATGCGCAATCTAACTTCTTTCTAAATATGAGTCATGAGCTACGTACTCCTCTGACTGGAGTAATAAGTTTTGCAGAGTTAATAAAAAACCAGTTTCATGGTAAAATAAATCCAGAATATAAAATTATGGCAGAGCACATTTACAATTCTAGTAATCATCTTCTAACAATGATCAACAACTTGTTAAATTTCTCCAAGATTAATAACAGAACAATAAAGTTGCTTGAAGAAAAGTTTATCGTGTTTAACGAGATTGTAAGTGCAGAAGAAAAGGTTCTTTCAGAAATATTAAAAAAGAATCTTAAGATAGAAAAATCTTTTCCAGATGAAGAAATTTATCTATTTGCTGATAGAGAAATGTTTGGAAGAATGTTCTTAAATTTACTGTCTAATGCTGTTAAATTCAGTCACCAAGATGGTAAAATAGAAATTAAGATTTTTATAAATAATCTAAGAGAGCTAGAAATACAGGTTATTGATTATGGTATTGGTATTAAATCAGAGGATATAGATTTAGTCATGGAAGAGTACGGTCAGGCTCATGATGGATACAAAAATAATAAAAATGGTATAGGTCTTGGTTTGCCTATAGTACAAAAAATACTCAATGTTCATGGTGGAAAAATGAAGTTAGAGAGTGTTTATGGTCAAAAAACTATGGTGCAGATTATTTTTCCAGAAAGCAGAATTGTGTAGTTAAAATATAAATTTTTTACAATTTAAGTGTGTACTTGTGATAAGTCTTTGCTTTTTTCTACTGCTTTTGGATTTGTAACAGTAGTTCCAGGGATTTCAGAGCCAACATCGTTTGAAGTTTCAAAGTATAATCCAGATTTGTCTCGAGTTTCTTTATTATTTTTGTTTTGCGAAACAACTTTTTCTGATGGTTCTTTTTTTTCAAATAAATTTTGCTCTGATGTCACTTCATTTTGAATTTCTTCACTAAAATCAAAATGTCGTTTTCTTTTTTGAAGAGCCCAGTTTGCGAAGGTAATATGAGAATAAGCTCCATAATCTTTCCAAATGCTTTTCAGTGTTCCATAAAGTGAATTAGAAACTCCTTCGAAAAATGGATTTTTATGTACTAGCTTGAAGCCGTGAGGGTGGAAAACTTTTGCTTCAACAATGTTTGTAGCTTCAGCCAGTAAATAAGCTGACCCAACAAAAGCTGATGCCGCAACTGCACAAGGTATTCCAATTGTTGCTGATGCCGCAAATTTTAATCCTTTCCATGCTTGGCTTAAAATGCTAAACATAAGTTAATCGCGAAAATTGATGAATTGTAAGGGAGTTTCGTAAGTAGAGCTTTTTATTAAAGAAATAGCTTCTTGTAAGTCATCGCGCTTTTTTGCTTCAACTCTTATTTCATCACCTCTAATTGAAGCCTGAACTTTCATTTTTGTATCTTTAATTTGTTTGGTAATTTTTTTTGCCACTTCTTGTTCAATACCGTTTTTTAGTTTTATCTCTTGTTTTATTGTGTTTCCTCCTGCCTTTTCTTCTTTCTGAAAATCAAGTGCTTTAGGATCAACTCCTCTTTTTACGCAAAATACTTTTAGAGAGTCTGAGATTTGTCCAATTTTATATTCATCTTCAGCGCTGATTATAATTTTATTATCCTTTGTTTGAAGCTCGATAGAAAACTTTGCACCTTTGAAATCGTAACGATTTGTCAGTTCTCTTAGTACTGAATTTACAGCGTTATCAACTTCCTGAATATTAATTTTAGAAACTATATCAAAGCTTGGCATATTTTCTTATTTTATAATTTTAGTATTAATTTGTTTACCATAACAAACTGACTAAGATTGTACAATCTTTATTTTAGAGCTTGTTTCAAATCTTCAGTTAAGTCATCAATATGTTCAAGACCAACAGAAAGACGACACATTGATTCAGTAATTCCTATTTTTAGTCTTTCTTCAGAACTGATATTCGAATGTGTTGTGGTTGCTGGATGAGTAATTAAAGATTTTGCATCACCTAGATTATTAGAAATATCGATGATTTTGAGATTATTCATGAAATTAAATGTGTCTTTTTTGTTACCATTAATTTCAAAAGCAAGCATCGCACCACCATTTTTCATTTGTTTTTTTGCTATTTCGTATTGAGGATGTGACTTTAGATTAGGATATAAAACTCTTTTTACTTTTGGATTAGTTTCCAAAAATTCAGCAATTTTTTGAGCATTATAACAATGTCTTTCCATTCTAAGGGTAAATGTCTCTAGTGATTTTAAAATTACCCAAGCATTGAAAGGGCTTAAAGCAGGTCCAGTATGACGATGAAACGGTAGTAAAGTTTCTTTTATAAATTCGGTTGATCCTAAAACACATCCACCAAGTGTACGACCTTGTCCATCCATATGTTTGGTTGTTGAGTAGACAACAATATCGGCTCCTAATTCAAAAGGTTTTTGGCAGTAAGGTGAAGAAAAAATATTATCTACTATAAGTTTTGCAGAGTTTTTTTTGCATAAATTAGCAACAAACTCAATGTCAATTATCTCCATATTTGGATTGGCTGGAGTCTCAATAAAAACTACTTTGGTGTTTTTCTTAAAAGCGTTTTCCCATTCTTCTTTGCTAGTTCCATCAATTAAAGAAACTTCAATTCCATAGTTAGGTAGAATTTTTGTTGCAATATGGTAGCATGATCCAAATAAAACTTTTGATGCAATAAAATGATCTCCAGCTTTTATTTGGCACATAATAGAAGCAAAAACAGCTGCCATTCCAGAAGCCATTACACAAGTGCTTTCAGCACCCTCAAGAAGAGCAAGTTTGTCTTCTAGCATTTTAAGGCTTGGATTTAAGTATCTTGAGTAAACATAACCAGGAGCTTCTCCGTTGAAACGACTTTCAGCAGTTTCAGCAGAGTTATAAGCGAAACCTGAGTTCAAAAAAATTGCCTCGGAAGTTTCGCCAAAATTAGAGCGGATTGTTCCGCCACGAACCATTTTTGTTTCAAGGTTTAGTTTTAAATAATCAGTTTGTTTATTTTGGTAGTTCGTCATTTTTTTCTTCTTTTAGTAGTTCGATTTTTATTTGAGCTGTTCCTTTATCTTTGAAACCAAGTTCTATAGATGCTTTTTCAGATAAGTCTAGTACTCTTTTACCGTGATAAGGACCGCGGTCATTAACTTTTACAATCACGGTCTTATTATTATCAAGGTTAGTAACCCTTATTGTAGAAGGCAATGGTAAATTAGGGTGTGCAGCTGTTAGTTTGTTAATGTCATAAATTTCACCATTGGCTGTTTTTCGACCTTGAAAAGCTTCTCCATACCATGAAGCAGTACCACTTTCTAAGAAAACATAATTTTCTTGTTCATAATCAGAATTATTGAAAGCTTTAGTTATTATTGCGTGATATTTATTTTTGTAGGTTTGTAATATTTTGTCAGAACAAGATGGAGTTAAAAATAGGATAAAGATAGCTAAGTAGGCTTTATAGGCTTTTTTCATTAAATTAAAAGTTGTTTATATATAGTGTGGTGAAATTTATCCAATTTTTCAATTGTCTTTTGTTACGGGTTTTTTTGATAATGGTTATCATAAAATGTGATAATCAATATCATTAGGCAATTGTAGCAGATTTTAAATTAATGACAAGTACGATTTTTTTAAAAAAAAATCTATATTTTATCAAACAAATATGTACATTGCAAAAAATCAGTATTTTATCTTAATTTATATATATGAATAAAAACTCTCGTAAAGCTTTCTCTTTGATAGAGATTTCAATTGTAATTTTAATTATAGGAATTCTTGTTGCTGGTGTTACTCAGGGAAGCAGAATTGTAAATCAATCAAGAATTACTTCTGCGCGTTCCTTAACTAAAAGCTCTCCTGTGGCATCAATAAGAGATATTGCACTCTGGCTCGATACAACCTCAGAAAATAGCTTTATTGCTTCTGAAGCTGATGACGAAAATAAAGTTACAACTTGGTATGATATAAATCCTCATGTTACAACTAAAACAAGCTTTTTAAGCACAAATTCTACCCATAGCATTACTTCTGAAGCCCCTACTTACAGAAATGGATGTATTAATGTTTTACCTTGCTTATATTTTAATGGTACTTCAACGGGATTGTCAGTTTCTATAGAGGGAGGAGGAAATTTGATTAATACAAAAAATATGTCGGTATTTGTAGTTTTCTCAGCACCTCAAAGTTTTGGGTCTAGTGCTGCTGATAATAAAACTATTATTTCTTCTGACACTTCAACAACCAACTATGCTTCTGTTTATGTAGATTATCAGGGAAATCCTAATTATTATGTTAATAGTGGTTATGGAATAACAAGTTCTACAACTTCTTTATCTAATTCTGTAAAATATGTTTATAGTGTTATAGATGATGGAAGTAGTTCAATTTATCATTATGTTAATGGTTCAGTTGCTAACTTGAGTGGCGCAAGTGGTGACATTATGAAACCAACTGGAGTTTCTACAATTGGTTTTAATACTAATTCTGATGGCTTAACTAAGAGTCAATTCTATGAAGGTGGAATTGGTGAAATTATAATTTTTTACAAGGCTCTTAATACTTCTGATAGAAAATCAGTTGAAGATTATTTAGCCAAAAAATGGGGAATTAAAATTGCTTCTTAAAAATTTTTACTAAAAAAGAGTGTTAAGTATTATTCAGATGGTTGTTAGATATATTATTAACTATCTTTCCAGCCCACTCTTTTTAGGAAAAATTCATAAGAATCTTCATAAGTGAAGGTTTTGTTATCATCAAAGATTACCAGCTTGTTTGCAATTTCTCGTAAAAAACCTTCGTCGTGAGTTACTGTTATAACAGCGCCTTCAAAGTTTTTGATGGCTTCCAGAAGAGATTCGCAAGATTCCATATCCAAGTGGTTGGTTGGTTCGTCAAGCAAAAGCAAATTTACACCTTTAAGCAAAATTTTTCCAAGCATAACGCGGCTTTTTTCGCCTCCAGATAAAACTCCAATTTTTTTGTTTGCTAGGTCGCTTGAAAACATCATGTTACCACAAACTTGGCGAACACGTGTTTGGGGAAGTCGATCATCAACTTTTTGCAGTTCTTCGTAAATGGTTAAGTTGTTATCGAGACGATCTATATTCATTTGTCCAAAATAGCCAATAACTGTTTTATTATTAGTTTTTATATTGCCTTTAATTGGACTTATATCTTGAGTAAGAAGTTTTAGCAAAGTTGATTTTCCTTTGCCATTTTTTCCAATAACACAAATTTTATCACCATTTTCAACTTTAAAAGATAAATTCTGAATCAAAAGGTGATCTGGATTATAACCGAAAGCCAAATGATCAACTTCAATCATATTCTCTTTGCTTCCATAAGGCAGATGGTTGAAATTAAAATCAAGAGTTGCAATGTCTTCTAATTTTTCTTTTACTTCTTGCTTGTCCAGCATTTTTGCTCTTGACTGAGCACGGCTTGCCATACTTGCTTTAGCCTTGAAACGATCAATCCATTCTTGGGTTTTTTGTCTTTGCTTTTCTTCGTTAGCACGAGTTTTTTCGTAAATTTCTTCTTCAGCGGCAATTTTTTCTCTAACTCCTTGAGTATTTCCAGGAATTTTTTTGAAAGAATTTCTGTGAATTATCAAAGTGTGAGTAATAACGCTATCCATGAAAGCTCGATCGTGAGTGATGAGAATTAGTTCGCCTTGCCAATCTTTTAGAAACTCTTTTAACCAACGAATTGAATGAATGTCTAAGTAGTTTGTTGGTTCATCAAGTAATAACATTTGTGGTTCCATCAGCAATAACTTTGCTAAGTTTAGTTTAACTTGATAACCACCAGAGAATTTCTTTGGATCTTTATATAAATCGTCGTAACTGAATCCAAGA
>Ga0194115_10006116_pt1 | contig 12296 bp, 8 predicted proteins | sample TA2MahsurfametaG_3_FD_148656 | JGI IMG/M metagenome (GOLD analysis project Ga0194115, IMG submission 148656) | Freshwater microbial communities from Lake Tanganyika, Tanzania - TA2015002 Mahale S4 surface | ecosystem: Environmental > Aquatic > Freshwater > Lake | place: Tanzania: Lake Tanganyika... | reverse complement strand
GAGAATCGTGATTCGGCGAGATGGTTGGATCCAATGAGTCAACTCACTCTTGGAATCAGTTGAAAGGGATCTTTTTGATTCGAGAACAAGAACAGCTGTTTCTTCCCTTTCGTTTGGGTCGCCGTCTCGTCGTTTCTTCCACTTCTTCTTGCGTGGAAAAAAAAAACTGTCTGTGAGAAAGGCCATCGACCCATCATGGTGTCGTCGTCGTCTTTATCTCCTACCTTTAGTAGGAGACTCACAAGTGGTAATTTCCATGATAGTCCATGTGGTACAGAAGTTGGTATTTGGGATGAAAGATCATGGGAAGAAGAAGAATCGATGAAGAAACGGAAATCATTAATGGGGGTGTCACCGGCGACTACTACTACGACTACTACTACGACTACTACTACAGAAGACCTTCATGACAGTAGTAGTAGTCGATCAGACTATGAAGAAATGTTATTAAAACATGAAGAATTGGGACTTGAATTTGATGGATTGAATCATATATGGAGATTCTTTGTGGGGGCAGTAGGGTTATTGGATATCGTAGCATGTGTCTTACCGACCATCTTACATTCGTATGGGATTCATGAAGGAAAAATGTGGTGGAAAGAACATACGTTTCAAACAAGACTCTTTGATCTTTCAACCTATTTACAACGACATGATATGTTAATCAGTTTTATTTTCTCGGCTGTATGGTTCATTGATACCTTCTATGCATCCCATGCTAAATATAAGAATGTATTGTTGGAAGCAGAACGAAGTCGTCTTCTCAACAACAACAACAACAACGACAAGGGAAGTGGAGGAGAAAAGTTCTCCAAATGGTGGCAATCACCTGTTTATGTTTATTACAGAAGTATGATTTTTCAACTTCTTTTACTTCCTGTCGGATTTTATTTAATTATCTTCTTTGCGATCGAACATTTGTACCGGAAGGGTGTCATCAATCAATTGGGTGATATCCATCATACTTTGATAGTCCAAGTCAAGACGACGTATCATCAGGTAGAATATGAAGAATTCTCAACCGACACGAGGAGTAGTGTTATCTTCGCGGCCATCTCCCATGTCCTACTCAAGGTTTCAGGTATGACGGCACATACATTAAAGAAAAAGACACGTCAATTCGTCAAACGATTCCGTCCGGCGGCTATCCGAGCATTAGTAGTATCTGCCATACAGAATCCAAGACAATTTGGACGGAGAGTAAAGAATATCCTAACAGCCATCCGATGGATTCAATATCTAGGTCCACTCATTGGGACATTTGCCAAACTCAAGGGGAATGTGGAAGATATGCTAAGTAAACGTCGACAAAAGAAAATTGCGGACAAACAACGTCGGGTACGACAGATACTATGGCGAAGTTCAACGATAGAGATGCGTGAAAAGGAGGCAGCACGGATGATTCAAAGTGCATACCGTCTTCATATGAGTCGTAGAGTCCTCAAGGGATTACGTTGTCTCCATGGTGATTCACGGTACTTGGCGGCGATTAAAATTCAGGGAGCACTCCGTTTAGCATTATTCCGTGCACGGATGCGATTACGAAGGAAGGCATCGGAATTCAAACGACTGTGTGTGTCACAATTAGAACAGGAAGAAGATCTCAATCCGAAAGAAAAGAAACGTTTATATGAACTTCAAGAAGAACTATATTCCGAAGCAAGTCGTCTGATTAACAAACGTTTATTATTACGTCCGAATACAAGATTTGCAGTCGCATGGAAGATTCTTTTCCTTATAACTGTCGTTATGGAGGTGACACAACTTGCCTTAAAACCATGGTATGATGATTTCAAGACGAATCATAACAAGGAACATCATATGACAATGTCTGATTTCATTGCTCTATCATTCATCCCGACAAGAGCATCCCAACTAGAAGAATGTGGTTATAGACCATCTCGGAACAAGTTTGTATTGTCATTGGATGCATTATTCAACCATAATCATCATAAGAAGGATCATGATCGGAATCGATTGTCTCTTGGTGGTACTCACGAGGAGGAGGATGGTAGTCCAACAGTACTACTACCATGGTATTGTACACATCCAGGTTCGACGATTCAAGAGGCATACAGTGATGTCATCTCTCTCCTCCTAGTCCCAGAACCAGTTTCTGTATGGCCAGATTGTCGTGAAAGAAAACATAAATGGGGAAGACGGAAGAAGAAGAAGGAAGAAAGTGATAGTCGACGATGGTATTGTCATCAACCCTATTCCTATATTCATGCGAGGTATCGTGATCTATTTGATTTCCTAATGGATGAATTTTTGATTATTGTTGGTTTGGTATGTTTTTTCGATGTCTTTATTACATTCTTTACGGGTGAAATTGATGGGTTGACAGGAGAACTAATACCTAAACCATTCTTCGCGCGGTGGATCTTTCCTGGATTGGCACTTCAATTACTATTAAATCCACAAGTTGCGTATGTCGCACATTGTGTTGATGTCCTATGGGATGCGATTCTTGATTTTGAACCTGTCCGTGTCCTACGATGGAGTGTGGCGACTGTCGTCCCAATCCTACGTTGTCTATGGAAGAAATTCATCCGATATGTATGGATGCCACTCGTCAAGTATGAGAATGAATTAGATATGTTGACGGATAATCTTTTCTAAACAAGTTTTTTTCAGTTTTTCCATGTATTTTCAGTAGTACTCCATCCTTTTATTTTCACAATTGGGTTAAGCATCGTCCATGTGCTATCGTGGTAGCGCATCTGAAGATCCAATCGCGTGTGTGTTTGTACGCTTCAATATTGTATCAGCACCCCCTCCCTCCCTACAACTTGCACTCATGACATTCCTCATATGAAAAGAAGTGGACCATAACATTGTTGTAGATGAAACATCCAATACAGAAACCAGCATTGCCCTCTAACCACGTCGCAATGAAGCAGGTGAGTGCGACAGCAGAAACGGCGGGTTTGTAGGAATCACCAATCTCTGCTCGGTATTCGACTAAAAGGAAACAAGAAGTACCAAGAATCAGACCAATGAGCCATGCGAATCGTTTTGGATTCGCGGGTTTCCAGAGTGGGACGGGGTGAAGAAGAATAGAAAGAAAAGTCCCGGCCCAACCGATGGGGGCAAAGGGTGTTAACCCAAATAACATCGAAAATACAAATTCCCATGCCACAATCCCAAAGAAGTATGTTGCCCAATCTGGTTCATTGACCCAGATAACATTTGCGACAGCTAACCAGGTAAAGATATTCAATAGACCGGCACGGATCCGTACAGCATGTTCATCCATATACATTTCCTTTGGATGGAGTTCAGAAACATTCTTATGTCCTAATTGCCACCAATTCCCATGTCGATCATGAATAAAAAGACGTTCCCATGCCGTGATGGGTGCACTTTGATGTGTTTCAATCGTCGCCCAAGGAAAATTTTGACATGTCGGATCTTGATCTAAAATTTCACGTGCATTCGTAATGATATTTGGTTCATCAACATCGAAATGTTCATTCCGAAGAATCATCAAGGCAGGAATTGTTTTCAATCCAAATAGATCTCGCATGACAGATGTCTTGTTGGTATCATATGGCATAACGTCTAATCCACGAACCTTCTGACAACTGACATAAAAGTTGTCAAGATTACGATCGTTCGAAACAAAGATGACCTTTGTCTTCTTCGCCTCAAAGTATTTCTTTGAGGCGACGACAGTGGGGGCGAATTTCTTACAGAAGGGACAATAGTTAGCACCGAAAAAGAGTGCAATATAGTCATACCCCTGAAAGAATTTGACAGTCGATTCTGTCTTGGTAGGAATAACGTCAGGACGGACGATAAGATCAGTACTCTTGTCGTTGGTACTATCAATGGGTTGTTCCACATTTCCCTTTTCAATATCAGTGACATCCATATCCTCAGGAGTATTCAAGAGGATAGAATCACCGAAGAGTTTGATTCGCCAATCAGAGTTTGACATGATGATGATGATGGTGTTTGGAGATGTTTGTAAAATGCTTCCGAGATGTCTCGAGTCAAGTTTTGAGTTTTATGAGACCTTTGAGGGAGGTCAGGAAAACAGGGAAAGGGTTTGAACATCCATTCCTCTTTAGGCCTTTACGGCGAAATGAAAATGGACGGCATTTAATGATATCTGTGAAGGTGTACGGGTAACTCCTACATCCTTGCAATTTGCTACAAAGCAGAGAAATCCCGATGATGATGTGTTGTTTTGTTTCGCAGTCCAAACAAGGCTCTTTTTTCGAAAAGTCCGTTTTTCCCGATTTTCCCGATTTCCGGGACGGACAAACAAAACCGAACTCCGATTGGCGACGGGGGCGAACCGACATGAGTTCTTTCTCCGCGTCGTTCTTCTCTTACAGTTAGTGATCCCCAAAGTGACCGATCCGATTCAACTAGTAGTCGAAGCGTTCGTATTCTCTCACGACTTGATTTTCGAATGCTGCCAGTCCCTCCGCGAGAAGATGAAAGCGGATTTTAGCGATCCGTCATCTCCTCGTGGTTGCCTTGTCGTACCAAAAAAAAGTTGTCGGGTCTCTCATCCCCTTCGAACCCACTCAACAACGTAAAAGTCCTCTCCACGACTTACATCTTGCAACACATATTCAAGGTCACATCGTTCGTTGTTTTCTTTCATCCTTTCACTGTTTCATTTGTGAATTGACTACTACCGAATAAAACTATGAATCGCGTCTTTGGTAAGAAGAAAAAGGAAGCCCCCGCTCCATCGTTAGGGGATGCATCTTCTGGACTTGGAAATCGTGTCGATGAAATGGATAAGAAGATTGCAGGACTTGAAAATGAACTACGTATATTTAAGGATAAGATTAAGAAGGCGACGAGTCCAGCCGCGAAGAATACACTTCAAAAAAGAGCTATGGAGGTATTGAAACGTAAACGGATGTATGAGAATCAACGTGATGTTATGGCATCACAACAATTTAATATCGATCAAGCATCCTTTGGGATTGAATCTGCCAAGGCTAATGTGCAGACCGTCGCTGCAATGAAGGCAGCAAGTAAGGAATTGAAGACTGTAATGAAGAATGAATTGAATATTGATGAGATTGATGATCTGGCTGATGATATGGCAGAAATGTTTGATGAATTTAATGAGATTAATGAATCATTGGGAAGAAACTTCGCGACACCCGAGGGATTGGATGAAGCAGATTTAGAGGCAGAATTGGATCTACTGGAAGATGAATTGGAAGCAGAGGCAGGTGCCGAGGCAGATTCGACACCAAGTTATCTCCTTCCAAGTAATCCCGTAAATCAACTCCATACAGGTCCTGTCGATGAATTCGGCCTTCCAACACCAGCTCTTCCAAGTTAATCACGCCGCGCATGATTGATGCATTGAGACGATCTCGAATGTCTCTCTACCTGCTTTAGATCCCAATAATCGCTCTCTCTCTTTGTGAGGAGTCTTTTTTTCTAGGTGGGGTCTTTGGGATAACAATAAATTATCAGAATCATTTATTTTCATTCATGTGTTTGCACCCCTATTTGATTAATCGTGATGAGGAAAACAGTCACCACTTTCCAGGTTTTCGTTGTATCTTCCATCCCTAAGCACCGATCTCTGTTTGATGTATCAAGCTTCGAGCAATGACACCCCGTTCTTCATCAAGATAGTATCCTGCCTCCTCAAAGGATCGTCCTTTGCAAAAGTCCATGATATCATAGATTCGTCGTTCCCGAGCACGATTTTGAAGTTCTTCCAGGGAGACCTCCAATGTATCTAATAAATCTTCCGATAAATTCTTTTGCCGAAGACGGATAATTTGATACATTTGTTCTTTTCTCATCATTTCTTGTAGGATATGTAATAGTAGATGTGCCCGATCTTCACCACTCGTAATGAATTTTGCAAAGCTTTTACGGAGGGAACGACGGACACTAAATTTCTGTGCGACGATGAAACTTTCCAACATCATTTTGATAGACATATCCATATCATCATCACGGACATGATCCCGTAAATGCATTTTAGCATGGGCCTCTGCCATTCTCATAATCGATTCGACGTGACGGACAGCAATCGGAACACCACCGGAATTGGCCGATTCACGACGTAGAGCCACATACAAGGAGGCGACCTTTTCTTGATCAAAGGCGTTATTCCTTAAATCAGGACGGACATTCGTCCTTGCATATTGAATATATTTCTTTAAAAGTTCTTGATCAATCATTCCTGGTCGATTCGATTCGGTGGTACGATTCTGTGTCAATTCGATCTTCCCATTTAGGACATCCCGTGTAGGTACGGCACTCATATGACTAGATGTCACAAAGGTCGCAAGTCGTTCATCCGATACCGGGTCGACTGTATCTTGTAGGACACATAAAATATCAAATCGTTGCAAGATTGGATCTGTCAATTCGACATTATCTGCCAATGTATTCGAACTATCATACCGTCCCCCAATAGGATTCGCTGCAGCAATGACAGAACATCGTGCCTGTAATGACGTTACGATCCCTGCCTTCGAAACGCTAATCGATTGTTGTTCCATTGCCTCGTGAATAGACGTCCGATCTTGTTCATTCACTGTTTTGGCCATGGTACCGTACATGGGTGAGAATCATTCTTTCAGTCAAAGCAAATCGACAAAATGGGTTTCAAAAGTCACTTACTTTTGTCAAACTCATCAATCAAGGCAACGCCCTTATCTGCTAGGACTAATGCACCACCTTCAAGGGTCCATTCCTTCGTAATGGGGTCCTTATGAACACCAGCCGTCAAACCAACAGCGCTTGCACCCTTCCCGGTACTATATACGGCACGGGGTGCGGTACTTTCGGCATACTTCAGAAGTTGACTTTTGGCCGTCCCTGGATCACCTAACAATAGGACATTGACATCACCACGGATCCGATGTTTGTCATTAATATTCTTCGGTACGCCACCAAACAGACTCATGGCTAATGCCATTTTACAATTATCATGTCCAAAGATACTTGGTGCGATACTCTGAACGAGACGTTCACCGATCCTTGGATCCTTGGAGAGTTCTAAAATTTGTCGTACATCAGCTTCCGAAAGATTCGATGCACTGGATGCATCTTCTCGTTTACGAATATTGTTGGCAGTTAAAAAGGTCGAAAAGACAGGAAATCCAGATTTCATCGTCAGACCAGCATCGTATGTATGTTCATAGACTCCAGTCACTTCAACTTCTTCACCTGGACGGGCAATATCAATCAAATCATTCGTTAACAGAACTTCCTTGGAACGAGGGACACGACCAGGTGGGACCGAACCGGGGGTTTCTTGAAGATTCACTCGCTGGAGGTTGGTATATTGAGATAGAGTAAAGTCTAATTTGAAATGTGTCCCCCCACATCTGGGACATTCCTCTGGTGCATATGCATCAGCAGCATTCTGTCCATATCCTTCGACACGGAAGGGACCCTGAGGTGTCTTACAGGATGTACAACGATAGTATGCCATTTGTAATTGAGGATAGACAGCACTCCGTCGTGTCACGACGCCATGGACCTTGACCAAACATTCTAAATGTTCTCGTCGTAAATCACGAAGAGAATCAAGAATGGGTAAATCGGTGATCCGGACATGAATCTCCTTCTTGATGGCAGTATAGGATGGGAAGAGCATAAGTGTATGCCGTGTCGCTGCCTCATTGAGGACATCTAACATATCCTTCGGTGCTTCATTAAGCCACATAGCGAAGGATGGTTCTGCCGTCGATAGATGCATATAATTGACTTGTAACGTAGAAAGATTCGATGCACACATGGTACGGATTTTCAATTCATATATCCCCTTCCCCCGTCGACGACGTTCAGTCGGTTGATCATCGTCTTCTGTAAAGTGACGTAAGAAGGCACGAAATCGACGTTGAATTTCCCGTCGAGTCCGTTCTTGTGCAATCCATTCTCGTAATGGAACATCAAAGGCTTCAATATTAATCGGATCAAATCCATCTAAATCTTCCTCATCTGTCTCATCACCATCGTCTTGGTCTCGATCATCATCCCCATCATCATCACCGTCACCTCCACCGGAACGGAAGAATCCACGACGACGTGCACGTCGAGCATCTTCATCTTCTTCCTCCTCTAATGCTAATGCCATATCATATAATCCTGCGGAGCGATTCCCATTATACCGATCTCTTGTTGCTAATTCTGCTTCTGCTGCCATACGCTGATCCATATCCATCGTCCCATATTCCCGATCATCAATCCCCTCTGTCCCATAGGTATCCAAGGCTTCAATTCGTTGATAATCTCGTTCCGCATTCTCTAATAGATCTTCTCCCTCTTCCTCTTCTTCATCATCATTATTACCGTTGTTATTATCAGCGTCGTAGTCACCATCATCATCATCTTCGTTATAGTCTTCGTCATAATCATCATCGTCATCATCTGGAGGACCGTCTTCCCGTCGAGAACGGCGGCCTTGTTGGGGTCGTCGTCGTTGTCCGCGTCGGTCTTCTTGTTGATCTCGTCGTCGACGTCTTGGATCGTCTCGGACAGGCGAAAAGTCTTCTGTTTGTAACACGACATCACCATTATTATCGTCGTCGTCATTGTTATTATTTCTCAAATCATTAAGTTCATCTTCTAGTTCTTTTTTTTGACGTCGACGTTCGGCGGCTCGACGTTGTAATAAGGCAGCCTTTTGCGATCGACGACGTGACTCACTTTGTTGCGATGGTTCTTCTTCTTCTTCTTCTTCATTCCCTTGAGTCTCATCATTGTCAACATCATTATTGTCATCATCATCCTCAAGAATCGTCCGACGACGTTTCGGAGGTGGTGGTGGAGGACCTTGTTGACTATGTTCACTATCACTCAAATCGGACATTTTTTACGGAGGATGTCTTTTGAGTGTCTGTGTGTGTCTGTTTTTGTCCAGTGTGTATCAAACGTCTTGGGTTTTTAGGATCAAGATATCGTATTTCTCCAATGGCTTGTAGGGAAACCGATTCGTTGCTAGTCTCTTTCTTTACAGAAGGAGACTGCATACAATATCGATTCTACAAAAGCAAGACGCGTTTTTGGAAGGAAGGAAGGAATACAGTACCGATACCGGAATCGTAGTACGGTAGGGAATCTCTACTCTACCAGAAGAGCAGAGACAGAGACTCCCGCCAATGCGATGCAAAAGGGAGCGGCTGGCGACCATGATGTCGGCCCCGAGTTTTGGCGCGAAGTTGATTTTTTGTACATACATATGTATGTGCTATATGTTAGATCCTAACATATACATATACATATCTATATCTATCCATTTTGTTGTATATATGTATAGCATCTTATTCATACTCTATCCTACATACATACAATTTTCGAAACGGACATACTTCCAAATAACTATAAAAACGGTCAGTGTGGCAGGCTGGCGCACCTTGGCTGGTTCATATGGTCTACCGTACTGTAGTACGAATTGTACGGGGAAGGGGACGTTCCGAACCGATTTTTTTTCGGTCATTTGATTCTTGCTCCACCAGGCGGATACACGGGACCCAAAAAACCCGCAAAGGGGTGGAGGGTATGAGTGTTCGTCCTCTTTGCTTTTCAATGCAGGCGAGTGCGGCATGGGGTGGCTCTGTGTGCTACTATGGGTGCTGGATATATGACCGAGGAGATTTTCCCGCGATGGCGGCGGGGGGGGGGGGGGGGGTGGGGGGGTGTGTGGGGTGGGGGTGGGTGGGGGGGGGGGGTTCGCGGGGGGGGGGGGGGGGGGGGGGGGGGGGCCGTCTCTCTCAATGCCCATTCTCAGATTTGTTCTCGATCTAGGATCCTACATTCTCTCTCTCTCTCGGACTCTCTCTTTCATCTTACTGCATGATGGTAGGAACAACTGTCGCCTTCAAGCTTTTGAGTGTGGCCACTCTTTGGAGTGCCGCATCTGCCTTTTACATTCCAGGTGTCCAACCTCAGGAATTCAAAAACGGGGATAAGGTCGAATTGAAAGTCAATGCAATGACATCCATCCATACCCAGATCCCTAAGGACTACTATCGATTGTCCTTCTGTGAACCCACAGATGGTCCGAAGATGTCATCCGAAAATCTTGGAGAATTCTTGACGGGGAATAAGATTCAGACAAGTCCATACGAACTCAATATGTTGACCCCTAGCTATTGCGCTAAGCTATGTCCCAAGACATTAGACAAGAAGGCTGCATCAAAACTTGAACTCCATATCAAGTATGGGTACCACAACAATTGGATCATTGATAATATGCCCTCTGCGACGATTGGTATCGATGCGACGAAGAAACGTCAGACACACTATGCCGGTGGTTTCCCCATTGGATTTACGGATGCCAAGTCACAGGATCCCTACATTTTCAATCATGTTAACATCTTTGTTGACTATCATCAGAATGATCCTGCCGTTCCAACATACCGTGTCGTCGCCTTTGCAGTCGAACCTTTAAGTATCGCACATGAATTTCAGGGTGGGTACAAGTGGGATGGCCAATCCTCTGACTGGACCTCCAAACCCCTATCGACCTGTGATATCCAAAAACCGACCGTTCGTGATCGGATTACCAAGAATCAAATTGTGAAAGAGGATGAAACCATTCTATTCACGTATGATGTTGTTTGGCAGTCTAGTAATGTCGCCTGGTCCTCACGATGGGATATTTATCATATGATCCCGGCACAAGTTCATTGGTATTCGATTACCAATTCAATCTTGGTCGTCCTCTTTTTAAGTCTTTTGGTCATTTCGATCTTGGTCCGAAATTTACGTCGTGATATTGCCGCCTACAATGCTTTAGCGGCATTGGCAGATGAAGAAAAGGATGAAGATATGGATGAAAGTGGATGGAAATTAGTCCATGCGGATGTCTTCCGTCCACCGTCATCGATGCCGATGATGTATTGTGTCTGTGTCGGTGGGGGTGTCCAATTGACGATTTCGGTCCTCTTCGTCATTATCCTATCAGCGATTGGATTCCTCAGTCCCGCACGACGTGGATCATTGATGAATGCTATTTTGGTCATTTATATGCTTTCCGGGATCATTTCTGGATATGTCTCCAGTCGTCTGTACAAGGCCTTTAAGGGACGACTATGGCAACTTTGTACCGTCGTTACGGCCCTCCTCTTCCCCGGTATCGCCTTTTTCCTTTTCCTCTTCTTCAATACGATCCTACACTTTTTGGATTCCGGTGCCGCCGCACCCTTTTTGGATGTCATCATCGTCGCTGCTATGTGGTCTTGTGTTTCTGTCCCCCTCGTCTTTGTGGGTGCCTACTTTGGATACAAGGAAGAATCGATTGAATTCCCCACTGTGACATCCACGATTGCCCGAGCGATTCCACCCCCCCAACCTCTCCTCCATCCAACTGTCGGTATGTTGGTGGCTGGTATCGTTCCCTTTGCCGCTGCCTACGTTGAACTCTTTTTCATCTTGACCAGTCTTTGGATGGACCAATATTACTACGTCTTTGGATTCACTCTCATCGTCTACCTCATCTTGATCATTACCTGTGCGGAAGTCACTGTCTTGTTGGTCTACTACCAACTTTGTGCTGAGAACCATCGTTGGTGGTGGTTTGCCTTCTTCGCACCTGGATCGACTGCCTTGTATACCTTCATCTACAGTGTCTTTTGGTTCAAGTCTCTACATGCCTCTCGTATGGTGACCTACCTTTTGTACTTTGGATACATGGGTTTGATCTGTTCTGCAATGTTGTTGGTCACTGGTACTATCGGAGCTTTGACCTCCTTGTGGTTTGTTCGTAAGATTTTTGGTACCATCAAGGTGGATTAAATTTGGTTCTTTTTCCACCCCCACACCGCCCCCTCCAAAGAACGAAACAACAACATAATACAAAAGATAAAAATTGGGTTTTTGGTCCTTTCCTACTCGTCGAGGAAAAGGCCGATATTGAAAAAAAAACAATAAATATTTTATGGGTGGATGAATTTCAAGGATTATCATTATTATTAGATTCATATTGCGTCATGTCGTCCTGATTAGAAGTATTCTTTTTGTAGGTTGAATCTTATGAGTATACAGGTACTACTATCCTACGACGACGATCGCTTCTGCCACCGTACTACGGTAGAACCTATTTTCGATGCCGTAGACTAGCGCCTCATCCACAACCCCTCCGTCGTCGAAAATAAAGTGGAACTTGTATTTTATTGCCTTGTTGGGGGGGAGGGAGGTAGGACCTCGGTATGAGATTCTGCTGATGATAGTGACAGGCAAAGCCACCCAAATAGTCGTCGAGGAAGTGATTGCCATCGTCGCTTCTAGTAGATTCATACAATGGGGCTTGATCGAACCAGTCGGAGTCTTTTGGTCGAAAGTCA
>Ga0194115_10006114_pt1 | contig 12297 bp, 13 predicted proteins | sample TA2MahsurfametaG_3_FD_148656 | JGI IMG/M metagenome (GOLD analysis project Ga0194115, IMG submission 148656) | Freshwater microbial communities from Lake Tanganyika, Tanzania - TA2015002 Mahale S4 surface | ecosystem: Environmental > Aquatic > Freshwater > Lake | place: Tanzania: Lake... | reverse complement strand
TTCGATTTTGAAGAAGTTTTCTTACTAGTCGTCGTCTTTTTGGAATGCTTGTTATCTACCTCTTTTTTTGTAGGGAACTCATCGACAGAACCTTCTTCGTCTTTTGATTTTTTCTTTTTTGATTTAGTAGGAGGTACGCCACCTACAATATTCTTCGTGACTGTTGTCTTCTTGATGACCTTTGTCTTCTTCTCAGTCGCACCATCATCTGATTTTGACTTCTTCTTCTTCGTAGAGGAGGATTTCTTTTCGGTTGCATCTGGATCAACGGGATCACGTTTCTTCGTAGTCTTTTCGAGATGTTCGGTCTGGTCGTGGGTTTCAACCTCAACACCATCCAAGGACATCACGCTGACATTCAATTCCGCAGATGCATTCGCAACATCTTCACCAGTCTTACGTGAAGATGATTTCTTCTTTCTGGCACCGTTCACCGAACCTGAGTCCTTAGACTTCGATGATTTCTTCTTCGTTTTCTCGACGACAGGGACAGCAGCAATTTCCTCTATCCCGTCCATTATAGTTTGCGTCTCGCTCGCTGGTTCGGGTTCTGATAGTTTCGGAATTCTTTTGGCTTTGCCTAGAGGAGGACTACCAATGCCCAAATCTTCGCCGGCTGTCATAATGGTCACGTCCTCGTAGCCCCCTCGATACGTGTTTCACGATAGGGAGAATCCTTGACAATCACTGTCACAGTAAAAGGGTTTTTGTTTCCTTGCTCTAGAGTCTTATGATTGTTCGACGAAAATTATGTCCGTTCATGATACGGTTCGGTTTTTTGCTTTTGCACGTGACGCAATATCTAAACGGAAACGTGGCCAACAATAGAGGTACCATATATGCCCCAATTCACGACATCCGTGCCAAACGGGTAATTCGCTACGATTCTCGCCGGATTAGGATTTCCCCGTTGTAGTTGTGAGGCTTCGCGGTCGAACATGGAAAGGTTCCAATGTCCCACTCATAGGTAATGGTACGTACCATATCTATGTTACTGGCAATGACAGTGACTGTGACTGAGACTGTGATTTCCGTGCGTCAGACTCCATGGATGGAGACTTCACAGAAGCACTCCTAGACAAACTACCCTGTGAGAAAGAAAGGAGAAAGGAATTAGCTGATAGTTGATAGGATCCAAGAATACCACGAAAGCGAAAAACCTTGGTTGTACTAGATACTCCTATGAATCAAAGGGTCTCAGATTCACAGTCATCTTCTTTCCGCCTCTACCAGCGACCTTGGGTTCATACATACTATTGCCCCCATGTCAATAAGGATCCGGTATTACAAATAGCGAAACGAAATCTTGGATACCAAGCTCGGGGGCAATATGTTCCTCTGCGGCGACCGAACCCGCAGATGTCTGATTACAGGCAGACGATCTTCTTCGACGTACACACACTAATGCCATGCAGTTATCATTACTGTAGACAGCTTCTTGCCCTCTCCAGTGTGAACACAACACTGCAGATGAGGTCCATTGTACACAAACGTTTTTTCTCGGGACTGCATTCTCTGGAGAACAAAGGGTTCCTACCAAGGCCTCTCAGTTGCTTTGTTGGGAGATACTCGCTAACTCCTTCGACGACTCCTAACGGAGACACGAATGGCCACCGCAGCTGTTCTTGGCAGCGTCCGATGCAGGTTCATTTTTCATCGTCGACGAATAGTAAACGTGGACGCTTTCAACTGGATGCTCTTCCCTTTTCCATTTCACCGGAAGATGCACTCGAAAAATTCCGAAAATGGGCCGAAGCCGATCAAGGGTTGAAATATCTCATGAGTTATTCGTCTGTCCGGATTGGTGCAGCCTACGTCCCCGTTTGGTCATTTGATGTCAATCTACGATTTCAACGGAACTGGAAACCTCCCATGTTTTCAATATACGAGGGAGATACGATACATGTGCCTGACTTGTCAGCATATGCTGGATATACATACCGACGAAGTCTTATCAATCCAGTCCATAGTTCAAGTTTGGTCTTCCTTGGTGAAGCGACACAGCCATTCGGTAGTTGGATGTTACGGGATATGATTCTGCAGGAAACGAGAGCGAGTATCAGTGTCATTCCAGATGCTTGGAATGCGACTCAGACAAGGTCGTTCAATGTCGTCCAATCGGAATTACAGGCGATATGTGATAGTTCATGGCCATATGAGGGTCAGGCACCAAAAATCCAAGCTGAAATTGTCAAGTCACGGAGAGTCTTTATGCCGACTTTTGTCATTGACTACAAAATCTTGGGTCTGGAATACCAGTGTTTCATAAGTGGATGTGATGCAGCCGCACCAGTCGCTGGAACGGACCATCGAATTTTTGGTGGTTACAACATCCTTGATTCATCCGATTTCCATCAGCAATCACGAAGCTTTTTGAGTTGGTCATCAAGTGTCCTTAGTAGGAACGTCCAGAATTTACCTTTCCTTTTGCAACTTCTCCGACCAGCCTTTACGTTGCTATGGTTCGGTCTGTTACGGATTTTGGCCAAAATCCCCATCATTGGAGCTGCGACGGGCGTCGTGGCGGGATATCGTAAAGTCCTTCAACCTTGGATGGATAACCGTACGGCATCTGCGGAATGGGAACGTCAACGAGCACACGAACGTCGAATGGAAGAAGAAGACGTACAATTTCGGAACGACTTTACGGATAATGGAGATGCCCGACGTTTCTTCATGAATAATAGGCAACGTATACTATCTCATCTTGGTGGCTCGTACGAGCATCAAGGCGGTACATATGATTGGTACAAGGAATGGGAACAGTGGGCGAATCAGCAGTGGCAGAAGCAACAACGAACGAGTGAGGGGTCCTCGTATCAAGGACAAAGGACAGATCGGGGACGACAACAACAACAACAACAGAATCGACGACAACAAACAAACAAGTCCGAGTTTCGTTGGGATTTTGATGTGAATGACCCGTACTCTGTACTTGGTATTACCCGCGGTGCTACCAAGCAGGAAGTATCAGCCGCCTTTCGAAAGCAAATGCTAAAGTATCACCCAGACACTCAGCCCAACGCTACCGAAGCCCAAAAGGTTAGGCTTATCGAACGCTCCAAGCTCATCACGGAAGCATATCGGAAGATCAAGAAAGATATGCAATGAGGGGAGATGGTAGATCTAGGTGTTGGCTAATGATGTGTATTATGCCGCGAAACGCTACAAGCCACCAGCGACTCGTAGCTTGGTGCCAGAGCAATAGGAGCTCTCGTCGGCAAGAAGAAAGGCGACAGCCTTCGCGACCTCCTCTGGCAAGCCTGGCCTCCTTAGCGGAATGACCTTCGACATGGCCTCCATGATTTCGGGCGATGCTAGTCCCGTATCGATTAGACCTGGTGAAATCATGTTTATGCGAATACCATCGTTGACAGGAAGATTCTTACTGAGACCATTCACCATCGCTTCTAACGCTGCCTTGGACATTCCGTAGGCTAGGATTTGAGCGGATTCCGCTGAAATAGATGAAATACATACGATGGACCCCCCTGTTCCCCCTTTACTGGTACTAGCGTGTTCCACAAATTTCTTCGTGCACAAGAATGGTCCACATGTGTTCACCTTGAGGTCCCGTTGTAGCGTTCCTATGTCGATATTCTTGATATCCTTCTGCATCATTTCCATGACTGCTGCATTATTGACAAGTCCACTCGGATATGATCCCATTTTGTAATTGATTTCTTCGAAGAGTTGGTCGACCTGATCAGGCTCACCAACATCAGCCTGAACCACCGTTGTGTAGATGGAACTGCATTAGAAATTCGCAATAACGATATCCATGAAGACATTTGAATCGAACTAGACATGGACTCTGCCTTACCTTGAATGCCACAATATTTCCATCACCTTGTTCGACAACGCTCTGGGCTGCTTCATCGTCTTGGAAATAATTACACGCTACCTTCCATCCACGCTCGGCAAGCAATAAACACGTCGCTTTCCCAATACCTCGGCTTCCTCCAGTGACGAGGACTACTTTTCCAGCCGGATTGCTTAGGCCCTCTGAAAGGCTGAGAGCTGCAAAAAGGGTGATCAAAGATTGGCGCAGCATTGGATTCGTTTTTCCAAATCTTCAGTGTACCGGTGATCCCTCACACCTCTAGCTGCTAATGTGCAAATGGCTTGGAAAGCGGAAAGATATCCCCGTCATTTTGGCAGCGATGAAGAAGTTTCTGCGTTCCAAGGGGGGGGTTGCCCCCTTTTCGACAAGGGCGTTTATCATGGTGCCGACAATGAAGTGAAGAACAAATAGAGGACTTGCTGCCTGTCTAATTTACATCTAAGGAAGTGACCTATCTTCAATGCGAAAGTGTAGGTACCGTATGCTAGTTCGACGAAGAGGATTGTCTCGTCGGCTAAACAAAAAATGCCGACGTCTGTAATTCCCTTTTGACCATCTTTTCCCGTTGAGGTCGAGCCTTCACACAATCAATCGTCGCACTCCATGTCGATGCCACCCGATGGTTGAACATGATGAGTAGGGGGAGCCTTGAATAAGCTTAGATCACGGACTCGAATCGTCGAATGATCCGGCTGCGTACCCAAGGTAGGCGACCTGCTTCGAATAGAGCGTTCCCATGAGGGCATGCTGCGAAGTTTTCGGTGAAGGCTCTCATCCTGTTCAAAGAGATGAGATAAAGTATTCTCACCAATACAAACTGTATTGTTACTGGTGTCCATGTCGAGGGAATGCGTCGCAGAAATCCCCGTGTATCCAGAGAGTGAATGATCCCGATCAACTGCAGCGTGTGTCTCGTGGAAATTGTCCGGAACCCAAGAATTGATACTTTTACAGGACCACTCCGTCTGTACTCGAGGATCAGGAGGAGGCATGGTAGTCTCATCATTCGGATCTCGAAGCTGGACTTCCATGCCTTCGGCCTCCATGTCTGACTGCATATACTGGGGCGATATGTGTTCTGGGTTTGAACCCCAGCCTATGATTCCTTTAGAGGCTTCATATAGTAAACTGGCGTTATGCTGAGACTCCAGATACCTATCACCAAAGACCGTGGACGACTTTTCATGGGGATCGTCTAACGTTGGGCCACAATCGACATGTGCTTGGTCGCCAGATTCGCGTGTTACCGAGCGCGTGGACTCGGACTTGGGTTTCGAGTCGCTATGGATCCATGCCATGAATGATTCCGATAAGGAATGATCAGCAAATATACCCGAAGTTCGGTCGAATTGAGGAAACGCCATCGACCTTGAGGTTTTCGTTAATCTAGATCGTAGCAACTCTGCTTCTTCTCTTTCGTGAAGGAGCATAGCAAGATGCTGATCGTGCTGCATTTGTTGAGACAACGGTACCGGCTCTATATGCCTGTCGGACGTCGACATCTGTGAAGTAGGCGGTGGTCGTCTCACGTGAGACACAGCATGACCAGAAGCTGTGCCGGAAGAAACATAATGAGCATTCGATCTTCTAGCCAACGAATACTTGTATCGTTCCTTTCTGGCTTCCAATAGGTTTGTCCTCTCTTCTTGCTGCAGCTGTAGCGCAAGTCGATGGTCCTCCTCGTCTTGTGACATCCTCAGGCCATGTCTACCGTCATCCTTAAACTCGTCGACGATTCCCTCCTTAGCCGTAGGAGGAACCTCATGATGACCCCAGTAGGCTGAATGCTGTGCATGATGTAATTCCGCCGGATTTGTTACATAGTTCGATAACGCTGGCGACGGTCCCGGTTGTAGTTGAGAGGGAGGTGGAGGAGGCGGATAATGAGTTGGTGCCTGTGCCGTTGAATGATATCCGTAATAATGGTGGTACCAATCCCAATAGGCTTGGTGGAAGGGGTGATGCGGTGGTGGAGGAGCTGGTTGGTGAAAGAATGGATGTGGTGCTGGAGTTGCCTCGGATTGATGAACATTCTCCTCTTTATCGTCCACGCCCTCATGCTGCATGTCTGCCCTCTGCTCATGGATTTCAGTCTCAATTTCTGCTCGAACCGAGGGTGCATTTTCTCTAAGGGCTTGGCTTGCCTTTTCTCGTGCCTTTTCGTCCCCAATATCGTACCACACCCCACCATCCTTATCACCCTTCCGTGCTAAAAATCTTCCTGGAGGATCCATCGACCGGATTTCCGCAACGATACTGGAAGCAATGAGTCTCTTCTCTCTCTTAAATCGTGCAGTTAAATACACTCTCTTGCGTTTGTCTACAAGTTCACGAAACTGCTCATTGCCCTGTAACATTCCCGTTAAACATTTCATGTAAGCTATCAAAATGAATATGGAAGATTCTCTCGCCCGTCGTCCGTCCTCAATGGTGATCACATGTACGTACCTTATGAGAGTTGATGCTCCCCCCACGGCCGCATAAGACATCGTTGTCGTTAGGCGTCACCACTACGCTACTATCCACGTTGCTGTCCCCGTTCGCAACTACACTATTGCTCATCTCTGACGCCTAGCTAATCACGTAAGCTTCACGTACACTGTTGAAAAGTATTCCCACTACGAAGATCGATCCAACCATACGTCAAGGAAGACGGTGATGTCCAAGTTGCCCGTATCCTCCTGCCTGGGGTCTTGACTACAAGAGCCTGCCTCGAATTCTTCGGAAGGACGATGCGGAAACCTCGTTTTCGGTTTACGTTGGAAAGGATCTACGTACTGTCCACAGTACCCTTAGCGGATAACTTCTTGGGCGATGACTCTGACGGGCTCGCGATATATATCCAATATTTATAGCTGTCCATTTATGTTGTGAAAAAATTTGCGCACCGGCAGTCTCGCGAATGTATTGTCCTTTGCGTCACGCCGGTGGTACAAAGTCGGAGTGGCTTTTCCGTTCTTCGCTCCCATCGCACATACATAGTGTACCACACATCACTACATCACTCGAAATCTTAGTCATATTGATCGTAAAAGATACTACTGTCGTATTCATAGGTATCGTATGATATGTAAATACGATATGACATGGCATCTACTGTGAGAAAACTCTCCCAAGGGCAAACAGTGTAATCTGGAGAGAAGTTTAGTCTGCCTATCAAACTTTGAGTGTACCTTTTCACTCAAAGGAAGATGCATAGATGTCCCACACTGTGGCCTGATTCTTTCACGCCCAAGATTAATTGTCGATTCCATAACCTGGTTGCAATATCCTGAGATTTTGGCCACCTTTGCTGATCCTCTCATTTCTCATCATCTCCCCAAAACGGTTCGGCTTGGCCGGCAGAGTTGTCTTCCAGTATGCACGTACTGGGATGTACAGCCACGAAACAGGGTCTGCTCCACACTCGATACACCTGATTCGAGAGCCCTAGCGTATCCTACTCATCTTGTCTACTCGACCCACCATGAATCGAGTTCAGGATGCAAAAAGGTGACATATGATCTCATGCCACGAAAAATGGTTCGGGAATCATCATCCTGGCAATGGACTGTAAGCCTCGTTGTATGCCTCCTTTGTACTTCCCTCTTCCTTACCTTTCCTAATTATGTTCCTACAAAGATTTCGATTGCTCCGGATGAAGCACGGGTGCGAAATGAATCCCTTATTCACCCCCCGAGTCACCCTGGCAAAGCCGTAGAGATTTAATTGACGGCGGAAGCTCTCATACTTGCTTTGATCAAAGTAGTTGGGCATGAGACACGAAACGAACGTTTCGCTGTCGTGGACCCGAAAGGCTGTCCCACCTTGTACCCATGAAATGACGGCAGTAAAGCCCTCACGTTCTGCTTCCTCCAGCAATATATGTAACTTCCATGGAAAACTGTGTTCCACCTGATCTCTCCCCCCTCCTTGTAGTGCATTCCCACTCACGGTCTCGTTCGTGCTGCTAGCAGCTGTGATATCGCTGCTGTCGCTTACACTGGGTGGCGGTACCTGTTCGAGAGACTGTAGTGACAGCCTAGGAGACCCAAGACTGAATAGGATTTCCACAGGATCGAAATCAGTATCATGTGCCGGAAGAGTTTGAGAGTACATGCCTTCTTGCGTCGTGCTGGCACTTATTTCGGCAGACTCGTTGCTGGGTAACGAACTTGACTATAGGGAAATACCGGCGGTTAGTAGTAGAGGACGAGGTGAGTCGATTCCACCTTTTCACGTCGCCCAAACCACCGAGAATGACTTACCCTTGCTAGTTGCAGCTGTGACTCTATTCCGGGTGATATTGCAACGGCATTTGAAGGGCGTTGACTTTCACCTTGCCGGCACAACAACCTAACACCATCTGGATTCTCCCGCTTAAAGTGTACATGACAATATCCGCCCTTGTTGGGACCGTGATGGATCCGTTGAAATCTGTTGATACAAAGTGACAACACCAGTGTGAGACAAAGAAAAATACTATTCGAGACTACTCCCATGTGAGGGAGGGCAAACCAATCGCATACTACTTACCCGTAGATATTCAATTGACGGAGGAAGGATTTATACTTTCGTAGAGCGAAGAAGTCTCCCGCAATTTCTGCCGCAAATCGATCTGCCTTATGGACACGAAAACTTTCCCCTCCTGGTTGCCAAGAAATGACATCTTCAAAACCACGTCTCTGACTTTCTTCCAACATCGTAAAGAGTCTTGTTGGGAAGGGTGGTGGACTAGGATGGTCCAAGTGATCCTTCGGATCCGACGTCACCAACGCTGGACTAATGGTAAAGTTCATCTTCCCCTCCTCGCTTAGTACCCCTACTACAAGACAAAAAAACAAACGATCACCCTCTACAGCAAGAACCCAAAAAATCGAGAGAACGAAATCGTTGGAATAGTTTCTTTTCGTTTTCCTCTGGGGTCCGTGTAAGAGAGTGAGAACAAGGGGAAGCCGCATCACCGACACCTCCTCCGTCCGACTAAAATTCCGTACGCTTTCATTTTTGGGGGGGGGGACAAGCCAATCATCACGACGGCTCAACTAAATTTGTTTCTATTTGTGCCGTACTACGTATACTACAGGCGAGGGATGCGCAGGCTCCGGAATACGGCGAAGAAGAACGGTGCGTATGCATATGTAAGTATTCTACTCAGGCTGATATCGTGTATCCTATATTCGTACCCTTCCTTCCGGCCTATCAAAATGCATTCGTTGGGAAACGCCCTCTCCCTCACAGATCGTGCGTCACGCCAGCGCGGCGTCAGCACCAATTGTGAAAAAAACTTACGCCGGGGAACGACCGCAGCCCGCAGCCGCTCACAACGGTGGGCCGTCCAAGGCCATAATTTCATCAGCAGATTGTTGGGGCATCTGTTCGCATCGGAATGGGAATCATGCTACATTTGCAAGTATTGGGACACGAACGGTGCCCCGTATTTTCATCTCCTTCTCTTCGAGATGATGCCCAGCAACTGAACACCGCAGCAATCGTGGCCCCACCGGCCAGCTAATGCGATGGTGAAAGAGAAAGGGTATTTGGTCTGTTAGGTCTTCCGATGGCACAAAACAGACTTTCATACAAGAATTTTCCAAGATCATCACCTCTGTCGCCGTTCCCTGCTCGCACTTTCCCTGTACTCTCACAACTCCAATTGTTTCGTCAAGTCGATTACTTGGCTTTCTTCTAACGCGCCAAATTGAAATTTTCTCAGAGCCTTTGGGTTGCCACCCCACGCTGCATTGCAAGAGAGCAACAACAGCGAACGATATAGGTCAAGTCCTTGCGAGCTACGGAAGCCCAATGACAAGGTTCGCACGAAAACTCAAGGCCATCGAATTTACACCTTTTGTGGACTGTAAACCCATCATGGGGCCTACCCAGGAGTACCTTCAAAACAGTTGGTCAATTGTCAAGTTTCAGTTGAAACAGTCAGTGAGAGAACGGGGAGGTAGCATCCTTATGCCCCAGCAGACGTGGTAAACCATTTTGCAACTGCGGAGTCATACCTAGTTTCCAAAATAACATTGTGATGGTTGCGTTCCTGCATATCCACGATGTTGTTTCCTGGAGAATATGGTTTGGCCTGTACGTTGATCTTCCATTCATTGTCATAACACTGTTATAACATGAAGACGAAGAACAAACTGGTTTACCACGTCTGCCCACGTATCTCTTTCCGGGGCGGAAAAGGGTAACGTCGATAGACGTTGGAAAACCAATCTGTTGATCATTTTCATCTTAGGACATGTTGGACTTGTGATTTCTTGTGGAGTTAAGCTCTTGTTGAGATAAACTGTTGTAATCAAATTCGTTAATAAATTTTCCCGGTTCCACCTTCTTGCCTTGATGGTTGAAATAACCTGGAAAAGAGCACGATATGCTTTGCTTTGGTATCTCGACATGCATTAATGGGTTATGGTAAGATAGGTTTTTTCAGCAAATCTTAGTATAGGGACGTATTGACCGACCGTGGAAACGAAGTACCTTTCCATTTCACCATCCGGCTTGGTAGATCCCAAGGGGATATGTCAGAACAAATACGCCTCCATAGGACGTCATTCATGGTGAGTTCTTCTTCTCAGGCTGGCAAGTCACACAGGTATCCTTTCGTTTCGTCGCCTCCAACGCTTTCTTTTCTTCATAGGCCTGGATAAGAGTGTCAAGATGTGCACCCCGTGTGAACAATGTCCGATACTTGGCAAATATCTTATATCCCATATCGAAGATAACATTCATGACTGGCCATTGTGTGATTTGGAATAACCATCCTAATCCGACCTGTTCATACGCAAGACGGAAGACTGGAACACCCTGAAGGATTCGTCCATCGGCGGTTACAGCTGTCATCGATTTCATCCCCCTTTCATAGTCAATCCCCGCATTTGCAGGATCTGTCATATCAAAGGTCGGACTTTCCAAATCGGTTAGACGAATCTTCGGTGCACCGACGTTGATGATATCTCGATCACGTCGACGAAGCCATTCCATTTCCAAACGACAGACATTACATTTCGAATCATAGAAAATGTTAATCTCTTCGGGGAAGAGCCTGTCCTTGGTAACATCATCCGGAGCTTTCGTACTGAAGGTTTGGACAACAGAATTAGAGAAGGAGGAACGGTATCGAATAAATCGAGTCGAAGCAAAGGATAAGGATTTCATCGGTGTGGCAAAACAAAGAAGAACAAGAGGACTGACTGGAACCATGCATGCGTACATGCATACAGCTAGATAGAAACTTTCTTGGGTTTTGGTATATGTTATTATCTTTGTAAATGCCCTTGGAAGATTCCGGCATCAAAGCTGGAACATCACTAGTACATCGCGAACTCCGTCTTTCAGGGCAGTTTTGTTTTTCTTGTTCTTCCTCTCTGCCAATCGACATCCACTCTCATAATGACGTGGACTCCGAAAGGTCAACATCAGGAAAACTCAAAGATACATCATGACAAGTAATAGATTCTAAAGAGAAATCGACATTTTGCCGTTAGTTCTAGAAAAGCAATCGATCACGAGCCATCCATCGTTGATCACTTCGACTACAGAAACATCCGAGACTGGATTTCGATCCCGCATCCTTTTTGAACTGCACAAAAAAACAGGGAATTGCGAAGCATAGATCAAGGGATCAAAGCGGCTGTGGTCGCAGGACCTTCTTGTGCAAACAGGTACCGCTATTGCAAGTTCATCGATCGCGACGGAATCTCACTCTCCACTTCCTGCATTAGTGTGAATGACGACTGTCATTCGTAAAGAGGGGGAATGTCATCATCATCATCAGCATCATCATCTCGCCGTAGTAGCGGGAAACGACTGCGTAGCCTTGCTCTGTTCGTGTCACACTTGATGGCGTGTTTGGGCGGGATGGTATTCGCCACCATCTTGTTTCATGGTTGGATCCTCCATTTTGTTGAGATACCCAAACTTCAAGATCATCCTATTCATCAGATGGTGTCCCCACACGACAAGCTTTCTGAGAACATCGCTACCAACCACGACGAACATCACCAGAAAACAAATGACCTTGCTGGGTTAGATTGTTCTCCCCATGGTGGACCAGAATCAAGAGAAATCACCCAAGAATTAGTGTACTGGAAAGATCTACCCTTAGATACTGAATACATTTCTCCTTTGAAAAGCACAACGGAACGACAGTATTTGACGTTTGAACCGGATGGAGGTGGGTGATCTTGTGCTCGGCCTTCCTTCAGTATTCCGTATAACTTTGATGTCATTGTTTCGCCAACTCATTATCACTTTCCTTCTGTGACACAGGTGGATGGAATAATATTCGAATGTCGATGGTAGGTACAATGCAATCGACTAGTTTTTGGTATGGGGTTCTTGCTTGTTGGATCTCGTGACTACGATTTCTGTCTGACGCAAAGCCGTTCTTTCACAGGAGACAATCCTTGCCATGGCGGTGGCGATGGGTCGAGTCTTGGTTCTTCCTCCCGCTCAGAGATGTA
>Ga0194115_10006110_pt1 | contig 12300 bp, 7 predicted proteins | sample TA2MahsurfametaG_3_FD_148656 | JGI IMG/M metagenome (GOLD analysis project Ga0194115, IMG submission 148656) | Freshwater microbial communities from Lake Tanganyika, Tanzania - TA2015002 Mahale S4 surface | ecosystem: Environmental > Aquatic > Freshwater > Lake | place: Tanzania: Lake Tanganyika... | reverse complement strand
GACTGGTGGCGTTGCAGCTGCAGGCTTGGGTGCTGCTGGCGGAGTGACTGCAGGCGCGGGCGGCAGAGGGGTTGTTGTTTTGTTGGGAGGTGTCGTGGTCTTTCCGCTGGTCTGTGGACCTGACTTGCCTGAGCCCCTCTGCGCGAACGCCTCGGACGAAATCGCGAAGGCGAGAACAACAGCGCACACACTCCACGCAGAACGTTGCAAGTCTTTCATCTTTGTCATCACCTCGTTACAAATTCCGAACCAACAGCGCCGAACACCTCACGCACATCGTTGGGCCTTCCCTCAAGCATCGGCACACAGACACCGTGGCTTGAGTTCAATCGATCGGACTGCTGGACTGCAAAACCAGACCCACTGCAGTCCCTGCGACACCAGGGGGGAGTATGGCACGGGCTGCTATGGCTGGCAAATGATGGAGGGTCAAAATGTGGCCAATATCTCTGCTGAGTGTGAATCTTTTATCCATTGTGCCCGCCCCCTTGCCATAGCCTCCACAAGCCATGCGCCTGTGGGGACTCTTCCTGGTCGTTGCAATGTCCTTCCTCCTGGCAAGCATTGTTGGCCTCGTGACCATTATCACGCTCGCTTCCATCCCAAGCGACTTGCAGGACGTTCCAAGTCGAGTGGCGGAAGTTCTCTTCCAACGGCTGCCGATGGACCTCGATTCGTGGGGGCTCATCTGGATCGGGGCGGCGTTTATCGCCATCACCCAAGGCATCTTCCTCTTGCCGACATTCTCCCCGATCACGCGCGCGGGACGCCCGCGTTCGCTGCGCTGGACGGTGCTCGCTGCGAGCGGGATCGCCGCAATGCTCTCCACCGCGTGGTTGATCGCCTTGGTCGGCACGCTCTGGCACCTCTTGCCAAGTAACGAATGGTCACTCTCTGTTGGAACGCTGTTCGCCGTGTTCGCTGCTCAGCTTGTTGTGACATGGATCGTGTGGCACCGATGGATCTCTCGGCGCGTCATGCGGCACGATGTACCCGAGGCGTGGATCATTCGCCGCGTGCTCGCGGGTACAGGGCTGCTGATTGCGGGAACGATTCCTCTTGATGTGATCGTGCGGCGCAAGACGCAGTGCTACTGTGCGGAGGGCAGCCTCATCGCGCTGACATGGGGCATCGGCGGCGCGTTCTGGTGTTTCGGTCCGGCGATCTTTCTCGGGCGAACGCGCCGCATGCGTCATGCGTTGCGAGGGGCGTTCTGCCGAGGCTGCGGACATGCGCGCAGCCCAGCGGGCGAACCAATATGCCCCGAGTGTGGACTCGAGCATCGGTTTCCACTTACGGGCGCGGCGAAATCGGGGTGACAGGATTTGAACCTGCGGCCTCTTGGTCCCGAACCAAGCGCTCTACCAAGCTGAGCTACACCCCGCGCTGATTCACTCGTTGCGCGGCGAACGCGCGAGGATAGCCGCGCCCGCTGTGGGCGGCAATGGAGGGGAAACTCGTCACTCCGCGCGTTGGTCGCCGTCCATCTCTTCCTTGGCTCTGCGTTTGGCGCGTCGCAGCCGTGAGAGCGGATCGTTCGACTCCTCTTCCTCGGCGCGCGGCGCAGAGTCCGCACTGGCCGAACCCTTCGCGTGGGCATCTGGCGCCTCGGGCGTCTTCGTCTCAGGCGCCGCGCGCGCCGTCGATCTCGCCGCGGGTCTGGCGTCGGTGGACGCTGATCCAACGGTCGACGACTGTGTGGGCACCGCGGTTTCACTGCTTGCGGCGCTGCCACTCGCAGACGCCGCACGCGCGCGTTTCCACGCAGCGATCGTCTCCCCGCGACCGGCACGCGAAACGCCAGTCACGCTCGACAGCCCATCACGCAGCAAGCCCGCATCGAACACGAGCCGACGCGCCGCCACATCGATCACCAGCAGCGCCGCCGCAATGATCGCGAGGATGTCCCAAATCTGGCGGACTGAGCGAGGCTGCGTCAGCCCCGATCGGTCAAAGAGATCTTCACTTGCAAGCGATGCGGCAGACAGCACGCGCCCGCCCGTTTGTTCCGCCACCTGTGTCAGCAGCGTGGAGTTGTCGCGGGTCATGCGGTACTCCCGCGAGTAGGGAACACTCACGCACGCCTGCACCGAACCGCTCGCTCGCGCTGCGCCACTCTCGCTCAGCCCAGCGTCCACGAGGTATGACCCAGTTCCCTCGCAAGTGAAACGCCCCTCGAATCGACCAAGACCCTTCTGCACCATTGGCAGGCGCTGCACCGTGCCGTTGGGCATCACGATTCGCGCTTCGGCGCGACCAAACGGCGCGGAGCCTGCGTTCATCCCAGTCGCATCGAGTTCCACGACCGCCTCATCGCCATCGATCCGAGTACGAAGCACCAGACTGTCAGGCGCGGCGGGACGCATCAGCCACCGCACGACGCGCTCCCAGAAGGGCTGGAATCCGCTCCATGCCACCCACGCGGATCCCCAGCGACCTGTTGTATCACTCGTGAACGCAACCACCTTTCCGAGTCCGTGGTTCCAGTGCGCAAGGATTGGGTCGGTGCCCTCCTCCGAGACGCGCACGATCGGATACTGCGACAGCCCATCGCGCGGCACGGTGATCACCGAACCGCCGAGCGGCGGCAGCGCACTGAGATCGGGCGCCACGGGGCCGCCCGCATCACGGCGAAGTTGCGGTTGAAAGATCCCGTCTGCGATGAGGTTTCGTGATCCGATGGACATCTCACGGATGAACATCGCCGGCAGACGGCGCGCAGCGGCGGGCGTGTCGATCGAATAGTGCTCGCCGCCACCTTCCTGCGCGAGGAATGCCAGCAGTTCATCGTTGCTGCCATCGCCGACGCCAATCGTGGAGATCGTGATCTTGTTGCGGCGCGCTGTCTCGACGATCTGCTTGCCAAGTTCCTGATCGCCCGTGGTCTGGCCATCCGTGAGGATCACCATGTGCCGAGTCGCGGCCTTGGACTTGAGCAGTTCAGCGATGGCGAGTTCCATCCCCGCAAACTGATCTGTTCCGCCACCCGATTGCATGCTCAAAATCGAAGCGGCAATCTTCTTGCCGTCGCCAACCTGCTGACGCGGCACACGGACTTCTGCATCCTGATTGAACGCCACAACAATGATCTCGTCGAGACGCGTCATCGACCGAAGCCCCGCAACTGCCGCGTCGTTCGCCTCCTCCTGCTGCGATCGTCCCGTGCCGGAGACCAGGTTGCACATCGAGCCAGAGGTGTCGATCACCACCGCAACACAGGTGCGCATCATCTCGCGCGATGCTGGAGGATCCAGTTTCACAGGGAGCGCATCCGCAAGCGCGCTGCCGATCCAGCCGCCCGCGCCAAATGAATTGTCGCCGCCGGTCACCAGCAGGCCGCCACCAAGGTCGTGCACATAGGAGCGCAGCAGCTTGTCCGTCGCATTGTCGATCGAGTAGCGGGGGACATTCGACAGCACGACGGCGTCGTACGCGGAGAGCGACGCCATGTCTCCGACAAGCTGATCGCTGGAGATCGTGTCGACGGTGAGTCCGCCGCGCTGCAGCGCCTGCACGAGAGAAGCGCTCTCCGCCTCCGCATCGTGGATGACCAGCACGCTGCCTTCACCTGAGACGAACGTGGTCGTCGCGCCGCGGTTGTTTTCAAGAACGCCATCGCCGCTTGCCGGATCGGGCTCGAACAGCGCGCGGAAGCGGCGCGCCCCAGAACGGTCGAGCGACAGCGGCACTTCGATGGTGCTCGGACCCGCAGGCAGCGTGATGCGGCGACCCGCACCAGGCGATGCGGGATCCAAGTCGATGGGCTGATCGTTCTCCCAGACCAAGAGCGTGCCGCTGCCACCACCCTGACTGCGCAGCGCGATGCGCAGCGATGCTGCCTGTCCCGATCGAACGCGAGACGGCAGTCGGATGCTCTCGATCAGCGTCTCACGCGCGTGCGAGTAGGTGATCGGAAGAACATCGATGGGAACGCGGTTGGCTGCGGCAAGATCCGCGGCTGCGGCGAGGCTGCCCGCGGTCTCGTTGCCGTCCGAGACCAGCAAGATGCGGTTCATCGTGTCGGGCGGCAGTACGGCGAGCGCTCGCTGTACCCCCTCGGCGAGATCTGATCCCTCAAGATCGCCCGGACGAACGGCAAGGTCGATTCGCCCGCCCATCCGTGGAATCTCCGTCACTGCCGCATCGCGTCCGACCGCCACAACCCCGATGCGATCGGCGCGGTCGGTTCTGCGCTCGGCGGCGCGCTCAAGCAAGCTCTGCGCCTGCTGCAGCAGTTCGGCAGGTACCGACTTGCTGACATCTGCAACGACCACTACGGTGACCTGCTCGCCAGTGCGGCGGATGGCGGGCTGCGCGAGGGCGAGCGCGAGCAGAGCCAACAGCAGCGAACGCGCGGTCGCCGCCACGACGGCACGGCGTGTGCCCGTGAAGCCGCGCCGCTTCCACACCGACCACCAAATCAGCGGCAGCACCGCAAGAATTAGCAGCGCGATCGGACGGTCAAAGTACGGCACGATGCGCAGAGGCTATCGGGCGCGACGCCGCGCGAGAGGGCGCCGCGCAATCGGGACCCGACACAATGAAGCGCGGGGTGTCCGAAGACACCCCGCGCGAAAGTCACTCAACTGTCTGACAGACTCGATTACTGGCAGGGCACGCCGAACACCGCCAACAGCGACGTGAGGTCACTGCCACCGGTCGCTCCATCGTTGTCCAGATCGCCGCATCCCTCGCCCCAACAGGCGAGCAGCGCCGTGAGATCCGAACCGTCGCGTTGGCCGTCGCCGTTGAAATCACCCGAGCACGGTGGGGTTTGTGGCGGACCATCGATAACGAGGTCAGCCGAAACCGTTGCCGTTGCCGCTCCAAAGCCGCCGAATACGAGCAGGTAGGCCTGACCTGCCACGAGGTCCTGTGTGAGTGGGATGCCAGTGTTGGAACTGTTCAAGCGGCTTGAATAGTTCGACTGCGTCGCCGTGCCACAGCCCGAGGAGCATGCGCACGCATCGTCGTTGTAGGCGATCGAGTTGAAAGTTGCACCCACCCCTGGACACTCTGCTGCCAACGCCAACTTGGTGTCGTTCACCGAACCGCAAGCACTGAAGGTGTATGCACCCGTCACGGTCGGGGTGAACTTGAACCAACGAGCCTTGTAGACGAAGGCGGTACCAGTGGTGGCAGTGGAGCGAACCGTCAAGTCACCCGAGTGTGTGGCGTTGTCGACCGCGTTCGAGCCGAATGCCAGTGCGGTCGCGGTGGCGCAGTTTGGGTTTGGCGGCGCTGGCGGGGCGGTCACATCGATGGCGAGCGGCGAAGGCAAGTTCGATCCACCTTCACCACCGACCACCACGTACACGACCTGACCACTGGTCAGGGAAAGATCGAGTGACGACGAACTGCCGCAGGCATTGTCGTTGCATCCGAGTTGGTTGGAACCAGCCGCGCAACCATCAAGCACTGCAAGACGCGTGGCTGCACCACTGGAGCAGGTGCTGAAGGTGAAACTGCCCGCCCAGGGCGCCGTGTACTTGTAATAGTTCGCCTTCGCGGCAGTACCGCAACCACTCAGGGCGAGATCCTGCGCCGTGTCCACATTCATGAAGACACTGTTCGGTCCGCTAGCCAGCACGGGATTGATTGCAGCGCACGGGTTGTAGGTCGGGGGCGGGCCACCACCGACGGTGATCGGACCACCGGAGTTTTCGTAGGACACGCTCAGCAGTGTGCGGACGCCCGCGGTGGCGCCCATCTGCATTTCGCCCCATCCGTAGCGAACCTGACCAGCAGCGTCCGTGAAGCGGAAGCCGAAGCGGTTCACAGCGTTGTAGGCCCACTTCCCTTGGGCCGTGGTGGTGAAACTCGGGCTGCTTGCCCCGAAGGAGGCGCCAGACGAACCGCCGACGAGATCGGGCCCGATGACGAAGCCTTCCGGAAGGCTCGACAGGGTCGTACCGCTCGTGGTGCCGCCAGCGACAGTGTTCAGGCGGACGCCGGCCGATGCACCGTTGGTGGTGCCAGACCAGAAGAAATTCATGGCCGTGGTGCCGTAGGGATTGAGGTCCCAGCCGGGCAGACCAGAGCCAGGCAGCGTGATGGACTGCTGGGTTTCGACGTTGCAGTACAGCCCGTCAACGGTTGCAGGGACGACAGTGTTGATGTTCCAAGTGATCACCTCGGCGTGCGAGGCGGCAGCGATCGACAGCGCGGCGGTCGCAAGAGTGAAGTGTCTTTCAAGACGAGCAGTCATCATGGCAATGTTCCTTTGTGTTACGAACCCCTTTTCCCAGCAGACATTGGGCACTCCCCAACGACGCCGCAAGATGCCCCCATCGGGCGGGTGGTGCAAATGAACTTCCGCAAAATGTTGCGTTTGCGAGGGGGGGGGATGTTGAGGGCTCTTCAGGCAGTCTGCGGCTCACGCGATTGGGGAGCAAACGCTACTGAAAGCCAAAAAAATGGGCGAAGTAGGATTCGAACCTACGAAGGCAAAGCCAACAGATTTACAGTCTGTCCTCGTTGACCACTTGAGTATTCGCCCAGTGTGTGCCAGATTGTCGCCCCGCCTGCCGAACAAATGTTGGCAAAAGGGGCGGCGGAGTCTAACGCGCCCTCGGCGAATCGGCAACGATCCTCAGTTGTTTTGGAGCCTGTGGCGCGGAGCGCGGCGCACCGCAGCCGTTCCGCGGAGTGTCTCGAGCCAGGTGACCTTTGCACGGGGCTTGTTGGCACTCTTGGCTCTTCGGGCAATGACCAAGTGCAGAATGAACGTCACCAGCACGACGGCGAGCGTTGCACCGATGTAAAGCATCCAGCGATGCGCATCGCTTTCAAACTGCTGCCCGAGCTTCGCGACTCCAACGCCAATCAGCATCTGGAGCGGGGCGGTGATGACGACGCCACACATCTCCACCAACAACACCTGCCACCAAGCAAGGTGCATGAGACCGCACACGGTGATCATCGGTGTGCGCGCACCGGGAATGAAGCGCGCGGCCAGCAACGCCCACGCACCGCGGCGATCCACTTCGTACTTCATCTCGAGCAGCGTGCGCGGTCCGACCAAACGCAGGAACCAGCGACTGCCAAGAATGCGCGCACCAAAGTGACGGCAGATCCAGACCCATCCGATGTCGCCAAGAATGATCCCCGCCCACGCAGCGATGCCATACTCGACAAACAGTGGCCAGGAGACATTGCCCGTGACGGCATCCACCGTCATGATGCCCGCGGGGATGAGGATGAAATCCTCGGAGAGATGCAGGCCGATGCCGCAGAGGACGAATGCAACAAAGATGGTGAGTGCGCCATGACCCGCCAGCCAAGTACCTGCCTCACGGAGCAGGCCGCCTGACGCGGCATCCGCGCCAGGCGCGACAGCGGTCACTGCGAGCAAAGCGAATGGAACGAACATCGGCCCAACATTCTAGGTCGGTAGCGGCGTTGCGATCGGCCCAGCCTCTGTCTGCGCACTTAGCGCTTTGCGTCCGTCGGGATGCGCATGCCGTAGAAACTGCGCCAGACGAAGAAGCATGCCACCAATGCGCAGCCGACACCGATCCACACGCGCGCCGGATTGTCCTTCATGGCAATGGCGATCTCCACCGCGAGAAGCCCGAACAGCGTCGTGAACTTGATAACGGGGTTCAGCGCCACCGAACTGGTGTCCTTGAAGGGGTCGCCCACGGTGTCACCGACCACGGTCGCGGCATGAAGGTCCGTGCCCTTTGCGCGCAGGTTCACTTCAACGATCTTCTTCGCGTTATCCCACGCGCCGCCTGCGTTGGCCATGAAGATCGCCTGATAGAGCCCGAAGAACGCCATCGACACCAGATAGCCGATGAAGAAGAACGGATCAAAGAAGGGGAGTCCGAGCGAGAAGAAGAAGACCACGAGGAAGATGTTGGTCATTCCTTTCTGCGCGTAGACCGTGCAGATTTCCACCACCTTCTTGGCGTCCTCGATGCTTGCCTCCGCCTTGTTGAGGTTGATGTTCTCCTTGATGAACACCACGGCTCGGTACGCGCCCGTCACGACGGCTTGCGTCGCGGCACCCGTGAACCAGTAGATCACCGCGCCACCGATGAGGAGCCCAAGAAGAATCTCGGGCGTCACGATGGACAGCTTGCCGATCACCAGTTGGCTCGCCGCCTGCAACTGCTGCAGCGTGGCATCCGTCGGCGCCTCGGACTTGATGAGCGCAAGGATGATGCCGAACACCATGGTGGTCGCACCGACAACAGCAGTGCCAATGAGCACGGGCTTCGCGGTCGCCTTGAAGGTGTTGCCTGCACCATCGCCCTTTTCGAGCGTGTGCTTGGCCACTTCGAAGTCGGGGTTGAAGCCGAAGTCGCGCTTGATCTCCTCCTTGATGCCGGGCTGCGCCTCGATGCGGCTGAGTTCGTACACGGACTGTGCGTTGTCCGTCACGGGTCCGAAGCTGTCGACGGCGATCGTCACGGGCCCCATGCCGAGGAAGCCGAACGCGATCAGACCGAACGCGAAGATGGGGTCGGCGAACGCGTACGCGGCAGGCATGAGTGCTGCGATGTCCTTCTCGGTGGAGATCCACCAACCGATGCCCATCAGTCCCGCGATCACGAGACCCTTCCAGAAGGCGCTGTAGTTGCCCGCCACGAAGCCAGAGAGGATGTTCAGTGATGCGCCGCCCTGCTTGCTGGCGTTCACCACTTCATCGACATGGCCCGAACTGGTGCTGGTGAACACCTTCGTGAACTCGGGGATGACGGCGCCGGCGATCGTCCCGCAGGAGATGATGATGCTGAGCGCCCACCAGAGGTTCTCCAGTTTCACGCCGTTGTATTCGATGTTGCCAAGCAACCACTTGCTCGCGACGAAGGTGACGACGATCGAGAGGATCGATGTGATCCACACGAGCCATGTGAGCGGAGCTTCCTCGTGGAAGTCCTTCGCCTTGCCGTACTTTGCCTGGCTGAGCGCTTCATTGATGAAGTAGGAAGCGAGGCTGGTGACGATCATCAGCGCGCGCATGGCGAAGAGCCACACGATCAGCTTGCCGCACATCTCGCCCTCGTTGCCCACGGCACCGAGCGAGTAGGCAAGGAATGCAATGAGCGCGACGCCTGTGACGCCGTACGTCTCGAAGCCGTCCGCGGTCGGGCCGACAGAATCACCTGCGTTGTCGCCAGTGCAATCTGCGATCACGCCGGGGTTCTTTGGATCATCCTCAGGCAGCTTGAAGACGATCTTCATGAGGTCTGCGCCGATGTCCGCGATCTTGGTGAAGATGCCACCGCAGATGCGAAGCGCAGATGCGCCCAGCGACTCGCCGATGGCGAAGCCGATGAACGACGGCCCCACCAGCTCCGGCGGCAGGAAGCAGAGAATGCAGATCATGAAGAACAGTTCCACGGAGACGAGCAGCATGCCGATCGACATGCCAGACTTCAGCGGGATTCCGAGGACGGGAAGCGGATAGCCCTTGAGCGAAGCGAACGCGGCGCGCGAGTTGGCCTGCGTGTTGATGCGGATTCCGAACCACGCCACGCCGTAGGAGCCGAGGATGCCGAGCACCGAAGCGAGCAGAATGACGATCACATCACGCGCACCTTTATGCTCGAGGTAGCCGAAGTAAAAGATGATTGCTCCCGCGATCAGGATCCAGAGCACCGCGAGATACTTGCCTTGCTGGATGATGTAGCTCTTGCAGGTCTCCCAAATGATGTTGGAGACCGCAAGCATGCTCTTGTGCGCAGGCAGCGCCACCGTTTGGCGGTACTGCAGCAATCCGAAGAGAGCGCCCACCACGGCGATGGCGAGTCCGCCCATCATCAGTTTCCATCCCGTCAGCCCACCACCAAAGTCGACATCATTGACTTGGGGAAGTTTCAGATCTGCCTCTCCTGCAAGGGCAGTCGAGGTGGTGGCAAGCAAGGTGAAGAGGGCGAGCGGTGCGAATCGCATGCAGTTTCCTTCCGTAGGTTTAGGCTGTGAAATGAAGACGGGGAGGGTAGCGTCCCCTGCGAAGATCGGCAACGCGCCGAAGCGAAGACCCGCATGCTCGATCACCGACTCGCGAAGCGATTCAAGCACCTCTCGAAGTGGTCCCGGCGCACGGGCACGCCGTGCTTCCGCGTGTACGAACGGGATATCCCTGAGTTTCCTCTGGTCGTGGATTGGTACGACGGCGATGTCGTCGCATGGCTGCACCCACGGACGCGCGACGACACGCCCGAGCGTGAGCAGGCGCATGTCAAAGCGTGTACCGAGCACATCCTGCGTGGGCTCTCGGTGGATCCCTCGCGGCTGTTCCTGAAGCGGCGCCAGCGTCAGCGAGGTCTTGCGCAGTATGAGCGGGTCGACACGCGCGGCGTCGTGCGCACCGTGCAAGAGCACGGCCTGTCGTTTGAGGTGAACCTCTCCGACTATCTCGATACGGGACTGTTCCTCGATCACCGCTCCACGCGGGCGATGGTGCGCGCACGCGCGAAGGGACGGCGAGTGCTGAATCTCTTCGCCTACACGGGGGCGTTCACTTGCCATGCGGTGGCAGGTGGCGCAGCACGGACGCACACGGTCGATCTGAGCAACACCTATCTCGCGTGGGCGCAGCGCAACATGGCGCTGAACGGTTTTGGTGGTGATTCGCACCGCTTCGAGCAAGCGGACTGTCTCCAATGGTTGGAGCAGCCGACACGCGGCGAGTCCTTCGACATCATCGTGCTTGACCCGCCCACCTTTTCCAACAGTAAGCGCATGGTGGCCGACAGTTTCTCGGTGGAACGCGATTGGCCGGCGCTGATTGCCGCCGCTCTCCGTTGGCTTGATCCGCGCGGACAAATTTGGTTCAGCACAAATGCGCGCTCCTTCGCACCGGATCCCGGGCTGCTGCCTGCGGGTGCGGTCCTGCGCGACATCAGCTCGTTCACGCTGCCCGAGGATTTCTCTGGGCGCACGCCGCACCGCGCCTACCTTGTGGCGCACGCAGGCGCACCAGGTGCCGTGGACTTGCGGCTGCAGCGAGGCGATTAGCCGTCGGACTTGTCGTTGCGTCGCGTGTCACCCGAGGCGGGCGATGGCAAGGATGCCTTGACGACCGACGCGGGGATCATGAATTCGGGCGCATCGGGCAACGTTTCCACGAATGCATCGCGGTCTCGCTCGCCCGTCTCGATCTTGAAGCGGAGGATTTGCATGCGCTTTCGATCACCGACAAAAAGATGCTCGTTATCCAGCGCGAGCGAACTTGGCAGTTCGGGGCAACCCGTCCGTGCATTGGCGAACAGGATGAATTCACCTGTACGAACATTTGTGCGGAAGATGGCGGGGGCGCCGTTATCGCTGATATAGAGCGTTTCACCATCGGGAGCGAACAGCAGTTGGATCGGTCGTTTGAGACCACGCGATGCATCGGCGATGACTGAGTGGCGAAGCCCCGTCTTGGGGTCGAATGCCAGCACCTGAGAAGCACCGCGGTCTGCGACATACAGGAGTCCATCGGCCCCAACGGCGATGCCACGAATCTCCGTGACGCCCTGTGGAGACACTCCTGCACGCGGGACGATTGTGCCCGGTGGGAGCCCGAGTCCTGCAATCTCCGGAGGAACGGGAATTGCTTGGCCAGGTGTCGCCGTACCGATGCCGCTGTAGCGCGTGACCGTGTTCGTGTCTTGGTTCGAGGCGAACACGGTTCCGTCGATGCCGACTGCCAGCGCGTACGAGTGGATCATCTCGGGGTTGGCCAGGCGCTTGGCGGTAAAAGTGGAGTCGAATGGGAGCATGCCGTCGGCGTTTGGCGAGCCGTACCAGAGGATCCGCGTATCCGACATGTTGGCGCTGACGAGCAACAATCCGTGCCGCCCCGTGTGCAGCATGCCGCGAACGCCCTGCGCCGCACCACCTGCTGATTCGGGCACGTCGCCAAGCACGCTGCCAAGCAGGTCGCCATCGCTGTTGATCCCGTGGACAGTGTTTCCCGCAGGCTTCCCGTGCATGGTGATGTACCAGCGGGGATCCTTCGCGGTGAGATCGTGTTTGTGCGTTGGCTTGTCGCTTTGCTGGACGTCCTTCGACTGTCTTTTGCGCTCTTGGGAATCTTCCTCGCGACGGTCATAGCGCTCCTCGCTTGGAGCCGTCTCTTGCGTGGTGTCCCGCGGGGGTTCGCAGCCCAGCAGGCTGCCCGTCCAGATGACGATGCACCATGCCTTCACAGCGATTCTGAGCCAAGCAGATTCCAAGTTGCACATTTGCATAGATGGAGGCGAGAATACCCCGATATGGTGGTCACTGACTTCTTGCAACGTGTTCCATTCCTTCTTGCTGACAAGGGGTCGTCGATGGTGCCGCTCTTCGAGCAGCAGC
>Ga0194115_10006109_pt1 | contig 12300 bp, 9 predicted proteins | sample TA2MahsurfametaG_3_FD_148656 | JGI IMG/M metagenome (GOLD analysis project Ga0194115, IMG submission 148656) | Freshwater microbial communities from Lake Tanganyika, Tanzania - TA2015002 Mahale S4 surface | ecosystem: Environmental > Aquatic > Freshwater > Lake | place: Tanzania: Lake Tanganyika... | reverse complement strand
ATCCAAGACAAAGATGGCAACCAAGGTCTCGGCACCAAACCCAAGAAAACCAGAATGGTGGTGGTCTCGTACGATTGTCCAATCTCGGGGATCACGCCATCAGAACCCTCTTTGCGAGTTTGGGATTCACGAGAATTGGACAGCAATGCTAAAGGGCTCGTACCGGGTACCTCGTGCCCCGGTATCCTCTACCACACTGACCGAACGGTTCAAGTCGCTCGGATCACTTTGTCTCAACTAGGACGACGTTGGAATCTGATTCGCGGCGGTATCGTGAGTATTCCACCGGGGTTGACCACAGCGGGGACTGTCTACGCCAGTGATTGCGACAATTCCAAGGGGAATCCCCACAAGGATGGAATATTGCAAGTCTTTTCCACGACATATGCAGAACGAAGAAAGGGACAGGATCGATTAGAATGGAATTCACCGTCTCGGAGACATTGGTTGGTAGAGACTCGTATCGGAGACTACAAGGAAGCGTCAGCTATCGGTCTGCGAGGACCGGAGGACGCTGTAGTATTGGGTGGTACCACATCGAACGTCGTAGCTGAACTCAGTGCGGGTTTGGGTAGCCCCTTGGGAAAGCTATATCCATTACGTCTTTGTCGGCGTGACGGTGTAGCAGCTGTAGTCTTTCATTCGTTTTCCAAGGATTTGAGTCAGATCGGAATTGTCGACCAGCACCAGAAAGACAAGCCTTCTGGCATCGCCCAGTTGATAGAAGGTCGAGATGCAGCCTTTGTTTCAAATACTCAACTACTTGTATTGGGGCGCAACGGTGGTTCAATCAGTGTGTGGCAACGTTCTGATGAAAGCTGGAAATCGTTAGAACCATCGTACCGACCAATTGTTGGAGTTAACCCATCTTCCGCCAATGAATATGTACACTGTGAACGAATTTTCTCGACTGAGTCTCAAGGGTTCGTCGGTCTCATCGCCGTCGGACATCGTGCCTCCACTAACAAGTCTTGTATCCTTGTTGGGAAATCGGTGTCGGCTCTGTCGATTGATTTGCAGAATATGTTGCCACACCTAAACGGTACAGCCTTCTGGCTGGATTACCATGAATACCCATCGAATGTTCTCATTTTGCCTTCCGAGCAAGACAAACGTGGTGGCGTCGTAGTCTCGACATCTCATCGCTTGATGATTCTGGACCCTATCACGCTTAGCGTGCTTTCCAGTGTCGCTGTTCAAGTGTCTCCAAGCTCGCTCGTAGCACTCGGATCCTACACTGTTGCATACGTTTCGCAGGAAGACAACAAGATCCGATATTTGAGTGCATTACCAGGTTCATTTGGAACCCATGGCAGTCTCGCTTCATTGCCGTCACCTCAATATGACTACAACCCGTACTCGGTTCTTGCCATCCGACCCGATCGTATCGTTTACACTTGCACTCACGTCGGATCGCGCTTGGTGGAACGGGGACAGGAGTCTCAGGTCTTCCTCATGCCGATAGCAGTCACTCGACCAGCTCTTCTACTCGAGCCAATGATCGCCAATGCCATTGCGACGGGACGAGAACATACGGTTAACCAGCCCTTTTTTCGTACAATCATGGAGAAATTCGGTCGCAAGGTCGCTACCATGACCCATGGCGAAGGTGAAGGCATTGGTAATCACGGTGTCGGAATTACGCCCCGAGTTTTTGAGCTTCTTGACTTTTACAACCTCCAGGCCGCAGCGTCCTGGCTGCTGACTGGTACCCCTCAGTTTACTCGCTCATGCAACAGTCGACTTTCACCAGCATGGATGCCCATCTCGACCAAGATCAAGGGGGCGATGGATTCTTCCACCAACCTACATGCGATCGCAAGCGGCGACCAGTACTTTTCTGAGTATGTCAAGTCTCCAGATAACAACATGACAGCCACCCTTCCTCGTCCCAGCGATCCATCTGCGGTTTGGGGCAGCACGTTTGCACTGGAATATCTCCAGAAGGGCAAGGTGCATGATGCAGTAGCGATGTTTGATGTCGCTGGAACCGACGCAGCAGACACCATTCTTCTACAGCTTTTGTTTGCCATGCAGATCGAATCGTCCAAAGACTTATCACCCATTTTGAATTCCTTGTTCAATGCGGATTCGCAAATGGGAAAGATAGTGGCGTCTAATCCTACTGCCTCAATTGCCGCCCTCGCAGCTGACCTGCAGAAAACTCGTGGAGTCGCCGATGAAGACTTTTCCAAGGAGTGGATGAGGCCGCTGGCACCGTCAATTCAGCGGGGAAGGAGACTGGGTCGTAGTCGACCACGCATCATCGGCGAGTCAGCCCTCGAATTGCTTGGAAGGTCGGAGCCATTTCAGGATCGACTCTTCATAACCGAAATTCTCGAGTCAAAGTTGGTGTGGAACGAAGGTCCGAACCGAGAGAAGGAGAATCTGTTAATGCTTGATAATTTTCAGGAGTGGTTTGGACGAAGACGACCGTTAGTCATGGGGAAGGAAGGCGTGAAGAGCGCAGAAGACAGGGGCGCGTCAACTCTGGCTGACATTCTTGCGCAACCAGACGATGATTCGTTCAATAACGGCGATGCTCACGACGACCTTGAAGTGGGCTGGGTTGACGGCGTCGGCGAAGGACAGAAAGACGAAGACAAGTTATCTGCATACTTTCGATTCTCTGAAGGGGAAGACGAAGAGAGCACCTGGCGCAACGACGGTTTCGCTGACTTGACCAAATTCGAATCCCGTGCACTTCTGGTCGGGTGTGCTGACTCTGCTTTGCTTGAAGATTCGAGCTCGAGTGTCGACGTGGGGGATCCAGGCAAGGTCAAGCCAATTTTTGATCTCGTGTTTTCCGCAAGCGGGGTGGACAGGACCGATGCACTTGTGATTTCGGCGTCTCGAGGTAGTAGTCTGGATGTTGGTATCATGCACGGACCTGAAAGGACGGCGAGGCAGAAGATGTCATTAGAATTTTGGTTTTGGGTACCCGAATCCGTTTCAAGCGAAGTGGTCTTAGCCAGAAGAACATTCGGCTCTTCTGCGGACGACACGGGTGTCATCTGCTCGGCTCGGAATAAGGGTGCCGCACTTTGGCAACTTACCTTGACGACTTCAGGCGAACTTGAGTTCCGAACGATCGCGGGTAACACGGTGTGCAGTTCTGCGAAGCCTCCCATCGAAGACGACGAGAAACCCCAAAGCACAGTTGTTTTTGACCGCTGGAATCATGTCTGCATTACCATGAAACAGCAAGACATCACGTCGTGCAAGGTCATTATCCTAGTGAAGGGGAGCATCGTTTGCGAAAAGGTTATGAGCTTTAAGCCACCTGATCATGAAGACGTTGATCGTGTTGGAGCATCAAGCTTGGACGCGATACTCGAAAAGTCTCATCTCGTCTTTGGTCTAAATCACCCAGCCCACTTTCGCCTAACAGAACTTCGAGTTTGGGCTACTGATCGTGACGAGGCCGATGTACGCACGATGATGACTGAGTATCTCGAGGCAGCAGAAATGAAGCGCAAGTTCCGAGTGAAGATAAAGAAGATGGGAGACCGACATGATGGTAAACTCGCAATAGGAGGAGCAGGCGGGCTAGCACCGAAGCCGACCCAAGCACTGCCCAGTACTCTAACGCCTCCGAAGGTAGGATTGGCCCCTCCAAAGGGTGCCCTGAATCCTCCCAAGGATTCCCTTCTCCCTTCACGCGAGGAAAAATCGACTCAGAAGCCTCTACTCTCGCCACCAAAAGTATCCGAGGCGCCGGAGACGATCACAGGAGAAACGCCATTTGATGGATTTCATGTGACGCCTGTTTCAAGTGGCGCATTTGAGGACGATGTCTTTGGCGAACTTGGGGCTGACATGTCGGCTCCTGTATCCTTTGATTCTGATTTCGTTGATAACGGTGCGTTTCAGACCGGTGTTTCACGAACATTTGAGAGTGAGGACGAAGATTTCGATGAAATAGAAGTGTCCCCACTGTGGGACAGCGCGATCCCGTTGTCCGAGCAGGTTCGCTCTTCTGCGGCTTCGGCACTCATCCGAGGACCCCCAGCCACCAGGCACTTTGGAGGAAATCGGGGTGGCTTGCCAGACTATAGAGAAATGGATCGCTTCGGAGTTGGTGCGATTACAATCTGCGGTTCTGAAAAGACGATTGTATGGCGAGACGATCAAGTCCCGCCAGGTTTGACCTACCCCATAGGGGTAAGTTTGTTCGACTACGGGGTGAGGGATTTTCAGTATCTCATTATTTGCACTTGTGATTTTTTGTAGGCCAGTGGAGCGATTGTCAGCGATCAAATGGACGAGGACGGGAGTGAATTTCTATGTTGTTTCTTAGCGAAAGAAAAACGCATGGTCGTATTCGAGCTGTCCACAAGAACTGTCGTGGTGGAGCTACAAATGACTACGAAGTTAAATTACTGGCGTTTCCTACCGCCTGAGGCCGGGGAAGACACGTTGTGCTTCATGCTCATCACCCCAGGTAAGTTCCTCTTCTTCCCGCGTACGGACTGATGGGCCACAGTCGCCGCAAACATCGTCTCACTCAAGGATTTCTTGTCGCGCAAGTGGGTGGATTCCATTGGCAAGCCTTGGACGAGTCACCACGACCTCGCCAGGTGTGGAAACGTCCACCGGAGCTGCAGAGCAAGAAAGTTGTTTGCTATGAAGAGGGGGGAACGAACGGTATGGATGGGCCGGACATCATCTCCCGTGTTGGTATGCTCTTGGTGACGAGTGCTGCAGAAAGTGGTAGCCTAGAAGTCTGGGTGGTGCCGATCTGTGGTGATTCCAAAGCGGTTTGCGCTTGCGAGTAAGTGATTCCTGACTTAATGCCTCGGGGCGCATACTCCTACCTAACGATATTGTGTCTCTTCGCAGCGAGGTGTTAGGAGGGTGTCTCTGCCAACCTCCTGGAGTTGGATTCGAGCCATGGATGCCGCTTCTTTTGTTCGTGGTTGAGTCTAGAGAAGGCGATTTGGTAGTGTGCATATCAGCCGTTGCTTCTACGTCCGACGTCAGCATTGGCGTCACAGACGTTGTGACGGACGCCTTAATTGAAATGGAATCCTACCGGCACAAGGATTACGAACCCCCAAATCTAGCGATGGGCAGCTGGCCAGAAGTCCTATGCTGCTCGCTGGGGGGCACTATTGTTGTCATAGTTCGTCGGAAGGGTTTGGTTGTCGCCTACGAGCTGGCAGACACAGGCCTTGAGTTGATAGCTCAAGAACACGTCGGTCACTTCGTAGTGGACGCTGTTATGCGTTATTCCGCTGTCGAAGGCGGCGCAGAAATTGTGCTACTCATGTCCGACTCGGAAAATCATAGAGACGGTCGTGTCGGAACGTTTTGCTTCAGAACATCGGCGTAGCCCCGATCTTGGACGTCACCATCAGTGCAGCTTGACAACGTGACCAACGCTGGTCATCTGACACGATGAAGGCATCCGTAAAAGACTATGGAAATCATCCTTTAAGAATCAGGGAAGGATAGGCGGTCCTCTCGAAACAGCTGCGATGGCACTACCTGTATTGCACGTGTATGCGGGCAAGCCTTCGGCGAAAATCTGAAAGCTTGTAGAAGCTAAGATACCGTCTCCAAGCATCACGATAAAGCAATAGCCAAATGATAGAAGAACCATCCATATCAAAAACAGAATGTGTGGCGTAGCTAGGGTTCCGGCGACTGTGGCGACCATCGTGGCGGACATGACCAAGAACAAATTGTCGCCATTTCCCGCCGCAGGTAATTCCGAGAATGTAGTAGCAGGTGCAAGAGACAACTTTTTCCTCGCAGCGTCTGGTTTGTTTCTGCTCATTCGAAGCATATTCATGGTTCTCTCATGATAAAGACTTGTGACCTGACTTCGAGTATTCGAGAAGTAACCGGTATTCACCATATCGTCTTCCTGCGGTGACAGCGCGGTCTTTGCTTGCTGCCTTTCAAGTACTCTTTTCTGCTGTTCCTGATAGAACTCCTTCGCCAGGTCGAATCCGTATTCGGCTGTCTGCTGTTGATAAAGTCCATCAAAGTCCCCAAGATTGCCCGAGGCTGCGATTGACGGACGGCACCACGTTCTTCTTAACACTGACATTCGGGAAAATCCTCCCACACCAACAAGTAGATTGAAAAGTAGTGTCGGTACCAGCTTCATCACGGTGACTTAGGCGACTTATGGAGCGACACTGTCTAGACAGGATAAAGCTAGGATATTTGGCGTTTGTGGGAGGGTGCTATGAATGCGGTATTCTGTGGTTCTCACTTCTCACAGTCAAAGTCAGCTCTCTCGAAACAGTTTTATCCTGGGTCGTAATAATGATTGTCGATTTGCGTGGGTAACACATACATACATGCAAGCTTCGTTGTCGACAACAAGGATTCCTGTGACGTGGCTGCCTTCACCAATCAGAAATTTCGCAAGTTCCCAGATGTAAACATAGCTGCCACGTTCCTCTACTAGACTGGTGACACCCGCGACACGCACGACCTTAGCGCACCGTCATATGGCCTGGCAACGGTTTCTCCATAACTTACAGTTAATTTTAGTGCCTTGGATCCGGGATAAGAAAATTATCACTTAGAGCTACAGAACTGGAGCATCATCGTCCCACTGCCCTTCGTGGATGATAATGCCATCAGCATTGATTAGCTTTCCTCTTCCATGGGCTTTTCCTTTTCGCCAATATCCCGAGTAAACCATGGAATCTTCAAACATACAAGTCCCTAAACCATCATATTTTCCTTTGCGAAACTCACCTACGTACCTCACACCGTTGCCTGGAAACTGAATGCTGCCTCTCCCTGTTCGTTGACCCTTCCGAAACGCTCCAACATAGAGCGTGCCGTCCTTCCAGGTCAGCGTCCCGTTCAGATCTTCAGCTTGGTCGTCTGTATAATACCCCTCGGAGCTTCTTCCATCTCGCGATTGATAGTTGCCTCGCCCATTTTTGCGGTCATGTAGGAATCTGCCTTCAAAGACATCTCCAGTCATGCCAAATTCCCATCTTCCCTGTCCATGTCGCCTGCCATTCCTCCATCCCCCCTCGAAAATGTCTCCATTAGCGCTCGCAACGAATCTCCCAAATCCATGTGGAGCTATCGAATAGTCATTGTCCACTGTTCGGAGGCCTCCCGTGTACCGGCCCGCATTTCCCATTCGATCAGTCCATATCATACCCGTCGTATGGAAAGTAGCTGCCTGACCGTTCTCTTCTACGTCGCCGCTGTTGATGCCAATATTTCCGTTTTCGGGAGAAGCCGCCTTCGTTTCGTCATAATTTTGTCGAGCATGGCCTCGATTAGTGAACACGGATGAGGGTGACGTGATTTCTTCACCATCTCCCATTTCTGACTCTTGACAAGATGTCTCATCTCCATCGCCTTCACGACTCGAGATGGGATTCGAAGCAAGGCGACCAGTACAGCCGATCCTAACTGCCGTCATCTGCCGATGAAGGTGCTGTCGTTTCTGTTTGCGCGGACTGTTGGTGGTGGGAGGGTTACCGGGGACCGTCAGACCAAGCAGCGGAACTTTGATGTCCTTTACCAACATCGCTTCGTCACTGGGTACGTTCCACGCCAATGTCTGGTTTGACGACATGCAACCCTTTGGGCCTCGACCGCCGACGGAATATAGCGTATGGGAATCTGGATCGAAGGCGATGGCGCAGCCTTCGTTGGGTAAGAGCACTTTGTTTAGGTTCTTTGGATTGCTAGTGGTCAGTTTGATCCATTTGGCATCGTCAGGTTTGCTACCACAATCAAGAGACCAGATGGTGGTATGGCTGGCGTAAGACGAGTTTGGTCGCAACATGCAGGTGCCAACCACAATTATGCGGTCAATTGTTGACTCTTTATTCCTTGAGGTGATCGCCACAGCCTTGGGAAACGCAGCGGGGCTTTCCATGGGTGGAAGAATCCGGCCTTGGGACGTCCATGTATCTGTAGGTATGTCATAGTACTCGACGGAAGTTTCCCATTCCCCTCGATCGCTGTATCCTCCAATAATGGCGATCTTCGTCTCATTGAATTTGAAAATCCCTGGTGCCATGCGAGGAGTTGACATGGGCGCTTTTGTCATCCATTCTTGTGTCGTGGTATTGTACACTTCGAGAGAATTCAGTTGCGTAAAGAAATTGGTAGGAACAGCCGCCGGCGTACTTCGTCCTCGGCCTCCTACAACATACAATAAATTTCCGATTCCAATGGCGGCAGCATAGCATCTCCCTATCGTCATATCTGGTAAAGCCTTCCATTCAGTTGCTCCAAATTCAAGGACGTGGCATGACGTCGTTACCTCATGGTTCGGAACGTTGAGGAGTCCTCCCACCTTGTAAATGTGAGCGCCCACGAACGTTGTGGCACAAGCTGTACAACTGCCATTATCTTTGCCACCACAATGCGGTAATGGCCACCATCGCTGGGTACTGAATTCCAGGAGTTCTGTTGCCGATTCTCCCACCACACAAAGGCCGAATAGCTTGTTCGCATGCTCATGCTGCACCTGCATCTGCGTTAGTAGCGGATTCTGCATGGGATTCTGCGACGGCGTCAAGATCTTTTCTTTTGCTGTCCAGTTATTCCAGACTAGGCAGGCGACAGCATCGTAGTACGACTGTTGACTCGGTGTTACCTTGGTAAAGGGCATCGTCGTGTGCCTTGTTCAGGACTTGGTGGGTAGTGCTTTCTGTCAAATACAGCGACAACATACACCAGCGACAACATGTCAGGATACAGTATCGCTGTAGGTCGCTTCCGATACGGCATGCCGGCTGGCTCATTCAATGTTCGATGGCTATCGTGATCTGGTCCTACCGGAAAACCGGTAAAATACCGTAAAGCCTTTCATTCTCTTGGCGATTAATCATCGTAGCTACGATACTGCAGTACCAGCGAAGTTCACCTTTCGAAATCTGAACAGGGACTGTCCGACGAAGTTCATTGAAGGTCTGTGAGAGAGAATGAGTCACTGTCAATACGACGGGTGAATCCGAATTCCGAATGTCGACGCGACCGAATGATGATTTTCGAGTAGTCGTTCTAGTCGATCGGCGAACACCCTCGCCAAGTGTCATCACAGAATCCGCGAAGTTTCGCTTTGGTCGAAAACCTCTCTCTCTGTAGAGAGGTATCTTCCACTTCTCTTGGGGGCACCAACAAAGACCGGAGCACAAGAAGAAGAAAAACCAGCTGCATTGAAGAAGATAGGGATTTTCCTTTCCCACGGGGCTCCATTGGTTCGACCGACGCAAGGATGAGTTCCATCGAAAATGAAAGAGTCTACGACGGCTGGGATATGGAATCTCTGTTAGGTGACTCACAGTCAGTCGTCTTCGATGACAACAGTGGTTGGCACAAGGATGAGTTTGCTGTGGTCATGCTCGGTAGTCATGAGGAAATTTACCGTCACCGTCACCGTCACAGTCGTCGTTATCGATCTCTAGCCACTGTCAAAGGTGTGGACGAGCCATCAACTAAAGCGCGACGTGATTCGCAATTGCGGGACTCCATCCCTTTGGGTGATCCTCCAATTACACTTCGACTAGACGACAGGGTGGCGAAAGACGAAGTCTTGGCCCCATTTGGAGGATCGATCCCAACGGCAGCAATAGGAACTGAAGTCAATCTTAAAGCTTCTAAGAAATTGCGAAAACGCAGCCATCCTTCCTTTGCAATGGTCATCGCCAAGGATATCGAGAAAGACGACGACACTAGGATCGAAGACATACACATGGATGGATTTATCACGAGTTTGAATTGGGCAACAAATGAAAATCCAGATGGTGTTCCTCTTGTTCACGATGTAATTGATCAAGTAAGTTGTAGTTGTGTGTGCTAGAACATGGCCGGATTGTGTCTGCCCAGCTAACACTCTCCTTCCCTTCCCTCCCCTCCGCCTGTCGATTCAACTTTTTCCGACACCGCCATTCTATAGGGGAATTGTGGCTCATGTTGGGCATATGCAGCGACAGGAAGTTTGGAAACCAGCGTAGCTCGACGAGTCGCCCAAGCTGCCTACGAACGGGGGTTTTCATTAGAAGAAACCCAGGACGTGCAATTAGAAATCTTCAATCAAACCCGCCTATCGATCCAGGAGTTGCTCGATTGCGATAGGGTTGTTGATCAGTCGTGTGTCGGAGGCAATCCGCTTCTAGCCTTTTTCTACATTCATCGAAATGGACTGACCACATGGAACGCGTATCCGTACGATGGGCAAGCTGCTGCCAGTTGCCGTCGACCTTCCATGACTCCACCGCATGCCGCAGTTGATGCATGGGGGATTTTACCACAAAATCGAGAAGATTTGATCCAGATAGCACTCCGGTACATTGGTCCCGTGGCAGCAGCAATCAATGGTGCAGATCCTTCCTTTATGGCGTATCAAGGCGGGATATTTGATAATCCATTCTGCCGCCACGAACCGAATCATGCTGTTTTAATTACTGGATACGGAGAGGATATAGATCCAGCCACCAATACTAATGTTCGCTACTGGATAGCGCGAAATAGTTGGGGACGGAAGTGGGGTGAAGATGGATATATTCGCATACGGCGTGGCGCCGGCAATGAGAAGACTCCAGGTGTTTGTGGAGTAGCTCGGAGCGCTAGCGTCGCTCTGGGCGGTCAACTCCTAGGTTCCTCTCGGTGGGCGTCTCTACCCGACGCCTACTTTCATGATGAATCCTGGAATGAATTGGATACCGATCTGCACTTGTTTTGTGATGCGATTACACCACCAGATTCTTTGGTCCGTTTCCGATGTCGGCGTCTAGTGGACTACTTCAACTATCATCGAGCAGCTGCCCTGGCCTCCTTGAGTCTCTTGGTTATTTTGTTGCTTGCATGGCCTCTGACTTATTCTTGTCGACGTCGAGCAGAGGCTGTGCGGTTTCGAAAACGATTCACTCGATGGCAGGAAGATCAACGGGGAAAAGGGCAGCAGTGCGTCGAGGTAGGGAGCGGTGCTAGAAGCATCGTACCAAACATCATGAGTGACCCAGATGTCCCGTCTCGAATATTGGAAGATGACGTTGAAAATGAGAATACGCCATTGCTAGGCCCAATCGACACGAATGGAGATGGACGGCGGAGTACGCCCATGGCGGTCTTTCGTGACTCCGACAGACTGAGAACAGCCTCTACAGCTGATAGAGCACGTAACAGTGAGGGTACTCATCAGTCATCACACCTGTCCGTGCTCAATCCATCGTTTGGATGTACTTTTGACTCCCATCCTGCCTCTCCGATAGCGGGTAGAATTTTGAACGATGCTTTTGAAGAAGATGATGGAGAAGTACCGGTCAGACCTGACACCGACTCCGGTGTCGATACGAAGGTTCAAGCTCTTCCTTCGTCCCCACGGCCTGCCGTCTCTACGATAAGGTTAGGTGGTACAGCCAATGCTAGTCGTAAGGGACTTGAATCTGCTCGATCAACTGTCGATCCCGACCGATATGAATCCACTGTGAACCGGGTTGGACATGGAAAGAACTTGCCACCGCTCGGAGCGAAAAAGTCGAGGCTACCAGGGGAAGGTAACCCCACTGGCTCAGTACAGTCGTCACGACCGACATCCCCCATGTCATCGTCATCCACCATGCAAAGTGGGGATGAGATTGATCCGTGGTTCGAACGGCCGACAGCGGGAATGTTAGCTCACACTCCTACTGTTGGTGATGGTGGTGGGCCAAGATATTGGTTCCATGAGGACAAAGACCAGATGAGCAACCCGTTGGGACTATCAGAAATACAATCTCCGGTAGCGAAATTGATACCGGTAGGGGTATCAATTCCGGTGGTGTCGATAGTCCCAGGACGAGGACGGATGTTGACATCGGATGAGACATTGTCCATATCTAGCGTCGAAGAAGGAGACGATTCACTCGTGTCTCTGAAGGATAAAAGGTATGTTGACAAGAACAATGACGATGAGGGCTGTGATGATGATAAGGAGGAGGACAAAGACAAGGATACTATGAATGGTGTCGGGGACTCGACACCAAGTCCTGTCAATACGTACGGTGGTTTGGCGTTGTACAAGAGTTTGCCAGAGGACAGTAGCCTTCTGGTCGGATCAACCATCGTCCCTCTTCAGCCCCCTTCAGCATCAATTCTTCTGGCAGTAAATGGTAGATCTTCGATTGCTGTGAAACGAAAGGAAGAGATGATGACCAAATAGCAAGATCTGAACTAGTCTCTAGAAGGGAATGAATCGTAAGAGTTTTCTTGCAACGCGTCGTAGTTCTAAACAGTAATCGTTAGGATCGGTAATTACATTGATCGTGACCCTCTTGACAGGCTAGGCAAGCCAAGAAGGTAATGCGGTGAGTGTGGGGG